>SDBU01008110.1_pt1 | contig 12004 bp, 21 predicted proteins | sample 2277071 | NCBI WGS metagenome assembly SDBU01 (sample SAMN10397929, study PRJNA504765) | marine sediment metagenome | isolation source: marine sediment core GS08_GC12, 126 cmbsf | place: Arctic Ocean: Gakkel Ridge, Loki's castle | collected 2008
TGGAAGAGAATACGTGTGGCCAAAATTACATGCAATGATATTAGAAATTATAGAAAAGAGGGAAAGGGATGAATGAAAATAAAACAATAAAAGATATTGTAAAAGAATATCTCGAAAAAAACGGATTTGACGGACTTTATTATCCTGGAGAGTGCGCTTGTAAATTATCTAATTTGTTTCCGTGTGAAGATACACCAGTGGATTGTATTACAGGATATTTAAATAAATGTCCTGAAGATTGCGAAGAACACGATTTTCATATCGGGCCAGAGAAGGAAAAAGGATAATACTTGAACTGCATGAAAATTAAATATAAACTTGGCAATAAAATAATAATCGTAGATGTCAAAAATGATAACTGCAAAAAATATAAATGTTTTTCTCCACATAAATATACACATCAACAAAGAACGATTGACGGAAAACCAAATAATTGGACAGATAGACATTATTCATGCAGTTATAGAAATTATCATGGTTGCCCTGATAAGCCAAAGATAAAAGGATAAGCATGAAACAAGACTTGACACCTTATAAGATACGCATACAAGAATACATCGATAAAAAAGGAATCATAATAAATAAAAATAACAATCCTCCAACTTTCCAGTGTCCTACACATGATGATAAAACGCCATCTTGTATTATATATGCACCTGGTAAGGACGGCAACTATAATGCGTGGTGCCCGGTCTGTCAAAAATCTTTTGATATCTTCGAGCTTGCAGGGATTTATAATAACCTATCTAAATTCCCGGATAAAATAAAAGAAGTTGAAAACGTGCTCGGTATGCAGAGTCAATTATTAACAGGGCAAGAAAGAATCGAATCTGAAGAGAAATTAAGAAAATTAAAAGGTAGCGCCCCTTCTACCATAATATATCCAAGTAGTGTCAAATATAAACCAAAACAGCCGGTCAAAATAGTACCATTCACAGAGGCAAAAGCAAAAGAGATTTTCAAAACTAAATATTTATTAGAGTTAGCAACTAAAGCAAAGTGGGGAAATAAAATAAATGGATTATGGCTATATAAAAATCAAGATAATTTAATAGAAGTTGTCGATGTTAGATTCGAAGGAATAGAAAAGAAAAAAATAATCAGTTTTTATTATACAGGAGAGTTTATAAAAGCAACCGGTGCACCTGTTGTACTGTATGGCCGTGAGAATCTCACTCTTGATATTAATAAGGATAAGCCGGTCCTTATTACGGAAGGTGCTAAATGTGCAAACATAGCAAAACAGCTTGATAGATTTATTTCTATGACCTGGAACGGGGGCAGCGCGAAAGTTAATCAAGCAGACTGGTCTATATTAAAAGATAAAGAAGTTTATATTTTATATGACGACGACCATAAAAAATACAAAACTGGAAAAGATGCTGGCAAAGAAATGCTGGATTATGAACAACCTGGATTGAAATCTGCCCTGCAAATAAAAAATCAATTACATAATGCATTTATAATTATACCTCCAGAGAAAGCAAAAGCTATTAAAGCAGATGGTGCGGATATAGAAGAGTTCCTGCAAATAATGAAACCGGATGAACTGACAAAATATATCCTAAATCCTAAAAATCATTACAAAGTACCAGATAGAATACCAAAAAAAGAACCTCAAAAGCCTGTAGAGCTCCCGGCAAATATAAACGAAATGCCGTTCAAAATATTAGGCGTTGCTGATGACGGTAAATCATATTTTATAGATCAACATGGCAGATTATTTGATAGTAAATTAGAAAGCATAACTAATAATAAATTACTAAAATTAGCACCTTATATATTCTGGATAGATATTTTCGGATATGAATATAAAATGAGCCGTGAGTCATGGACACAAGCGCAGGACTGGATTATATCAATTACCGGAAAGAAGGATTTTGACCTTAATGATATCAGAGGACGTGGAGCATGGCGTGAGGATTCAGGTGAGATTGTATATCATGATGGTCAGAAAACACACGGCAAATATGATATTAAAAAATTATATCTACGTAAACAGAAAAGAGATATAGGAATAACAGAAGAACCTATTAAAAAAAACGTAATTGAAAAAATGAAAAAAGCTATTATGTCATTATCGTTTGAAACCCCGGCGGATGCTATTCGTTGTATAGCATGGTCAACCCTTGCGGAGTTCGGCGGAGCGTTACCCTGGAGACCAGCTTTCCTATTGACGGGTGCAAGTAAATCCGGAAAGACAACAGTAGCAGATTATGTAATAAAAAAAATATCAAATCCGGTATGGCTTAGAGGGGATGATTCTTCTACCGCAGGAGTTAGAGGATATTTAAAAAAAGATTCTGCCTGCGTTGTATTTGATGAATCGGACGATGATACTGAGAAAAAAAGGACAAACAGAGAATCTTTATTCTCTATGATGCGCGCCTCAACTTCAGACGATGCACCGGATGCCGTTAAGGGCACTGCCGACCAGGGATATAACAGTTATAAATCAAAAAATATGTACGGATTTATTTCAATCAGTACACAAGTAGAAAACGAAGCGGATTTTAATAGACTATCTTTTATAAATATTGTAAACAAACATAATCGTAGTCAATGGAAAAAAGTAAAAAAAAACCTTGTTGATATAATGACAGAAAAAAACTGTAGAGCTCTACGCTCAAGAACCTGGCATAAATTAAAAATCATCATAGATTTTACAGAGGATATCGCTGACTGTGTACAGGAAATTACTGGAATGGATAATAGATATAGTATGCTAGAGGGTATTTTACTTTCTGCATATCTTGTTGTTTGGCGCGGGATTGAAACTGTAAATAGTGATATGCTTAAAATATTAAAAGAATATTTTAAAGTACAGCCACCAGAGCAGTCAGAGAGTGCAACTGATAGTATAATACATAGATTATTAGATGAATCAATACAATCACCTATAGGGAAATATAATAAAAAAGTAGAGCTGCGCGAAATTGTAAACTCAATTTGCTCCGGACAAATAGATGATAGCAGTGATACTGCGGTCGGAGGTAAAAGGAATTTAAAAAAAGATGAACTTATGGAATATAAAAGAACAGCCGGTCGATATGGATTGGCTATCATATCCGGAAACTTGGCTATTAGATGCAATCATCATGAGATAAAAAAAATAATCGGAAAAGGCAAAGGTTATCACCTGCAATTAAAAAGACATTCCGGATATGTTGAAACTAAGAATGTATCAATATACGGTACAACGCATGCGTGCGTAATAATAAAAGGTATTCTGGATTCAGTGCCTTTTTGATGTATGGGATAATATGGTAAAATCGAAATATAGAGGACATGAAATAGAGGAAAAAAAAGGAGTATGGATTTATTCTGATATAAATAAATCCGTAGAATCAATTAAAAGACCATGTGGAACTTGTGGTCAATATCGAACTAAAGAAGGATATGATGCTTGCTTGGGAAAATTACCCGGCTTAGTGAATGCATGCTGCGGACACGGAAATATACAAGAAGCATATATCCAATTTTTAAATGGTATTTGTGTGCATGGAAAATATGCAATTTTGATTATTAAAATATTAAAAAGGAGTAAGATATGATATTTATACCAATAAAAGACTATACATCTGAAAGATTAAAAAGGGATATTAAAAAAGCAAAAAAAATAAAGATGACAAAACAGACATTTTATAAATCTGTCAAATATGAAGTCATAATAGAGTCAGATGACAGAATAATAATTGTCGACCATATCGATAATGATGTGTATATAATATTTTAATAGGAGGTGATTTATATGGGGCGGTAATAAAAGCCCTACGCGAAAACCTTACAACATTATTTCTTGCAGGGGTTAGCGCCCCTGCTTATTTTTAAAGGAGCAAACAAAATGAAAAAACTACCCACAGAAACAAAAAAACTATTAGTAAATAAAATCAAAGAGAATGATGCTTATTTAGCGCAATCATTAAAGTTTATCGAGAGTTTTGGAAAATACAAGGAACGTAAAAAATATCCTATATCAGATGTTGAATATAAAAAAGCTATGAAGAAGATACAATCTGAAATATTAGGCGTTTTCCATAATTATAATATCTCTATGGAAATATTGAAACTCCATAAATTAACAAAAGAGCATAAAGATGTATTGATTGAAGTTAATGCAATAATCATGGATGAAATAAATGCAGATATTGCAACCGAGAAAAATCAAAAAGTTCCCACCGCCGAGCAGATTACAGAGGCTGAGAATGAAAAAAAGCCTGGTTTAAAAATTGTTAAAAATGATGATAGGACGTTGAATTGATATGACAAAACAAGAAATAATTAAAATTGTAGAAGAGGTAAAAGCTTTATATCCTGAAAAGATATTCCCATGTGATGTTGGAAAAGGTGCCCGGCTTGCCTGCGATGTTATGATTCATAAAATAAAAGAGGCTGAGAATGACTAAACCCCTAATATACATATCAGGCCCGATAACAAATAATCCTAATCATGAAAAACAATTCAAAGACTGTGAAGATTTTCTAATACAAGAGGATAAATATTTTCCTGTAAATCCTGCATCCGGAGCGTATAAAGTATTAGAAAAATTAAATATAACAGAACCGAAATGGATTGATTATATGAGAGCTTCTCTTATTCTACTGCTGCAGGATGGTTGCAAGAATATTATAATGTTAACCGGCTGGCATAAATCAGAAGGTTCTACAATAGAATTGATGAACGCAAGATATTTGGAATATAAAACACACCTATATTTTCATACAGAAAAAAATAACAAAAGGAGATTGATGTTAAGATGAATAATCACCTTATGAATTTTAATCCACATTTACGAGAAGTTAAATGTAATAAATGCAATAGCATAAATACAAAAGGTGTAAATTATTCAGAAAATATCGAGCTTCCGGATGATACAACGGCCGGTAAAACGATTGTAGTATATATTTGTTTTGATTGTAAAAATGAATTCACAAAAGACAAAGTATTTAAACAGCTGGAATTATTATAAATAAATTGTCACACTGCGCTATTATAAATAGAGGATTGTATGCTTAGACCATACCAGCAAGAAGATAACAACAATTTACGTATAGAACTCAGAACCAATAAATCAGTACTCCTGCAGTCACCAACCGGGACCGGAAAAACTGTTTTATTTGCATCAATAATATCTGCAGCATCAAAAAACAATTTCCGGACATGGACAATAGTACCGAGAAAAGAGCTATTAACTCAAAGCTCACAACATTTTTTAAAATGGAATATAGCGCATAACTTTATATCTGCAGGTCGAAATGAATCAAAAGCATATAAGACTCATATCGTTTCAAAAGACACTTTAATAAGACGCTGGGATAAAATAAAGAACTGGCCTGATTTGATAATTATTGACGAAGCTCATATAAATTATAAATTTCAAATGGAGTTAAAAAAACAAATACCAGAGCATACAAAAATAATAGGATTCTCAGCAACCCCAGAACGGCTTGACGGTTTAGGATTATCAGATATTTATGATACTCTTATTACAGGACATTCAATCCCCTGGTTTAAAGAGCGCGGATATTTATCAGAATTAAAATATTTCGCACCTCCGATAAAGGGACTTGAAAATCTACATAGAACCGGAACGGATTTTGACGCTAATGAACTTGATAAAAAATTAAAAGAAAATAAAGTATATGGTAAGGCTGTAGAACATTATGAGAAATGGGGATGTGTAAAAAAGCAAACTATCAGCACGCCTAACGCCATGACTCATAGTAATAATAATTTTAATAGAGGCAAGCCGGCTTTATTTTTTTTGAGAGATGTTAAAACAGCTTATAGCATGGCTGAAAAGTTTCAGGCTAAGGGATTTAAGTTTTTTTGTATCGAAGGTAAGATGAAAGGCTCCGAACGCAAGAGACTTATAAACGGTTTGACTTCAGGTGAGATTGACGGGCTTACAAGCTGCGAAATATTAACCTATGGATTCGATGCACCACGCGTCGAGTATGGAGCCTCACTCAGGCCCACCATGAGCAGAGCTTTATATTTCCAAATGGTAGGAAGGATTTTAAGGCCTTATGAGAATAAAGAATCCGGATATAAAAAAGAAAATGCTTTATTTTTCGATCATTGTAATCTTATAAGCGAACACTATTCCGAAGAGCATTATCAGCAAACGGGAAAATTGACACCCTTGTTTTATCTTGATAATAATTATATCGATTGGAACTTTGATGGTACAAAAAAGCGTAAAAGACTTAAAAAACCTGAGATAATGAGACAGTGCCCTTATCTTGATTATATGTATTGTCATAAAGAGACATGTAACGGCTGCAGCAATCTACCTCAAAACGGTATTGATTTTCAGCAAGAGCAAGAGCAAAAAATAATAGATATCCAGCTTGAAGAGTCAAAAAAACCAGTTAAGCTTATGGATAGGCCATTTGAAGAACGCCGGGAATATTTTGATAGTATAAACGAACAGATAGGATTGTATGTAGTAGGACTTGCTGAGAGTAAAATATTACCCGGGCCGATAGATGAATTATTAAAAATAGCAAAAAGATTAGGCAGATCGTCAATGTGGGTTTATTATACTTTAAATGAAAAATCGTGCACTCTTGAAGAAAAGCAGAATAAAAGAAAAGCAATAAATATACCTCTGCTTCATGGTATTGCCAAAAGCCTTGATTTTAAACCTGGCTGGGTATGGTACAAGAAAAAAGAACTTGAAAAGAGGATGGTAGGATGAAAAAACACTTGACTAATTAGTCTTTATTTAATATACTTTATCATAATCAATATTTAATTTTTAAGGAGAATTAAAATGAAGTTAAAATTAGCAGAAGCGTTATTGAGACGCAAAGAATTACAAGGAAAGCTCGATGTTCTTAGTAATATAAGAGACAAAGACCTTTTTGAAGTTAAAGCACGAAGGCAGAATGTTACTGAGAATATTGACGATATTGTTGCTCAAGTGCCTAAATTAACAGCATCACAAGTTACAGCCGAATATGATTATAATGCAAGACAGCTAAGACTTGTAGACGCTGCAATTCAGCAAGCAAATTGGACTACTGAAATTGAAGTTAAAGATATGGTAATGGAGGATTATCAAGATAGAAAATAAATAATAATATAGTAATAAGTGCGTTGGGAAAAGGCTTGCACGGTGCCTTAAACCGTACGGGAACCGGTCCCGGATTGCATATAGTTGAGAAACTTTAAATCTAAATTGCATTGATTATCCAATCAAAGAGCAAATAGACTTGAATCTATTAGGAGTTTTCGACCACTCTAAAAAGTCGGGTAATTCCGAATGCATTAACATTGAACATATCACATTAGATTGACCGATTATAATTAAAACATAATAACGATTGATATAGTTCCGAATAACCAAGCCCAGGCTTATTACTATTTTTTTTTCACACCTCCACAAACTTAAACCCGCAACTATATGATTCATCCTCTTTAACAATCCAATATCGAGCATTATTTTTAATACACCAATCAGCAAACCTCTTCTGATTAGGCCTTAAAGTATCTTTTTTAGTCTTAAGTTCGAAAAACCAAACCGACATAACACCATTTTCAGGGCCTAAGGATATAAGATCCGGACCGCCTCCACCTGCCTTTTTAAGCTTTCCCCTCTTTGGAGCCGGGATCCCATATGGTATCACTTGACCATCCGGATACGTGGCCCACCCCGTATTATTACTAAAGCACCTTCTATGAGGCCACGTTTCCTGATGGTACTTTAAAAATAATACCTTTAATTCTGCATGAGTCACTAAGATAACCTATTGATTCATAATAATAATCCCCGGACTACCCGGGAGGCCATGCAATACATCTACTTTTCTGCATGGGGCTGTATAAATAGTATACAAAAAAAAATAAAAAAAAGCAATTATTTTACTCTAATCACTTGACTAATAAGACAATATGTATTATATTAGTATTATAAGGATGGTAATTATGGATACATTATTAAGATTAAATAACCTTTTTAAAAATATGGATATAAACAAACTTTGTGAATCTTTTGAGTTAACTAATGATAAAAACGGAATTGAAATACCAAAAGTTAGAGAATGGATTATGGACGAACTTGAAAAAAGAAATCCAGAAGCTTTTTTAAATTGGATAAATGCAGAAGATGTAAATATGATGGATTATCCAAGTAATTTTTTTAAGGATAGTGATTAAGCATGTATAGAGAATATGAAGAAGACGGTTTAAACTGTGAAACGATATGTAAATACCGGCCAGGGGAATGGGGATACGCACATATCGGATCTCAATATTGTATGAAAACGTGTTCTTATTTCGACGGGGAATTAAACGAAAATACAATTATCTGCAATATACCAAATCCGGATATTAAACGCTTGACCAATAAGCCATTAAAGGGATATATTATAAAAGGAAATGAGATGATAAAATATAGAGACCATAAACGCACTTTAAATGAATCTATGGATACAGTACAAGAGTTTAAAAATAAGAACGAATTAATCATCTATTTAAAATCCTCATTATCTATATTTAAATATACATTAAATGAAGAAGATTTAATTATTGAAAAATACTGTTTTGATGATAGAATAGAATGGAATACATATATTGTTTCAATAAAGGGATTCGGAGTAGTAGGATTTACAAACGGATCGTTGTAATTTAGAGGTTAAGCATGAGTAAAATTAGTGAAGAAAAACTACCAAAGCACTGGCAAACAAATTCAATCCGCGGCTGGGTTGAAAAAGATTACAACCTATCAAAAGAACCCCATCTGGTCCGGAAAGCTGCAAGGATTGTCAAAAAGCTTGGAATAGGAGAGCCGGTCGGAGGACGCACAGGAACGCTATTGACACCGGATGAATGGAGTCAGGTTAAAATCGGCCTGTACGGAGTGAGATAGTAATGCTTGAAGTACCAAAAGAAAAAGCGCCAAATACATTCGGTTATTTAAATGAATATATTTATAACGATGGTTATTATTTTGCAAATTGTAGTTATCCAACTATGCTAAATAGTTCTTGCTATTACCTGAAAAACGGCTGCACCGGATGTTTAAGTGATAACGCTCTTAAATTAGAAGAGCATTTAAAAAATGCAGTAAATAAATTAAAGGATAGAGGCAGGATAAATGACTAACCTAATATTTTTCATAATATCATTTTTAATCGGAGGCGGTCTTGTAATATCAATAATTAGGAACGATATTAAAAAGAAGAAATTTACCGATTTTATACCTGGCATGTATTTACAGAAATGGTCCGGACCCGATAAAATAACAGAAAACAGAGCAATACAATTTATAATAAAAGTTAAAGAACAGTACCCGGAAGTGAGTATTGATGCAACTTTAAAGATATGGAATCATGAAGGATTTATAGAATGAATATTAATAACTCCCCTGGATGGAAGATCTTGAATGAACATTTGCGATCATATTATGATTATAAAACAGTTAAGGCTTATTTCGCATTATTTCATTTAGCTAAAATATCAAAAAAAGAACTTGCGGCTGCTATCTATATATGGCAGCAAACATTAAATTATACGGAGGTATAATGAAAAAACTATTTTTAATCTTAACAATCTTAATTATCTTATTTGGTTGCGAAGATGCAACAGAAGACAATACGCCTGAAATACCGGACCCGCCAGTAATAGATCCACCGGTTATAGATCCGCCTATAGAGCCAGCTTCAAGTCCGGTTTTATTTTCTCTTTTTGATGGTGAGAAAATGATGTATTACGACGGCAACGAAATCGTAATTGCTTATTATGGTAATGTAAATACAGCTGGAAGTCAAATGAGGTCAATCGATGATGTTCTATATCATTTTAATGAATATGGAGATCCGGTATTGTCAGAATGGCTGCCGGTTATACCAGATGCAATAATATCAAAACCTAATCAACCGCAATCATCCGGGCAATCAAGAGCAATAGCATATCAGGATGAAGTATGGATATTAGAAGATATTGACCCTGCAACAGCTTTGAGTCTCGGTGCTCAATACAAACATTATACAAATATTTATCATAATCTTGATATAGAAGGCCTGTGGTATTTTAATGACTGGGAAGTCAAAGAGGTTATAAGCCCGCTATCCGGAGCCATAATTGCAATAGATACACTTAACGGATATCATAACTTGACTGGTCAAGAAGTGATTTATAGAGCTCTTAATAACGGTTTAATGATTCATAATTTTAATATAAATACCAAAACAGCAAATATAAAAACCGACACCGGAAATTATAATATTTCATGGACATTTAATTTTTTCAATTCTGCCAAATGGCAGCTTGCAGATGGTATCTGGTATTCTCATAATGGTTATATATGGGATAGTGTTAATGACCTGCAAGAGCAATCAACAGCCATGTGGGATTGGAATCAATACCCTTATCCTGTACAAGATATATACGGCGAGGCACCTGTTTTAATACCGGCTGGAGTAGTTAAGGAAAATAACATAGAGGTTATATATTGGATTGAATGCAATACCGGCACGTTAATTCGTTATATTCCAGGAATTGATGATATCGGAATTTTCCCACAAATATATGTAGGGGATGGATATCGAATGACCGGGATTTCAAAATCGAAATATTTAGAACCTGAGATTGCAGATGGAAATTTATATTTTCACGATTCAGGAAGTATAAAAAAATATAATTTTAACACATCTATTGTAAGTGTTTTTTCAGGTGATATGGAACTTGATTTATGGTAAATAATATGGACTTTTATGACTATCTTAGAAGCCAATTTAATAATCTACAAGAAGCTAAAATATTTTATAAAAAATGGTGGGTTGAATGGGAACAAGAAATCCCAGATTATAACTTTGATATGTTTTCATTAAGATCTATGGCATATCATATATCAAAAGTTTTAGAAAATGAAGAGCCAGATAATAATATTTGTACATCTTATATTGATACTAAATACGGCTCTGAAATATATTTAAATTATAATATTTCCCCCTCCTTTTGCCCTGCTTCGGCGGGGCTTTTTTTATTTAAATAGAGCAAAAAAAAACCCCCGGTTGCCCAGGGGAAAATAAAGGAGAGCATATGAAGCCACCTTTAAATTATTTATATTTTGCTTCAATTATTATTAATTCTGCATTATACCAATCCTGTGATTTCACAAGAGCTTTACCGTCTCCCTGTATTTCAAGAGCAGACCGCATTTTAGCTGCCTGATAAGCAATCCCATCAATCGCATTTTGTTTTTCTGTCTCTTTTTCTGGCCCGGATAGTTCTGATATTCTGTCAATCTCTGTCTGGTCTGCAATTTCTGTTTTTTGTTCATCCGTTAGATTACGTACTAAAATTGCACCATCCGGAAACTTCTCACCAAAGTCAAGATTTATTATAATCCATTTACCGCCTGTTTTTTGATAAATTGTCTGTTCTGAATAATCAGGAATAACTTTCCCTGCAAGAGTTAATTTCCCGAACTCGCCAATTTCTTTTTTAACCAGCTTTTGATATTGTTCATCTTCAATAAAAACCTCGCCAATTTTAGGCTGAAAATATTCAGCGTGTTCTTTTACGAATTTCTTTTTGATATTTTTAAACGCTATAATGTTAGGTTTATTTTCTACCATTAAAACTGTTACCTTATTAAAATGTTCTGCAGCTTCATTTTTTTTAGCATTACTCTGTTGAACTTTTCCCATAACTAAAAATCTGGCATGTTCTTTCATGGCTATTATTCCCATTCTTTGACGGTCTCCAATTTCTTTAGCTTTTTGTTTTATTTTTCTAACCTCTTCAGTATCATCCAAAATCGGGATAATCCTTTTTTCAGTTTCAACAGGATCGATTACCGGATCTGAAAAACCGATAATAATTGTTTTGCCATTTATTTCTTTTGTTAATGCTGTTTTCATATATTTATTTCTCCTATATAACCGGCCTAAACCGGCTTTATTATTTTAATATCTTATTCCAAAATTACACGCAATATTTATCATGCGGGATTCGGATGCCAATAGGGGTATACCACGCGCGCCATCTGTA
>SDBU01008111.1_pt1 | contig 12003 bp, 5 predicted proteins | sample 2277071 | NCBI WGS metagenome assembly SDBU01 (sample SAMN10397929, study PRJNA504765) | marine sediment metagenome | isolation source: marine sediment core GS08_GC12, 126 cmbsf | place: Arctic Ocean: Gakkel Ridge, Loki's castle | collected 2008
ACATCCGCAGCCCAAGCTCTTTTAACTAGTTTTGATATTTCAAGTAATTCTTGTACCTGCGCATAATCGGTTGAGTCAAATATGCACCCTGGCCTCATCGCATCTCCTAAGGACAATGTAAAATCGAATTCTTTTGCCATTTCCAATAAATAATCATACCTTCGATTAAACGGGTTTTCACGCTCATTTTCTAAAATCCAAGAAGCTAAGAAAGTTCCTCCTCTTGACACAACCCCCATAGTTCGTGGGTGGTCTACTAAGTAATTCACGAGTTCTTTTGTCACCCCAACATGAATGGTAAAAAAATCCACACCTTCTTTCGCTTGCTCCTCTATAACACTGAACATATCATCTTCGGTCATATGAATAATTGCTCCGTTGGTATCAATCGCCCTTAAAGCAGATTGGTAAATAGGAACTGTTCCAATAGGGACCTTCAATTCACTCATGATTAGCTTTCTGATTGTTTGAATATCTGATTCAGTTACTCCAGTACTTAAATCCATAACTGTATCGGCACCGAACTTAACTGCGATCTTGGCTTTTTCTAATTCTTCCTCAATATTGCAGATAGTTCTTGACGAGCCCACATTAGCGTTAATTTTAACTAATAGACCTTTTCCAATACCAATTGGAGGTTCTAATTCCCTTCTATTTGACTTAGGGATAATTATCCTCCCTTTTTCAATTCCACGCCTTATAAATTCTAATTCAACTTGTTCATTTTCAGCAACGATTTCCATTTCTTTTGTTGTATTTCCGTTCTTAGCTATTTTCATTAATGTAGACAATATTAGACCCTTCTACTAATAATTTTTACTAGTGCTAAATAATGCTGATAAAATTATATTCTTTACTTTTATCAATTATTAAAAATTAACTATTATAATCAATCTTTACATTTTAGTCAAAGAAGCCTAAAACTAGACTATCATTTTGAAATGACAGTTACAATAAATTTTTAATATTATCCAATTTTCAATTGTTTTAGAAGCTCAATTAAAGAATCAGATAATTGGTAGTGTTTAAGCTGATCGAAGGGTACAAATTTGGCATCAAGAGCGTCATCAGCAGCAATAGGTGGCTGGTTTATCTTATTATCGGTTTGATCAACAAAATAATTTAGTAAAACATAGTGAAATTCGATCTTACCACCATCATCATATATAATTTTATTGATAATTCCTGCTAATTTAGTAACTTTAACTTTAAATCCCGTTTCTTCAAAGGCCTCTCTTTCAGCAGCTACTTCTATTCTTTCACCAAGATCCAGATGTCCCCCCGGAATACTCCAAAACCCGGCATCCGGATTAAATTTTCTTTTTATTAATAATAAATGATCATCTCGAATTAAGAGGATACCAACACCAATATGGGGGAAAATTGGATAGTGTCGCAATTCATAGAGATTTATTCCTTTTTCTTCAGCCATATTTCACATGAGTTTCTAATATGTATACTCAATCAAAACGATTTTTTATTTAAGATTTTATCCAAATAGAATTACATTAATTTTGAGACATAGATGTAAAACATAAGAGAAATCATTATATATCTTAATTTATATTAAATTTCCATATATAATATTTGAAACTATTTTTTAGTACGAGAGTGTATTTATTTGAATGCCACCAACGCTTCTTTAAGTGATTCAGAAAAAAGATATAAAATTCTCATAGAAAATATTAAAGATTGCCTTTATGAATTTGAAAGTGATGGAACTTTAATATATGTAAGTCCCCAAATTTACGATATACTTGGATATAAGCCGGAGGAAATGATTGGAGAAAATCAATATGATTATATTCATAAAAAGGACTTAACAAAATTCTTAAATTCCATCAATAAGGTTTCCAAAACTGGTGGAACTGCAACCAATGAATTTAAAATGCTCCATAAGAACGGTTCTTATATTGATGTGTTAGCAAAAGGGGATTTTATAAAAATCAATGGAAGTATGAATTTCATTGGAATATTAAGGGATATTCCTGAACGGAAAAAGGCAGAACACATAATTAATAAGCGAATTAAAGAATTAAGTTGTCTTTATACACTTTCCGATATTTTAGGAGAAAAGGATATTAAATTAGAAGGCATTTTTGCCAGAGCAGTAAAATTATTACCTCCAGCTTGGCAATTCCCTAAAACGATATGTGCTAGAATTATCGTAGAGGGTGAGGAATATAACACAGATAATTTCCACGAGACTAAATGGAAACAATCTTCTAATATAGTTGTTAATGACGAAAATATAGGTGTCGTTGAAGTGTTTTATTTAGATCAAATGCCTAACTTCGATGAAGGACTGTTTCTAAAGGAGGAACGCAATTTAATTAACGAGTTTGCATCTAAATTGAGTTTTATTATAGAGCGCAAGAAAGTTGAGAAGGAATTAATAGATTTACAGAAAAGAAATCGTACTTGGCTTGAGAATTCACCGGTCTGCACCAAAATTTTAGATCTTGACTTTAATCTTCAATATATGAGTGCTTCAGGTATTAGAGATCTACAAATTGATGATATAACACAGCATTATGGGAAACCGTATCCCTTCTATTTTTATCCTGAGTCGTTCAAAAATCACATGACCGGTAATTTGAGAAAATCGAAAGAAACAGGCCAAGTCATTGAACAGGAAGCTTCTGTGGTTGGTACAGAGGGAAACGAGTTGTGGTATCACTCGACTATCGTGCCAGTTAGAGATGATAAAGATCAAGTTGAATACATTATAGTCGTATCAGTTGAGACAACCAAACGCAAGCAGGCGGAGGATGCGCTGAAAGAGAGCGAGGAAAAATTCAGAACAATTACTGAGCAATCTCTTATGGGAATATGCATTACGCAAGATAACAAGATCAAATATATAAATCAAGCTTTTTCAGATATATTTGGATTTACGATTGAGGAAATGAGGTCTTGGGTATTGAAAAATACTGTCAATGCCATACATCCCTATGATAGAGATTTTGTGATAAAACAATTGGAAAAAAAGAAGAAAGGTGATAGTGATATCGTTGTTCATTATGAATATCGTGGAATTAAAAAATCAGGGGATACAATATGGGTAGACCAGTATTCAAAACCTATAATTTATGAAGGCAAAACTGCTAATTTCATTACTATAGTTGAGATTAGTGAACGTAAAAAAGCTGAGGAAAAATTAAAGAAGTCTGAAGAAAAATATCGATTACTTTTCGAAAATATGAATGAGGGTTTCGCATTATGCAAAATTATTACTGATGAAAACAATATACCTGTAGATTTTTTATATTTAGAAATCAACGAAACTTTTGAGAGATTAACAGGATTGAAAAAAGAAGAGACTGTTGGTAAAAGAGTTACAGAAGTAATACCAGGTATCGAGGACTCAGAACCTAATTTATTTGAAATATATGGGAAAGTAGCTTTAACAGGGGAAAATACAAAATTTGAGATCTTTTTCGAACCTTTAAAAATCTGGCTCTCTATTTCAGTATATTCTCCTAAAAAAAATTATTTTGTCGCGGTTTTCGATAATATCACCGAACGTAAGAAGGCAGACCAAGAATTAAAAGAATCTGAAGCATCTCTCCGTAAATCTCAAATTGATTTATCGATTTTAAATCGCATATCCAATGTTTTTCTTACTTTTCAAGACCAGGAAATGTATGGTGAAGTGCTTAATATAATACTAAGTGAATTGAGAAGCGATTATGGAATTTTTGGTTATTTAAACGAAAGAGGAGATCTGGTAGAACCGTCGTTATCAAGAAATATCTGGGAAAAATGTGAAGTTCAAGACAAGAATATTGTGTTTCCGAAGGAATCATGGTCCAAAAATATCTTTGGGAGAGTTATCTTCGAAAAAAGATCAATTAGAGTGAATAGGCCATTTTCGGTCCCAGATGGTCATATAATAATCCAGAAATTCCTGGGAACTCCAATAATAGATAATGATAATGTTATTGGACTATTAATTGTTGCGAATAAAAAAACTGATTACAATGAAGAAAATACAAAGCAATTAGAATTAATTGCCAATAAAATCGCATCAGTATTAAATGTTAGATTACAGCGTGATAGATTTGAAAATCTACGAAAAGAAGCAGAACAGAAATTATTAGAATCCGAAGAAAGATTAAAAAAATTCATGGAATCGGCTACTGATGGTTTCGTCCTTTTTGATTCAAAATTGAATTATATCGATGTGAATGAAGTATCGCAGCAATTAGTAGCGAGGAGTAAAGAAGAATTAATAGGAAAAAATATCTTAGATATTCTCCCTTACCTTAAAGAAACAGAGAGATATGACAAATACTTGGATGTCATCAATACAGGAATACCGTTTTCCACTGAGGATGTGATTTATAATAGATTAGATGGAAGCTTAAGTCTCTATTTAGCAGTAAAAGCATTTAAAGTAGGTGATGGGCTCGGAATTATATTTACAGATATCACCGAGCGCAAGAAGTGGGAGGATAAAATATTAGAAGAAATGAATAAAGCACAATCTTATTTAGATTTAGCAGGAGTTCTTATTATTGCTTTAAATAAAAATGGAAATATTTCGTTGATAAATAAAAAAGGGTGTGAAGTCCTTGGTTATTTAGAAGAAGAATTAATAGGAAAACTATGGTTTAAAACATGCATCCCACCTCGACTTAGTGAACCTATTTTTAAGGATTTTAAAAGACTAATAAGAGGAGAATTGGAACCAATTGAGTTTTATGAAAACCCTATACTAACAAAAAACGGCGAAGAAAGAATAATCGCATGGCACAATTCCTTATTATATGATAAAGAAGAAAATATTATTGGGACTTTAACTTCTGGCGAGGATATCACCGAACGAAAGATAGTAGAAGAAAAATTAAAAGAATCTGAAGAAAAATTTAGAATGATATTTAATAATGCTAATGATGCCATAGTTATCGTTGATTTAGAAGGTAAGATTTTGGAATGTAATCAAACAACGTCCGAGAGACTAGGATATACAAAAGAAGAATTACTACTTATGAGTCCAGTAGATTTTGATACGCTAAAATATGCTGTGGGAGTTCTTGACCGAATTGAAAAAGTGCGCCAGAAAGGTGAATTATCTTATGAAGTAGAGCATTTACGAAAAGATGGATTAGTAATACCTACTGAAGTAAATAGTAAGTTAATTGCCTTTCAAGGAAAACCTGCAATTTTAAGTATCGCTCGTGATATTACCATACGAAAAAAAGCTGAAGAAAAATTAATCTCATCCGAAAAAAAAGTTCAAAATTTAATAAATAATATTTCAGACGTTCTTATTGAGGTTAATGTTGATGGAGTATTCACATTTACTAGTCCCCAAATATTTAAACTTATTGAATCCCGTTCAGAAGAGATTACCAACTCTAAATTTATAGATTTGGTCCATCCAGAAGATTTAGATCATTATCAAGAAGCTTTTAAAACGGCACAAATTTCTAAATCTCCATTATTTTTAGAATGCAAAATAAGACATAAGAAAGGATATTATATTCCAATATCTATTCGGGGGAGTTTTGTCGAAACCAATAATGTGAATAAATTTTTTGGTGTTATTAGTGATATAACTGAAAGGAAACAAATTGAGAATATGATTAAAAAAGAAATTAAAACTCTAAAAGATTTAGACAAAATTAGAAATAATCTTGTCACAAGAATGTCTCATGAGCTAAAAACACCCTTAGTTTCAATCTTTAGTGGAACCGAATTTCTTCTTTTTGATTATAGAAATCAATTAACCGAGGAAGTTAAAACTGTTATAAGTGATATTCATGACGGAGGATACAGATTAAAAACAATGGTTGAGAATTTGCTAACGGTCTTCGAGATTGATTCAGAAAAAATTAAATTTAACCCAACAAAAGAAAATGTTATACAAATTATCAAGGAGTGTATTGAAGATATAATTCTTCAAGCAAATAAAAGGAATATATCTATAAATGTTGAACTTCTAGATAATCTGTTTTTAGATGTTGACAAAGACTTGATTAAGAAAGCAATTTTTAATATCATTTCAAATGCTGTTAAAAATACTCCCTCCAATAGGAATGTTTATATTAGAACCATTGAACATCATATCTATGTTGAAATAGTCATCAAGGATACAGGCGTAGGAATAACTAAAAAGGAAATGGTAGATTTATTTAAACCATTTGGGAAAATTGAACGATTTGGTAAAGGGATGGATGTGGATATTGAAGGACCGGGATTAGGATTATACATTGCAAACGAAATAATTAAGCTCCATGAAGGAGAAATAGTGTTGAGATCTAAAGGGAGGAACAAAGGAAGTACTTTTACAATTAGACTAAACCAAACAAATAAAATGAAAAATTTATAAGTATTTAAACAAAATCTTAAAATCTTTTAAACTAAATGGTTTTAAAAAATATCCTTCCGCACCAGTTTCTCCCACTTTCTTTTTGACTTCAGAGGAGGTCACTGCCGTTATGAAATAAACAGGTATATTCTTTAACCTATTATTTGTCTTTATTTTCCTACAAATCTCGTACCCATTAATATCTGGTAGAAGAACGTCTAATAAAATTAATTTTGGCTCATTTTTTTCTAGTAGATCTAATGCGATTTCCCCCCTTAATGCCTCCACACAACTATACCCTCTTTTCGTAAAGAAATCTGTTAAAAGTTTAAGAGTAAAAGCGTCATCATCAACTATTAAAATATCGAATTGCTCTTTTCCTTCGATACTATTAAAAGCTAAATCATCGATCCTTCCTTCAAGGATTAAACTCTGGTCAAATATACTCTTGATCTTTAGTAAAACTTCCCAACTTAATTCATGTTTGTAATCTTCAATTAAAATTTCGGAAAATCCTTTCAAAGATGTCAAAGGTTCTTTTAAATGGTGAATAATTGAAGCTATATTTTCAAAATCGAAGTTTCTTGACTTAAAATTCATAAAAAACTTAACACTCTCTCTTATCAATTTTGAGATAGTAGAGATATTATTTTTAGCTGCAAATTCTAACCATTCATTCTTGATGTTTTCTTTTATTAATATCACTATTCTTTCATTATCATCAAAATATATTTTTTCTCCTCTCTGCCATTTTTTAAAACTCTCGGTTACATTCCCGCGCCATATAGCTCGTTTTCCCGTTTCCCTTTCATATGATTTCATTGATTCTGTCAATTTCTCATCAGTCGTAATTAATAACACCACATCGAATTCGTATTAATGTTATTTCTAATTTGTAAATTTATATTAATTTTTGCGTGTATCAATTATAATTATTATATTTTACTAATATTAAATTGCTTTTGCAATTAGTATTATATTCATTTTATGGATTATATTTGATTAAATGTGAATAAAGAATATTTTAACCATCCTTTAAAAAACAAGTCTATAAATTAATTACATATACGGCCCCTATTTGTTGCTATTATCCATTAGGGTTTATCTTAAATAGATATACCCTCTGAATTTAGGGAGCAAACACAATAGCGTTATTTTCTGTTAATAATTATTAATATCGTATTATTTTCAAAATAAAAAAAAAATAAGTGGAATTTATCCATCCTAAGTCACTAAATTTATTATAAAAATTTCTTAAGAGTGAAAATTTCAAACTTAATTATTCAGTAGTTTCTTCCTTTCTAATGCTGTTTAATACTGTCATCGATTTTTTCAATTTGAGGTCCTTTTTTTCTTGCTTCCTTCGTTTTTTTTCTTCTGATTTACCCTTACCTGTATCAGACACTGATAATTCTTCTTTCAAGTTTTCGGCTAAGCTTCCTAATTTATTAGCTGTTGAGGTGATTTCTTCCATTGAAGCTGTTTGCTGTTCCGTGGATGCACTTATCCCTTCTAACGCTCGGGAATTTTCTTCTCCGGCTGAAGTTGCAGCTTCAATATCTTGTGTTACGGAACCTATTAACTCGACTGTAGTCTCGATACGACTGGTAATGTCAGTTACCGCATTTGACGTTTCGGAAACAGCATTTTTAGATTCTTCCGCAAGTTTTCGAACCTCATCGGCTACAACAGCAAACCCACGACCATGTTCTCCTGCCCTTCCAGCTTCGATACTAGCGTTTAATGCTAATAAATTTGTTTGATCTGAAATCCCTGTAATTAAGTCCATTATTTTATTGATATCATTTGTAGACGACATAATTTCATGTGATAAAGAGCTTATATTGTTAGCCATTTTGCTGATTTCTACCAGTGAATCCACTTGACCCTGAGTGTTTTGTGATACTTCTTGTGTCGTTGAGGCAATTTCTTCTGATGCTGCGTTAACTTCACTGGAACTAGCAGCCAATTCTGTAGCAATATTTGACACAGATATACTTGCTTCAGATCCAGCTTTTAAAACTCTTTCCATGTTGTTTGTAACTTTTATTATGCCCCTTACGGTTGGAATTGCAATTGCAAGACCAGCAACGACAGCTACTACCACCATTGTTATTAAGATTATAAAAGAAGTTGTTGCAGCAGTATTAGCTTGAGCAATACCAACGGCTGTTTCCCTGAATACCTCCTCCTCTATTACACTTAAATCCACATCAATATCATTATCTAAATTTTCTACTTCTTCATCAACCTCTTCAAGATGGTCAAAAAGATCAAATAACCCTGTGTTTGTTGCGAGTATTATTGGTTTATATGTATTAACATGCCAATCTTTAATTGATGCAGCTAAACTTGTATTCACTCCCCCGGCTATTAAATAATCACAGTTCTCATCAAATTTATTGCTCATTTCTATAAATAAGGCTTTAATATTCGCTCTGTTGGTTCCATTTCCTTCCAAATAATATTCGAATGTTGAGAGTAGTTGATGTTCAAGATAATATTTCAACTCAGTAGCGTCTATTTGCATTTCACTATCGACTTGTTGATCTAAGAGTCCATTTATCATTGTATCAATATAATCATCTTCAGCGTTAATTACTTCCATGGTAGCCCACCAAGTGTCCATTGATTCAAAAATACCATTTGTCCCATTTGCTGTAGTATACATTAGGGTTGCCTTAGTTTTTACATCGTTTAATGTAGTTACGAGTTCGGGTCGTAATTCAATAAGGTAGTCTAAATTTATAATTACCCGATTATATGCATCTTCAAATTCACCGCTTGTTACGCCTTCAATTTCACCATCTTCATATTGATGTATTATAACGAGCATTTCTTCCAAACTAAAAAAAACTTGATCAACTGCCTCGACAGATTCCATATCATGGTTAACTATTTCATTAATAGACGTATTTAAGGTGTTTATTTGGACTATAGCTACAATTCCTACTACAGTACATAATAAAATAAGGATGGCAAATCCCATAACCATTCTTCTTCCAATATTCATATTTTTCACTTCCGTTTTTATTAATATTTAGTTTTATATTGTTGGTTTTTATATTAGATTTTAAATTAAGTTGTTAACTTTTTTATTAATAATTTGATCAAAAAACTTGTATTTAAATGTTTCCTTAACATAAAGTTTTGTTTAACACGGAATAATTAATATAGATTTGATAGACATTTGTTTTTCTTTTCATAAATAAGTATTTTTTTGTATAAGAATTAATATAAAATATTCAAAAAGAATCAATTTATTATCAGGAAGAGAACTTGATTGGTAATTTTAAAAAATATGTTGTTCAAATTTTTACTTATGGTTATTGAATAAGTAGAAAGATTACATCATTTACTATTATTTCACTTCGAAGATAAATGCTTGTCCTAATTCTGGTGGGGATTGTTTATGGCCAATTCTAAATTTTATCCAATAGTTGAATTGTATTACTTTTGATTCATCGATGCAAAACACAAGAGAAACCAATATATATCATAATTTTTATTAAATTTCTATATAAAATATTTGAAAAAATATTTTAGTTCACTTCGAAGATAAAACTTTATGATGATATTTTATGATTGATTCTAAATTAAATACGGTTTCTCCATCTGAATATAAAAGATTGAAGAGCCTGTTAAGAGATCCAAAGGATATTGAAGAAATTGTTTCCATTATGGAACAAAAAGTTATTGAACTCTCTAAATCTAAAAATTCGAAAACTGAAGATCTGAAAAGTATCGAATTCAAGAAAGCTGAGTTGAAACTACAAGAAGCGGCAAAAAAATTAAAAGAAGTAAAGGAAAAGTTGGAAAATAAAATTGGAGTTAGGACTTATGCTTTAAGAGAGCGTATAAAAGAGCTTACTTGTTTATATAGGATTTCACAATTAGCAGAAAAAGTTGATATTTCAATTCAAGATTTATTAAAGGAATCTTTGGATTTAATACGTTCAGCGTGGCAATTTCCGAATATAACGTGTGTTAGAATTCAATTTAAAGATCTAAAAATTAAAACGGATGATTTTTTAATTTCAAAATGGAAACAAGAAGCACCAATAAGAAGATCTAATGAAATAATCGGAAAAATAGAAGTATATTATAAAAAAAAAAAGCCCAACTCCTATGAAGGTCCATTTTTAAAGGAGGAAAGATCTTTGATTAATGCGATCGCTGAAGTAATAGGGAGATTCGCAGAACGTAAAAAAATTAAGCAAAATTTAGAAGAATCTGTAGAAAAATATCGTAATTTAGTAAACAATGTATCAGACATTATAATAGAAACAGACTTGGAGGGAAATCGAACATTTGTTAATCCACAAATTTCTAAAATTACAGGATATGGGCTAGAGGAATCAATATTAAAGAATAAATTTGATTTAATGCATCCAGATGACCGAGAAAAGGTTAAACGAGCAATTGGAATAGCTCTGATCAATAAAAGTGTAGTAAATGTTGAATATCGAACCCGCCATAAAGATGGTTATTACATTCCTATGTTGGCAAGAGGTATGGTCATAGATACTAAGGGAACTTTAAAAATTATTTTTATAATAAGTGATATTACGGAAATTAAAAAAGCTCGAGATTTAATCATAGAAGAAAACAAAAAATTAGAAGAACTAAATAAGATTAAAAGATCGCTTATCATTCGCGTGTCTCATGAATTAAAAACCCCTTTAAACTCAATTCTTGGTGCTTCACATATCCTCATGAATTATCATAAGGATAACATGAATAAAGAAATCTTAGAATATCATGAGATTATTCGTAAAGGAAGTTTAAGATTAAAAACTTTAATAGATGATCTACTTGATATCTCAAGACTTGATAATGACAAATTTGAACTAAAGAAAAAAAAAGAAAATCTTATAGATCTAATTAAAGATTCCGTATTTGAAAATAAACTGATAGCTGACAGACGAAAAATTACTGTAGAAAGTAACCTTCCTGAAAGAATAATATTAGAAATAGATAAAATTCGAATCGAGCAGGTTATAACAAATATTTTAACGAACGCAATAAAATACACTCCACCAAGAGGCTCAGTTTATTTATCTTTAGCTGAGAATGACGACTATGTTGAAATTTTTATTAAGGATACCGGTATAGGCTTAACTAATCAAGAAAAGCTTCAGTTATTCACTAAATTTGGGAAAATAGAAAGATATGGAAAAAAATTTGATGTTGATATTGAAGGCTCAGGATTGGGGTTGTATATATCAAAACAAATTGTTGAATTACATGGAGGGGAGATTTTAGTTGATTCTAAAGGGCGGAATAAAGGATCCTTATTTACTATAAGGCTTCCTAAAGACAGTACGTAGTTGGTATTTCAAAAATAGTCACTTAGGTGATCAAACTCCAAATAATCAAAAGGTTTTAGAAAAAATCCATCAGCACCTGTTTCATCTATTTTTCCTTCCACTTCACTTCTTGGCACAGCTGTAATATAAAAGATTAAGAGATTTTTAAATTTATCCTCGGATTTAATCCGTTTACAAATTTCATAACCTGACATCTTAGATAAAATAATATCTAATAATAATATCTTTGGTGTAGTATTCTGTAACACTCGAAAGGCGTCATCTCCTGAAGCTACTGCTTTGACAGAATATCCTTTAAATGTGAACAGATCCGTTAAAACTTTGTTTGTTGACTCATCATCATCAACTATTAAGATA
>SDBU01008112.1_pt1 | contig 12001 bp, 11 predicted proteins | sample 2277071 | NCBI WGS metagenome assembly SDBU01 (sample SAMN10397929, study PRJNA504765) | marine sediment metagenome | isolation source: marine sediment core GS08_GC12, 126 cmbsf | place: Arctic Ocean: Gakkel Ridge, Loki's castle | collected 2008
AGTATTGCTGGTATTTTAGCATCGAATCAGAGAACGCTAAGTATTTATTATCCTGTAATTGTGATCCCTTCATTACTGACTATAGTGTGGCTATTTAATTTCGCTCGCAAAAATAAACGCCTTTCCCAAGTAAACACATTAACGTTGACAATTGGATTTGGAGCATATTTAATTTCTCAAATTATACGACCTTTAGCACAATTTATAATCGGCGAATCTGCCATGTTTCTAATTTTAGCTGAGACTTTAGATTTGATCATTTTTATAATTATTTTCCTTGGATTTTACGGGGAATCCCATTATTAATATCATAGTTCACTTTCATGATTGAACCTTTGAGTTAGAGTTCCTATTCTCTCAGATTTTCGTTTTAATCTATATATTCTCCTTGGGTTTTTTTTTAGATACTCTCACTTGATTTGAGATTCACCTTTTATTACTTTAGACAGGTGATTAATTTCACTTATAGAATAGGAATCAAGATCATTTCTCTTCCAATTCACTCCAGCAATGTGGACAATTATAATGTCCAAGTGGAGGTGGATTAAATAAAATTAATTTTCCTTCTTGTTCCACTCTGTCTCGTAAATTATCTAATTCAGAATCTGCTCCCTGAGAAAAATTCATACTGTAAAATATAACTTCTTTATTACATCGATTGCAAAAAAACATAGGATTTAATATTTAGTAGATAACAAATTTTATCTATAATCTAAGTTAAATCATTCTGAAACCAGATTAATAATAATAACTTATTGTGGTGTATATTTTAGAATTAAAAATGCTCAAAACATCTGGAAAAGTTTATATTGACGTTGAAGGAAGGGAATACATTGAGAAATTTGATGAAAATGGTGAAAAAATAGTTTATTTTCCTCCAACACAAATTTTTTTTTTTAAGGATTAAGCTTAAAATCAGTTTTTTATAAGCGTTAATCTTTATTTTTTCAAAATTTTATGCAATTTTATTTTTTTCAATTATCCAAGAATCAATTATAAAGGGTTGTTTGGATGCTTTTTCAGGATGATATTCTGATTTTATAGTTGATTTTGGAATCCAGAACTCAATATCATTGGTGGTTTTGAGGAGTAATGCTTTTTCAGTTTCTCCTTTAATAATCCCCTCAATTTTTTTAACTTTATTCCCTAAATCAAGTTCTTCTACTATCTCTAAACTGTCATTGACAATCCCTTTCTTACTAATATTATTATTAGAATCTACAGGTAGATTAATGACTTCGGGGGGTCCCTCACTCAATTTTTCAGGACTCGTTGCAAATTCGATTTTCTCAGCAAGAATATGTTCCATCAACAATATTAGAATTTCAATCTGAGCTATTATTAACATCTTTGGGTAATCGCCTACATTAAACCAAATTTTATTTTCTCCTTCCCAATTCACAGAAATAGGTGTTTTTTCTTCCTTGAAGACGTGAACCGTTGACCATGATTTTATCCTTCTTCTTAGTACTTTAAGAATCATGACAATTTCTTCTAAACTACACTTAATGGTTTTACCTTCCCCTAATGATGGTTTTTCCCAAGTACCACTCTCTTTTTTCTTAATAAATCTAAAAAATATGAATGGATCTGTTTTTGAAGAGCTTTGTAAAAACATTCCAGTACTTTGACCGAAGAAACTTTTGTTATGTTTATCCGACACGATTTTTCACTAATTAATTTAAATTTGACTATAAAAAATACTCAAATTATTTGCTTTTAAAGAAAAAAATTGAATTTAATTATTCAAACCTTCAAAGGATTTTATTTTTCTGTAAATAAAGCATAAAAAATATTAGCTTTCACAAAATTGGAAGCAGAAAACTGGTTAGCATAAAAACAGTTTTTGGGTATAAATGGATTAGCAAACACTAAAAGAGGTTAAAGAAAAATACCATCAAATAGATTAATTAATAGGTTTTGTTAAGTAGAACAGTAATAATTAAAATTTATAAAACCTTCAATAATTCATCCAATGACTCAATCAGTAAATCAGGCTTATAATCCGATAAAATTTCTTTCGTACTGACTCCGCTTGATACACCGATCGTCAAAAAACCCGCTTCCCTTCCTGCGATGATGTCAGAGGGCATGTCCCCGATCATTAGAAATTCACTTCTCTTTCGTGTTTTGTAGATTTCTAAAGGTGGTTGAAGTGCTAATGGATCTGGCTTTTGTACGGGAATCTTATCACTTCCAAAAACAGCTTTAAAATAATTATAAACTCCTTCTTTTTTTAAATGCTCAATAATCGTTTCTGTTTTATTATGGGAAACTATGTGAAGATCAAATGATTTCGAAAGTTTTTTTAATATTGGTTTGACAGCTGGAAACAATGAAGCCTCTTTTGAATATTCCAAATATTTTGAAAAAATCTTAATCGCTATCTTTAATTTGTTAAAATAACTGAGATCTTTAAGTGCTGTTATATTTTTGAATATTTCATAAGATTCAAGCAATACTTTTGGCAATGGGTATCCTTGAATTGTTTCTAAGAGAGCACCAATTTCTTGTAGAGTTATCTCCAAATCAATGTTCATATCCTCTTTTCCGAGAGTCTCTTTTATCGATTTTTCAATAATTTCCTTAATATCCAACAGAGTTCCATCAAAATCAAAAATAATTGCTTTTAAAGAACCAGCTTGAAGTTGTTTTATTACTTGATTATCCTCACTCATACTAATACTAATCCAAATCTCGAAATTTTGTATGAATAGAATAATGTTAAAGGGTTTAAATAATATTGTAGAGATAGTTTATAGCGTGATTTTAGTCTCTCTCATATTTCGAATGAAAAAGAGAGTCACAAAAAAGGTAATCAAAATTGTAAGAGATAAGGCTGCATACCCTAAGGCTATATCAATATCTGCTATAAACCCAAGGAATATCTGTGTTATAAAGAAAGAAGCTCCAATAGAACTCTCTGAAATACTACTATATTTTGATGTCTTTTTTACTAAGTTAAGGGTCATGAATAGTTTTGATGCCGTTCCATACAGAATTCCGTAAAAAAATCCTGAAAACATAAAGAGTGTCAAAAAAACAAAAAAATCTTTATTGAAAATGAAGAAAATGAACAGAAACGAATAAAAGAACAATGTTATAATAGAGATTTGTTTAAGAATTTTTATGGACAATAAACTTGCTAAATACATTGATACGGATGAGGCAAATGTTCCAATTACATTCACTAAGTATGTAGTCGAGGGTGGGAATCCCAATATTTCAGATCTAACGGGGTATAATAAGGAACCATTTCCAGAACCCATTGATATAGCGAGTATGAGCAATAATGGAATAATAACCGGAATTTTGTATTTCCGCATTTCCATCTCTTCTTGATTAATGTCTGATGCATTAGAGTTTAAGGTAGAATTTATATTCAAAACTTCAGAATTCGGTATATTTGGATCTTGAAAAAAGAGCATTGCGATGATTGTATTTAATATTAAAAAAATCGGACTTATGTAAAAAATGAATTCTAAATTACTACTAAATGAACTAAGGATTGCCCCAAATAACATACCAAAAATTACTGCTAAGCTCCAAGATAAATTAAATCTGGCTAAATATTTTTGATGGTCAATAGTAGGATTATCAGATATACTTGCCATAAGATTAGGGAAGAAGAAACCTAAGATCAATCCTTCGAATAATCTTTCAATAAAGAACACAATCGGATCAAGAGTTATATAAAATAACAGTTGAGAAATTGATGCTCCAACCATAGAAATAATTACGCTCTTTCTTCGGCCTACCCTATCCGAAATTTTATTCAATATTATTGGTGAAAAAGTATAAGTAATTGTAATAGCAGTTGTCAATAAACCTATAAACTTTATTTCGACTCCTTGTTGAAAGAAATAGATTGGAGTAGCAATCATTATAAGAGGACTACTAAAGCCAAAAATAAAACTTAAAACTAGTATTGGCCAAAACCGCCAACTCTGTTTATAAGATTCATTCATCATTTGAGTTGTCTTATTATCTTAGTTTATTATATCATTTTGAATAAAAATATTAAGGATTAATACAACTTTTAATTTCTCTTTTTGAGGAATTTTTCACATAAAAGTGAAGATAATTAAATAAAAATCCAAAATGTATTTTAATAGGAACTACGTTTAATGGTAAAAACTCATATTTACAAGCACGTTGGATTTACTCTTACTCTCCTCCGTACACTATAAATTGGCTTTTAAATCCCCTTTTTATTATCAGAATTGTTATTTTTTATAAGTAGGATGGCTACGAATTTGATTTTAGATTACATTATTCTAAATTTACGACAAATGAATGAAACGAGATGTAAAATTCTATAGGGGGAAGGTTAAGATATGTGAGTAGCCCTATATATTTAAACAGAATAACTGAATGAGTAGGGTGGGCAATAATGGTGTGGGTTATTCCAGGATTAGTATTTGCATGATAAACGTTCGCAAATTTAGCACTTAGAGCTCGTTCTAATCATTTATGATATAACAAAACTTTTTCAGACTATCCCAAAGATCGGAAGGCTCTTATTCCATTTATCTTTTGATAGTAAAGACCGAATATTTAAAATAATTTAGTATGAGATTTAATATAAATCCTGTTTCTCGAATCTATTAATTTTAAACTGCCCCAAGAGTCGAATAAGGTCTCTGTTTTTCCTAAAATAAGAATACCATTTTCTTTCAATCGACTCTCAAGAATATTAAGAAATTTATCTCTATTCTGATGATTGAAATAAATTAAGAGATACCTACAAAAAATAATATCATATTTGTATGGTTTACCATGTCCTTCTGTTACATCCTCCCTTACAAATTCAATTTCTTTTTTTAGATGTTCCTTAATTAGATTATTATGTCCATAATGAGTTTTTTGTTTTGTAAAATATTTATTTTCATAATAATCTGAAATTTCTTTCATAGAATCATCCGCATATACACCAATTTTTGCTTTTTCTATAGCTCCATAGGAAATATCAGAGCCAACAATTCTATATTTTGGGAATCGGCGAACCTGTGTTTTTAGATTGTTCATAATCATATTGATAGAATAGGGCTCCTCACCTGTAGCACAAGGACATGACCATATATTAATACAATTTTTTTCACTTGGTAATAGTTTAATTTTTTTATAAAAAGAAAGCCGGTTGAGGAAAATAAAAACATCAACGTAATATTTTTCTGGCTTGGAGTATAATCGCCTATTTTTAATGAGTTTTTTAGCAGCATTAGATTTTGACCTAAATTTATCCATTTTAGTAGCTGCAGGCCTAATATCGCTTTTAATCTGCTTTTTATTAAATCCTAAGCCATGGAGAAAAATATCTTGGAATGTTTCAAACACATCATAATCACGGAAAAAAAAGGTGTAGTTTATTGTAAATCCCTCAACAAAGTTTTTGACTTCCTCCGTATTTGAAGAGAAATACGAATAATATTCATCAAGCGTATTACAGTTTACTCTTATCATCCTTGATTTTATACGTTTTTCAATAAAATTTTTGTTATAATACTGAAAGTTTAACCCCGTCTTTGATTTTAGAAAATTTATTAATCTTTGGTAAGATGCATTATCGATATCTATATTCTCTATTAGGTTCACCTTCATGAATTCTTGAAACAGCTTAGTCTAATAATCAAGTTAAGAACATTTCATCTATTAAATTCTCATTTCATTTATAAAACTCTCTGAATTTATATTTTATTAATTAAATATATTTACGGTGTATATATCGTATTAGTTTAGAAAAATAATTTCGATTCCAATAAACATCAATAATAATTGTTTTATGATAGAAAAAGTTTTGATGAACATAGAAGAAGGTTTGAAGTTATGAGTGAAAAAATGAATGTTTTATTTATAATTACTGATCAACAACGTGCAGACCATTTAAGCTGCATGGGGAACATCGTGCTAAAAACACCTCATATTGACAGTATTGCTGACAATGGTATGAAATTTACAAATTATTATTGCTCAACACCTATTTGTATGCCAAATCGAGCTAGTTTATTCACGGGTTTATACCCAAGTGTTCACGGAACACGTTCAAATGGTATTAATTTAAATCCAGAGCTACCAATGTTATCAGGAATATTGCGAGATTTTGGATATCACACTTGTAATGTAGGGAAGTTACACTTTAATTTCTATGCAAACTCAACCGACAGAAAAATTTCATCCTATGAGGAGATTCTTAAAGGGATGAGTGGAAAATTGGTAACATCTTCGCTTCCGATGCCTTATTATGGATTTGATGAGTTACATATGACAAATGGTCATGGTGACGTAATAGCTGGGCATTACCTTGAGTGGTTAGAAGAAAAACAATTTAACCAGATTGATATTTTAAAAAATAGTATAGGAAATATATTCAAATTATACTATGATTCTATAATTCCTGAAGATTTATATCCTACATCCTATATAACAGAAAAAACTATAGATTATCTTGAGCGATTCTCAGAGAGAAAATTCGATAAGGAAAATTTTTTTCTACATTGTTCATTCCCCGATCCACATCATCCTGTGTGCCCTCCAGGGAAATATAAAGATTTATTTAAACCAGAAGATATTGAGCTTCCTCTAAACTTTGATGATGGAGAAAAATTACTTAGCCACCCTTTTTTAGGGCCTCAGTTGAAAGACAAGAGGTTTGTTCATCTTCTCCCTCAAAAAATTGATGAAGAAACTGCTAAAATTTTCACCGCTTTAACATATGGCTCTATTTCAATGATAGATGATGGGGTGGGAAGAATTCTTAAAACTCTAGAAAAAACAGGTTTAGCTGATAATACAATGGTAATTTTTACAAGCGATCATGGAGATTATTGTGGTGATCATGGACTTGTTTTAAAGGGACCAGCACACTTTCGCAGTGTAATAACTATGCCCTTAATATGGAAAATCCCAGGTTTAACTCGATCTACCACAACTAATTCATTGGTGAGCACGGTTGATCTACCAAAAACAATTTTAACATTATTGGGAGTTAAAAAAAAGTTATTTCCCGAAATATTACAAGGTTATGATCTTACACCCTTATTAAACAACCCGAATGAGAAGATAAGGAATCAAGTTTTAATTGAGCATGATGAAGAACTCGCGCAAGACAAAATAATCAGACTTCGAACTCTTATAACTGAAGAACATCGTTTAACAATTTATGATGGGTTTGATGATTTTGGAGATATCTTCAATTATAAAGATGATCCTTATGAAGTCAATAATCTATGGAATATTGAAAAGGAATTAAAAAATCAACTTTTAGAAAAACTTTTAAGAGAAATCATTAATCTTCAACCTCGAAAACCTAAAAGGGTCGCGTACAATTAAATAAAATTAATTTATATTCTTTCTAATCCATTCAATTTTCTTTATATATTCTTTCCGTTAATTTAAATAATTGGAAAAATTAATGCGGTTGTTGCTATAACTGAACTACGCTTTAATTGAGAAAAAAGTCAAATAGTACTAATTTCTCGAGAGAGAGAATTAAGATTATTTCATTTTCAAACTGGGTTAAAACCAATCTATAGGAAAGAAGAGAGATGGAATATCTCAAAATACTTACCATATTGCTCGTAAGTAAATTGAAATGACATCAACATCTACAAAATAATTAAAATTTTATTTGAAATATAATTAAATTTCTAACATTCTTAGTTTCTGAGAAATGTTCTTTCTTCGGAGAATTTTCATAAAATTATCTTTTCTCTGCTGAAGACGAGTTAGGAAAGAATCTAATTTATCAAAGTTATTAAAGAAGAACTCTTTTCCTTCAACCATAACTTTAACTCCTTTCCTATCGTTTAAGATTATCGCATAAATTCCCCCAACCTCTGAATCATGTTTTATAAAGACTTTCTCCAAGTTATAATTTTGTTCATTTCCTTTTTTTGCCCAAAAATTGTTTTTCAATAAATATGATCTATACATTGACATTCTTTACACACAACCTCCATTTTATTGTTTTCACGATGAGTTATCGAGATATAACTATTAATATACTCGACATAATCATCGTTATATAGCTCCTAGTAATATAAAATTACGTTTTGTTATAACATGATGTAATATGCAAAGAACATATTACACTATATCATAATACCATAACTTCATAACACACAAGAAATAATCAATTCAAATTCATTTATAAATCATGAAGTAAAAAGCTCAGAACCACTTACTAAAAAGTTTTTACTAAGGGTTATATTGGTATTATTTCTATTGGAGAATTGCCTTAATTTCGAAATATCTGGGTAATATGCTTTTTTTAATTTGTCCCTTCGCAAATAAATCATTTCTTAAATTTAGTTTGATTGAATTTAAAATGTTTTGAGAAATGGTTTATTTACGTTGGGTTGTGAATTGGGAAGAATTTGGATGATTCAAGTGTTTGTTAGTATTACTATAACGTATAATACTCAAAATAAATCTAATTAAAATAATACAGTTATTATTATAAGTTGAGAAGAGTAAAATTTGTCTAAAGATAAAGGTTTGAGGCAGGTTATACTAAAAATGTTATCAGAAACTAAGTTTTTTAATGAAATTTTTGAAGATTTTATATCTCTAGGTGAAAATCTTCATGATAATGAAATTTGGAGATCTAATTCTATATTAAAGTTGATGACGGAAATGGATAACAACGTAATTATTGAGGAAGGCTTAAAAATTATACTCCAAATATCTAATTTCAAAGAACATGGTTATTTATTTGATTCATATGAATCAGAAAGTTTTTCATCTGGAACATTAATAGGACCAGACAAAATTCTTATGGAATCTATATTGAAAGAAGAATTCATTTAAACTTTTTTTCAAATTCCCAAATAGGATCTTGGATTGTATGAAGATTCTTAATCATTTTTCCAGAAGTAATTGTTTCCATTTCTGCGGCATTATATAAAGCTTTTCCTACGGCTAATGCTCTATGGTGTGTTTCTTCCTCTATTTTTACAATATCCCCCTTTTCGATCGTTGGATCAATTTTAGTTATGCCAGGTCTCATTACATCTGCTCCATTTGCAACATAACGAATTGCCCCAAAATCCACTGTAATTGTTTTTAAATCAACTTTGTTGTTTAAAAGAAGTGTTAATACAGGGATATATCCATTTTTTGACTTCCAGAGTTTTAATTCATTATTAACCGCATATAAAATATCTCCCGATTCAGTTTGTATAACCTCTACATTACTTTTCTTTGGAAAAACTTGTTCAATAAAACTGTCACCATATTGTTTTAAGATTTCCTCTTTAAGAGGTTTCAATTCTGATTTACGAATAAAATGTCTTGACTTGATTTTCATTTACAATAAATTACAATAAATTACTATTATAAAAATCTTTTAATTTATTTTAATTAAGATAAAAGCATCTGTAAATGAAATCAATAATTAAATTTAATTAGTAAAGTGTACACATCTACTATTGTGATTTTTCCACGAAAGAAATTTTGGATCCTATCCAGGAAATTAGAAAAATCTATAATCCTCAAATTAATAGATGGATGTAGATTTTCTTCCCATTCCGATATCAGTTTAATTTCCAAAGCCCATCAATTTTCTCTCCAAGTTTATCCCATAACCATATAATGGTTAATCCAAAATATTCTCTAATGACATCCGTTAAAAAATAGAGGTATTCTTTTCTGATTTTTTTAACTGAAAGGGTCTCTTCCAGGTGCTTTACAACTATTTTTGGAGATAAGGGTTTATTATTATCTTTTCTCTCATAAAAATTAAATATATGTTTTGTAAAGATATAAATGCCTTCGAGCCTTTCTTTTAAATTCAAAATATTTAAACTATTATCAGTATTATTGTAAAATTTTCTGACTATTTTTGTTTCATACTTTAATTGATTCGAGTTTATCAGCTTTCTTGTTTTCTTAATTAATTCTTTTTCTTCCATTATAATGTACTCCTCATAAAGCTGTCGATTTTTTTTATATTGTGATTTAGATTTAATGAGAATTTTTCCAGTAAAAGATTTTTGAAAGATATAATCAGTAAATTTATTTAAATCAGGAATTAAATGGCTTACTTCTTTTTTAATGAGGATTAAAAGATTCTTTTTAAATAAACAAGCATGAACAATATAAATTAGAATCTCTGACTTAATATTCTTTTTCAAATTAGCTATTACTTCCTTTTTAGGTTTTCCTGCAAACGGTAAAGCTAAAAGAGCATAATATTTATTATATATCCCCAAGAGAGTATCGTTAAATCTTTTATAACCCAACTCTGTTACTTCCCTTCGAAATTTACGTTTTTCTGATAGAATTTTTGGGAATTCCTTAAGATTCTTTAATTCGTGAGCAAATTCTTTGATAATCTGAGATTTAAGCTTTAACGATTTAAAATTATCTCTGTATGGTTCATTCACTAAAAAAGTTATCATGAATTCTTCAAATCCGCTTCTGGCAAATTTGGAGGGAATATAAAATCTGAAGTTTAACGTCTGAAAATCTTCAAAAGCAATTGGAAATGGTTTTTCTCCACCCCCATACCCTAATAACATGTCTATTAATATGCTATCAAAAGGATTAAATTCAGATTTACTAAAGAATAACTTTGGACCTTCTACTTGGTCAAAGTAAAAAATATATAGAAATCTCGTTTCTTTGTTATGAGACACAATTGAAGTGCAGCCTTTAAATAAAGGTTAATAATTATATTTTTAAAGCCCATTTAAAAGAAAGTCCCGTTATCTTTTTAATTCAATATGTGGTTTATTTTTTTTATTTAAAATTTATTAGTTAAACTCTTCATAAGTTCTGTGAAGATCTGCTTATTTTTTTTAGGTGTATATCTTATCCTTGAATTGCTCCTCTGTGAAAGCCACAAATTGGCCTTTTATAAATTTTGTTATTTTGTAATACTTTTCTTGATAATCATCTTCTAAGTTATATTCTAATTGATGGTCTCAAATATAAAACCTGTGAATTCTGGGAATAATGAGTTTCTTTCATTAAATTAATTGACAAAACGGAACGAGTCATTCTATTCGTTTTGTAGCAAAAATTTATATATCACTTTCTCTTTTCTTCAATCAGATTTGTAAAATTTTCGTTGGAGTGGTGAAGTTTTAATTACAGAGGAGAATAATAATAATGGATCAAAAAAAATTCTTATTGTTTTTGTTGTAGTTTCTATTATAGGAGTGTTATTGTTAATTGCTGTTAATATTACATTAACTCCACATTATGCCACTTTCGATTCGACGATAAGAATTACATATATTTCTTCAATAGTATTTAGTATTATTATAATTATCATTGGCGCAGGGGGAATAATACTTTATTTCGTTGCTCCTGATATATTAAAAAAATTTATAAAAATATTAGCAAAACTGATATCTCCTTTCTCGTAATAGACTTATAATATAATATTACTTGGATATTGGGGGAGAGAAACGAATTGAGTAATATCGAAAGCTCCCCTCCTTACTTGTAGACTGTGGAAAGAAAAAAGTAATGAATTGTTACCTGAAATTATGGATGAATGTGAAGCTAATTCTTTCATAGAGAAAGTTTCTCTAGATTATAAAATCACATTTTAATTTATTCATTCATTAACCAAATTAAAAAACAATTAATATTTTTATACCCGAAGTTCATTAATTAATTAATTAAAAATTGAAAATGATCAAAAAGAAAGTATTTCAAAATGACTGAAAATAATAAATCTGAGGAAAAATTAGTGTTTCACAAACGGACTGAGATGATCTTCAAGATAATTGTTATTGGAGACCCATCAGTCGGTAAAACAAGTCTTTTGAGAAATTTTAGTGCTGAAAAGTTTGAATTTGAATATATCCCTACCGTTGGTGTAAATATCACTAAAGAGAAAGTCGTAGTAAAGAATGATGTAGGAATTGACACGAATGTGAGTTTAATGGTATGGGATATTGCTGGACAACCACAATTCTATATGTTACATCGCCCCTATTTCAATGGAGCAGATGGAGCAATTTTAGTCTATGATACTACGCGTTCTAGC
>SDBU01008113.1_pt1 | contig 11999 bp, 8 predicted proteins | sample 2277071 | NCBI WGS metagenome assembly SDBU01 (sample SAMN10397929, study PRJNA504765) | marine sediment metagenome | isolation source: marine sediment core GS08_GC12, 126 cmbsf | place: Arctic Ocean: Gakkel Ridge, Loki's castle | collected 2008
GCGTGATAGCTATTGGTAGAGAGAATAAATTGAATATCAACCCCGAACCCTCGATTCTTCTTGGGGAACATGATGAAATGGTCTTGATCGGGACGAGCGATGCGGAAAAACGTCTTATGGACATCTATCAATAACCAGGAAACAGGGGGAGGTATTCAACTTTTGAGGCGCTTCCTGGTTTTGTGTGGGTAATTCGCTCCTGGTCGCATAGATCCCCCCACCTCCACTTCTTGTAATCTACAGATAACCAATCAGTTACGTAGGAGCTCGTGAGGGTCTTTTTGCTCGAACCCCCGTCCACCCTGCTATAATACCCAATAACACCGAATAACGTGCAACCGTTTTGGTCACGATTTGGTCACAATTGAACCCGCCTGAGTTTAGGTTGCAATTTGGAGCAGATTTGCTTTTTTTTATTGATAACTCGTCACAAGAATGAGGATGCTTGCCCATGGCGGCAGGTAAGCTTAGTCGTTCCGGTGAATTCTGTGTAAGAAGCCCTCGACGAACCGGCAGGCGATCTGCCGATTGGAGCAGAAAAAGACCTGGACTTGGAAGTCGATGACGATAGAAAGGATGGTTCCGAAGAACGCGTTCGGGTGGGCCCCTGATCGATAAGGATTTCCGGGACAGGTTAAGAAATACAAACCATTTTCAAGCAAGGAGAAACAGACATGGGTGACAAGGGGAAAAAAGATAAAGGCAAAAGAGAACAACAGAAAAAGGCCGCGCATGATCCAAAGGAAAAACGAAGAATAAAAAGAGAAAAGAAGAATAAATAATTGCCCAGTGGTGACCGATGACTTTGAATCAAACAAGGAAGTTGTCTGCAGGTTACTGGAAGAGGCAATTGTAACGGTTGCAAATTGCAGCCTAATCAGTCGTTCAACCGAACGCGTCTAAAGCCGCGCCCGGCTGCCTGACGCCTTGGACCGAGGCTGCGCCTGGGATCCGCTCGGTCGTTTTGAGAGTGAAAAAACGGCCCTGATTTGGTCACAATAGGGTGTAAACCCTTGTACCACATCGCGAGTATGAGCGTCAGGCAGGCGATGCCTGTTCGATTCCCCCTGCCCTTGTAACCGTATATCCCCCAATAACATCGAATAACGTGCAACTGTTTTGGGCGCGGTTTGGTTGTATTTAATCGTTTATTGCAGGCATGTCCTCGGTTACTGACAAAAACATGTTGCGATTTGCCGATATTGTTGTATAATAATTCGATAATTGGCGAATTGTAGGAGATGTAGTGCAGGATTTTCTTTCCATTACCAAGGCTCTCAGCGATGAGAACAGAGTGAGGGTTTTGATGGCTCTAAACGTCGGCGAGTTGTGCGTATGCCAGATCATTGAGCTGCTGAATCTGGCCCCGTCCACCGTTTCCAAGCACATGTCTATCCTTAAACAAGCACGACTGGTGGAGGGTGAGAAGAACGGCAAGTGGGTCTACTACCGTTTGCCCGGTGGCGCGCCGAAGGCCGCTGCTGAGGCAATTGAGTGGGCGAAGAGACATCTTGTGTCGGAAGCTACTATCAAGAGAGACACCAAGAAGCTCAGAGCGATCATAAAGCAACACCCAGTCGAGGTGTGCAAGAAGCAGAAGGCATCCCGAACCGCCAGAACGGTTGATGACAGAGCCTTCGCGGCAGAGGCTTCCCGGGGAGCCGGATAATCAGGCAGCCTTTCAGTTCTGTCCAGGTCTAACGTACTACCCATAAGGGTTCGAACGTAATGTCACCAGACTTGAGATAGAACTTTGGTTCTGAGCGAAACTTGTATTGTGAAAGAAGTAACGGTAATTGGTGATACACAAGAAGGAGCAATGATGTTCGACTACAGAAAAATCACGGTGCTGTTGATCACGGTCTGTCTGCCGGTCGTGGCTTTCGCTTCTACCAGCGGGCAGCTTGAGTCGGCAGCCGACGTGGGCAACGTTTCCTTCGTACTGGTTACTGAACCCGGTACTGCGGGGACCGATCAGGCGAGGCAAATGATTAAGGATGCCATGACTCAGATTCCCGGTTCAGTGGTGATTGAATCGAATCGTGTCGATGCTGCTGACTCATCCTTCATTCAGAAGTATAAGTTGGCCACGGCACCGGTCCCTCTGATCCTCGTCTTTGCATCCAACGGAGTTATGGCCGGCGGTAATGTGGCATCCAAGCTAACAGCACAGCAGTTGGTGGCAATGGTGCCGAGTCCCAAAACGGCAGAAGTTCTAAAGGCTATCCAATCAGGTCAGGCTGTGTACGTTACAGCGTCACGCTCCGGAATGGCTTCTAAGACCGATGTTGCCAAAGGATGTGCTGCAGCCTGCATGCAAATGCAGGGCAAAAGCGTGGCCGTCGATGTCAACATGGATGATCCTGCCGAAGCGGGTTTTCTGAAGCAACTCAAAGTGAATCTGCAGGCGACAGAGCCTGTCACGGTCGTTCTTAACGCGCAGGGACAATTGACGGGCACCTTCAATGGTCCCGTAGACGTAACAAACCTGGTTCAGGCTGCGACCAAGAAGGTCGCTGGTTGCGGCCCCAAAGGATGTGGTGGCAAACCGTGCGGTCCTGCCCCCAAAAAGGGGGGTAAGTAATCGATGGCTTTTACGTTTCGGACGATTGTTTTGAAAGAAATCTACCAGCGTAAAGGTCGCATGGTTTCCGGTCTGCTCGCCATCACGCTCGGAATCGCCGTTATAGTCGCCATTCAGTCCGTGACATCCGTTTCCAGACAGGTGGTTGCCAGGAAGCTAGATCTATTGGGGGCCAACATATTGGTACTTCCGCAAGGCGCCACCGTAGATGACTATTACTCTGCCGACGTCGATGCTCCGACATTCCCGGAGGAATATGTTGAGCGGATCGCTATTTCGATGATCCCCGGCGTAGACAACATGTCCCCCAAATTAAGCAGGCGAATCGAGATTGAGGGCTCATCGGTCATTCTGACCGGCATACTTCCTGCAAATGAGCTGGCCTCAAAGCCGATCTGGCAGGCCTCAGGTCTCATGGGGGCCGAGTTGGAATTAGCCTGCGCCCCATCTCAGAATAAAGAGTCATCCCTGACAGAGGACGACCTCAAGGCACAAAGGAAGGTAGTTGATTCTCTTGGGATCAACGAGGTGTGGGTTGGCAGCCTGATTGCGGAACGTTTCAATGTCAAGAGTGGCTCGACCATTCCCATTGAAGGGCAGACTTTTGAGGTTACGCACGTGCTTCCTGAGACGGGGACAATCGACGACAACAGGATTTTTGCACACCTTCATACGGTCCAGCAGTTACTCGGTATCGATGGTCAGGTGAGTAACATTGAGATTATGGGATGCTGCAGCGAGATATCAGATGGCTTGCTCGGTAAACTACGAAACATCCTGCCGGACACTCGGATCACCACTATCGGTCATATTGTCAACACTCAGATTGAGACCAATGCTCTGATGGCTAAGGTTGCCCTGGTCCTGCTGGTGATCATCATTCTGGTCGGGTCATTCTCGATCGGCAACTACATGTGGGCCAATGTTGAGGAACGACGCAGGGAAATAGGGACGCTCATTACTATCGGTTGGGGAAGGTGGCACATCTATTGGCTATTCCTTTCCAAGGCGATCATTCTGGGACTGGTGGGCGGTGTTCTCGGGTACGTGACCGGCACGGTGTCAGCGGTAATTCTTGGACCTTATCTTGCCGGCCTACAGATCGAACCCGTGATTGGTTATTTCTGGTGGTCGGTCTTAGTCGCGATTATCATCTCCCTGGCCGGCAGTTGGTATCCAATATATCGAGCAGCTCGAATCGACCCGGCTGTTATTATGCAGGAGGTCTGAGCATGTTTGACATCTATGGACTTACGAAAACATACACCCGCTCCAGGCAACAGGTTCATGCCTTAAAAGATATCTCGCTGAGAATCGACGCCGGCAGTTTCGTGGCCGTAACCGGCCCGTCCGGTTCCGGTAAGACCACGCTGCTGCTGTCACTGGGCGGCCTGATTCAGCCGAGCGGGGGCTATGTGAAGTACGGTAACCAAAACCTGTATACTCTTCCCGCTTCCCGGTTAGCCGCCTTCCGTAATCGGACCATCGGGTTTGTACTGCAAACGTTCAATCTGGTACCGTACCTGACGGCTGTTGAAAACGTGATGCTGCCGATGCTACCGATGCTGCCGAGGGGAAGAAATGGAATGGATCCGAAACAATGCGCGATAGAGTTGTTGGATAAGCTCGGGTTGGATGATCGCAGAGATTTCCTGCCAAGAGAGCTCTCTGTTGGTCAGCAACAACGGGTAGCCATTGCACGAGCGCTGGGGAACGAACCGGAAGTGATACTGGCCGATGAACCCACCGGCAACCTGGATCCTTCCCTCGCTGATGAGATACTCGATGTTCTCGAAGATTTGAATAGGAACCGGGGCAAAACCGTGGTATTGGTAACACACAGCCCGCAGGCAGCCTGCAGGGCGAGTACTATGCTGAAGTTGAAGGATGGACAACTTTGTTAGCTGAGAAGATAAATACAGTGATGGCAGAGTAATGTCTAAGAAAAAAAGAGCAAAACTGCGAAATAAATCTGTCGGAAAACCAAACCCGGCAACTAATGTATCAGCAGTGAGAAACCGTCGCCGATTGATCCCGGCGATTATCACTACGGCTGCAATAGTCATAGCCGTTGCAACCTGGCTGGGGCTGCATCCTTCAGGTTTCACATCAGGAATCGAGTCCTCCGCCGCAGGTCAGCCCACCGAAGTGATATCAGGCAACAATCAATCATCTGACGCTGTTACCGGGGAACCGTCAATTCACTTCCCTGAGACATCGTATGACTTTGGCACGATCTCTCAGGGAGCCAAGTTCTCTCACACTTTCGTTGTTAAGAATATCGGCGACGAACCTCTGAAGCTCATACGGGCAAAGGGATCGTGAGGCTGCACGGCTGCCGTCTTGTCCGAGACGGACATTCCCCCGGGCGGGGAAGGTAAAATAGAAGTTTCTTTCAACAGCGGCCGCAGGAAAGGTAAACAGAAGAAGACTATCACAGTAGAGTCAAACGATCCCGCTAATCCAAAGGCAACCCTGCATATCTTAGCGCTCATTGAGGTTGAGTTTGATTTCGAGGTTTATAACTTGAACATGGGTCGGATTCGCAAAGGAGAACCCACAAGCAAGACGGCGGTCCTGCAGATCAAGGATCCTTCCAAGAGGAACCTGCTCGAACTCAGTTCACGATCTTCTCACATCGTTGCCAGGAGAGTTGAATCGTCAGGCGGCGATGAAGGCCGTATAGATGTTGAAGTTACCGTGAGACCGGAGACACCACCCGGCAGATTTAATGAGACGGTTATCGCTAAGTTGTCGGATGGCTCTTATCCGGCAGCCAATTTGCGTATAAGTGGAACCATTGTCGGCAATGTGGAGGTAACTCCTGAAACTGTGCGCTTCAGAGTCGATACTTCCCGAACGGCAGAAGATCAGGCTGAACAGAAGGTGAAAGTTGTCAGCACGAAAAACGGCGCCAGGTTGCGACTGCTGAGTGTCGAAGATCCCAACGACCGTTTGGTATTTGAAATCGATACGCTGGTTGCCGATAAGCAGTTTGAAATCAAGATGAGGCTCCGCAAGATTGTCATGGGACAGGAGCGCATTATTTCGGGCAACGTCAAAATAATGACCGACGACCCGGATCAGCCCGAAGTGCGTGTTCCGTACAGCATAATCTTTCCGCGCAGATGAGAACCGGCGTCTGTATTATTGGGGGAAAGCGACCCTGGACAAGGGTGATAAATAAATCAACAGGAAATACTATAGTCGAACTCAGATATGTTTGACAAGGAAATAGTATGACAGGTGATGGATCTGTTGTTAGAAGACTCGGTTTTCTCGACAGATACCTGACTGTTTGGATTTTTGCGGCTATGGGCATAGGCGTTGCCACCGGTCATTTCTACCCCGGTATTGCCGGCTTCTGGGACAAGTTCTCTGTTGGCACAACTAACATTCCCATTGCGATCGGCCTGATTCTCATGATGTACCCACCGCTGGCCAAAGTACGCTATGAGGAAATGGGGCGAGTGTTTCGCGACTACAAGATTCTGACACTCAGTCTGGTACAAAACTGGGTGATAGGTCCCATCCTGATGTTCGTTTTGGCTGTCGTCTTCCTTGCTGATTACCCCGAATACATGGTTGGCTTGATCATGATTGGTTTAGCGCGTTGTATTGCCATGGTGATCGTTTGGAATGACCTGGCCGAGGGAGATCCCGAGTATGCCGCCGGACTGGTGGCATTCAACTCGGTCTTCCAGGTACTGTTCTACTCAGTATTCGCGTGGATATTTGTAACCAAGTTACCGCCTCTTTTTGGACTTGAAGGTGTAGCCGTAGACGTTACTATCGGCCAGATCGCCGAAAGCGTGTTCATCTATCTTGGTATTCCGTTTCTCGCCGGCATGCTGACCCGTCTTGTTCTGGTAAAGACCAAGGGCAAGGAGTGGTATCACCGTGAGTTCATCCCACGAATTAGTCCGATTACGCTTATTGCTTTGCTATTCACCATTTTTGTTATGTTCTCCCTTAAAGGTGAGTTGATCGTCAAGATCCCACTTGATGTCGTCAGAATTGCGATTCCTCTTCTCATCTACTTCGTTGTAATGTTCTTAGTCAGTTTCTACTTGAGCAAGAAAGCTAAGGCTGACTACGGCAAAGCAACAACGCTCAGCTTCACCGCCGCGTCCAACAACTTCGAATTGGCAATTGCAGTTGCCGTGGCAGTGTTTGGAATCGGTTCGGGCGTTGCTTTCGCTGCTGTCATTGGTCCTTTGGTGGAAGTGCCGGTTTTGATCGGGCTGGTAAACGTTGCCCTTTATTTCCGGAAGAAGTATTTCGCTGGAGGTGACATTGAGTTGAAGGTGTGCGGACCAGGCAAGTAATTGAAGAGGTGGCAAAGAACCAGGTAACGAAAAAAACGGGAGCAATTTGGCCACAACGCGAGTATGGGGTTCGACCCTTACGTCCACTAACTGGCTCGCTACCAGCCTGTAAGACAACGGATTATGAGGACTCGTTAGAAATTAAGAAATCGGCGAAAGACGCCAGTTCTTCAGTGGGATGTGACTGAGTTCTGCGGGAACGGTCAGCCTAATATCCTCGGGTTCAGGAACTTACAAGTCGATCGTTATTGGAGGGGTATTGAGACCGAGGTCGCCCTCAAGTTCCTTCTGCCTCATTTGTGCCAGAACCAACATTGCCGTGCTCGCTTCAAACGGGAAGCTCAAGCTGTTGCCTGGCTGAATCATCCGAACCTCGTCACTATTTTTTGAGTCGCCGGAAATCAGAGGCGACCATCCTTGCCAGGGAGCTGGTTGAAAGCTAGTCTTTGCGTGAGTTATCCAAAGGCAAAGAACTGAACCACGACAGGATTATTGAACCGGCAATTCAGACGAGCGACGGTCTGGGTGCGGCTCGTGATAAGAAATTTCTTCACCGGGACATCAAGATCGACCGCAGATATATGTTCGCCAGAGCTTTAATTGTTTGACATTGCGGTACTGGCTAATCATAATGACAGCATGGATTTTTCAGCGCAGAAAAGCCCTCACCTTTTTCACATACCGGTTATGGGCACCGGGTTCAGTATTGATACGCCCTTGAAAGTGGCGAAATACGGTATCTCGTCGGCGGTATCGCTCGTTGACGATGTTCTCATAGAGCAGATGAGGAAATTTCACTGCCGAAGGCTTGGCCTTCAATACGTGGCAATACCTCACAGCGACGAAAACGCCCGAGCCAACCGTGTCACCGCTTATCTGAATCTCCTGGATGAACTGATCCGCGACCAAGTCAGAGAGTTGCAGTCCTCGCCGTTTGAGCCAGGAAGCGAGATTACACGCTACTTTGAAATGCTTCCCGACTCGTCACTCAAACAATCCTATCTCGAAATGCTGTCGGCATCGGATCTGGATGAAAAGGCCGGGATGCAGGATACTCTTCGGCACCGTGCCGTCCCGGGCAGCATCGATGTCAACATCATGACCAAATTGGACCGCGACCTCTACTGTGATGGAAACAAACTCCCGCAGGAGTTTGCCGACGCCATGGCGGCGCTGCGAGGTTACGCCACGAGCACGTTGCGATCATCCATAGTCTTTTCCGCGGGGATTAACCGACGCCTTTTTGGTTATCTCGCAAAATTTGACGATTTTTTCCCGGATGACGATGGCGTTCTCCGCAAGAAGATCATTCTGAAGGTGAGTGATTTCCGCTCGGCCATGGTTCAAGGCAAATACCTGGCGAAGAGAGGACTGTGGGTTTCAGAATACAGGATTGAATCAGGGCTCAACTGCGGCGGCCACGCCTTCGCCACTGAAGGACACTTGATGGGCCCTATCCTGGAAGCATTCAAGCGCAAGAAGACAGAATTCACCAATCAACTTCACGAAGTGTACGGTAAGGCGCTTACCACCAGGGACCGCGCCCCGGCTAAGTCACCGCATGAAGTACGCATTACCGTACAGGGCGGCATAGGTACGGCCGAAGAAAACAGGCTCCTCCTGCAACACTACGGTGTCGATGGCACCGGCTGGGCAACGCCTTTTTTGCTGGTTCCCGAGGTAACAAATCTGGACGACTACCATATGGAGAAGCTCTCGGCAGCCGCCGACAGCGATGTATACTTGAGCGATCGCTCGCCCCTCGGTATCCCTTTCTGGATCTTACGCAGCTGCGGTAGTGAAGATACCCACCGCCAGCGGGTCGGCGCCGACAAGCCCGGCAGCCCCTGTCCGAAAGGCTATCTTGCATCCAATACCGAATTCACACAGAGTCCAATCTGCCGCGCTTCGCGAATCTATCAAAAGCGAAAGCTGAAGCAGCTTTCGGAGGGCGACCTTCCTTCAGAGCAACTCTCCGCAATGAGGAAGAACGTGGTCGTCAAATCCTGCGTTTGCCATGACGTTGGCGGCGGGGCAACATTGAAGTATGGCATAGATCCGGACGCACACCCGGCCGTTTGCTGTGGCCCAAACATTGCAAACTTCTCCAAAGTCGCCTCCCTGGAAGAAATGGTCGGCCATATCTACGGGCGTTTGTCTCTGTTGACCAACCCGGACCGCGCGCATATGTTCATAAGCGAACTAATGATCTACGTTGACTACCTCCGCCGGGAACTTCAAAAGGCATCGGAAGGGCTGTTGGACAGGACAACCAAGTGGTTTTTGGACTTCAAACAGAACCTCATCACCGGTGTCGAATACTACCGAGGTTTTGCCGAGCAATTCAGTTTGGAGCAAAGGGAACGTTTTCTGCGAGAACTTGACGCTCTGTTCGAAGAGATAGAGAAGGTTCTCCCTGAATCTTCGACGGCGACATCTCTCGGAGTTACTTCATAGCGAATCACCGGAGATTTCCTTGGATACGGTCAGAGGTCACGCACAGATTCATCCCGATCCGTTCATTACATTTAGTTGTTGTTTAAGATACAAGGTCACGCCGACTCGCGACGTGACAATATGAATGTCAAGTCCCAAGTGAGGCTGTGACCTACCGGACTTGACAAGAGAGATCAGATAGACTTTCTTCCACTGTTGGCAACCTTAGGGCAGAACCGCTGGTGGCTCTGCGGATTGAGAGGACAATAAACAGTGGGGCAGACGTGGGTATCTCGAGACCACTGAGTTGTGCAGGTCAACAGCCTGACTGGATAATTAACTTTATACCTGCGAAAGCAGGAGCATAGGATATCTGTTGTGGAATGGATTCTTGCTCTTTGCACCATCATCGTCACGATTATCACCGTCTGGGCGTTCATTGAGCGCAAGAAATCCAAGAAGAAAAAGGCCGAAACTAAGCCGGTTCCGCAGCCACAACCCGTGCGTGCACCTGATAACGACATGGGTTCCAACATCTCCCTCGCCCGGCTGCCATCCACCAGCCCGGATTTGTATGGGCGCGATGATGAACTGAAGCTTCTGGATGACGCCTGGCAAGACCCCAATACCAACATCGTCAGTTTCGTGGCCTGGGGTGGTGTGGGGAAGACGGCGCTGGTGAACGCCTGGCTGACCCGGATGAGTAAGGACAGCTTTCGTGGCGCCGAGCGGGTATTCGGCTGGTCGTTCTACAGCCAGGGGGCACGGGAAGGAGCGCAGGTATCGGCCGATCCGTTCATTGCTGCGGCCCTCAAATGGTTCGGTGATCCCGATCCGGTCGTGGGTTCCACCTGGGAAAAGGCGGAACGGCTGGCGGGACTGATCAAGCAGCGGCCCACGTTGCTTATCCTTGACGGTGTGGAACCACTCCAGAACCCGTTTGAGCAGGGGCGTATCAAGGACGAAGGGCTGCGATGTCTGGTAAAGGAACTGGCCGCCGCCAATAACGGTCTTTGTGTCATTAGCACCCGGCTCAAAGTCGATGATCTGGGGCAGTTTGTCGGCAGTTCAGTTAATCGTGTCGAATTGGAGCAGCTTTCCAATGAAGCAGGAATGGAGTTTCTCATACGGCTCGGTGTTAAGGGAACGGACGATGAACTGAGGCAAGCGGTCGGCGAGTTTGGCGGACATGCCCTGGCCCTTACCCTGTTGGGTAAGTACCTCTCCAAAGTACATAAGGGTGACGTGAGGAAGCGAGGGGAGATTCCCAAACTGACCGATGAGGTGGAAAAGGGCGGCCATGCCAAGCGGGTGATGGAATCTTACGAGAAATGGTTCGAGAACGAGCCTGAACTGGAAATCCTGCACATTATGGGTCTGTTTGATCGTCCGGCCGAAGCGGGCGCTATCGAAGCGGTGAAAGCAAAGCTGGCCATCAAGGGGTTGACCACAATGCTACAGAAGTTGTCAAATGATAAATGGCAATTTGCTGTCAGCAATCTACGGGAGATCAGCCTTCTTGACCCTGAAGATAAAAGCCGCCCTGGCGGCCTTGACTGTCACCCGCTGATAAGAGAGCATTTTGGTGACAAGCTCCAAGTGCACAGTCCAATGGGGTGGAAAGAAGCGCATAACCGGCTGTATGAGTATTACAAATCTGTGGCAAAGGAGTACCCTGACACGATTGAGGAAATGGCCCCTCTTTATGCTGCCGTAGCCCACGGCTGCCGGGCCGGGCGCTATCAGGAAACATACAGGGAAGTCTACTGGCAGCGGATTCTCAGACGAGGAGAGTTTTTTGATACGACTATGCTTGGCGCTTTTGGCGCAGATCTGGCGGTCCTGTCGGGTTTCTTTGATACGCCATGGAGTAAGCCCGTTGGCGAACTGGAGGAACGTGGGAGAGCCCATACCCTAAATACAGCCGGCTATGATCTCCGGGCGTTAGGGCGGCTGGCGGAAGCAGCCCAGCCGATGGAAGCAGGTCTGGAAGCTGACCTCAAACGTAAGGACTGGTACAACGCAGCTAGAGCTGCCAACAATCTCAGTGAACTGTTCTTGACCATGGGCAGTTTGCCTCAAGCTGTGAAATATGCTCAGGAGAGCGTTGAGCACGCCGACATGAGCGGCGATGCGTTTGAGCGAATGTCCGATCGAACCACTCTGGCCCATGCACTCCACCAGTCCGGCCGCATCTCCGAGGCTGAAGCCCTCTTTGGTGAGGCTGAAAAGATGCAAGAGGAAAGGCAACCGGAGCTTCCCCTGCTCTACTCCGTTTCGGGATATCAGTACTGCGATCTGATTCTCAGCCGGGGAAAGTACCGGGAAGTGCAGAGGCGGGCCACCCAGACGCTGGAATGGGTTACTGCGGTGAAGTGGCTTCTGGATATCGCGCTCGACAACCTCTCTCTGGGGCGGGCACACATGCTTGAAGCTCTTGATGAAGGAACAGGGAATTTCTCTCAGGCGGCTGAGCATCTGAACAAGGCTGTAGACGGCCTGAGGAAGGCGGGGCACCAAAATTACTTCACCCGCGGCTTGCTGGCGCGGGCGGAGTTGTACCGGGTGACAAAAGAGTACGACAAGGCGCAAAAGGACCTGGACGAGGTTATGACCATAGCCACCCGCAGCGGGATGCGCCTGTTTGAAGC
>SDBU01008114.1_pt1 | contig 11999 bp, 9 predicted proteins | sample 2277071 | NCBI WGS metagenome assembly SDBU01 (sample SAMN10397929, study PRJNA504765) | marine sediment metagenome | isolation source: marine sediment core GS08_GC12, 126 cmbsf | place: Arctic Ocean: Gakkel Ridge, Loki's castle | collected 2008
TGAACCAGTTCAAACCGGCTTCCCGATCCTGGACCAACTGCTGGGCGGGTCTGATGATATGCAGGGCGGATTTTACCCCGAGGATCTCTGGCTGATTGCCGGGGCCCAGGGCATTGGAAAAACCTCATTGGCATTGCAGATGGCCCACAATATGGGAAGCCAGGGCGTCCTGGCCATATTTGTATGCTTCGAACATACACCGATTACGCTGTGGGAAAGAATGATCTGCCAGGCTTCTGGATTCATACACAAACTGGGGCAGGGGGGTAAAGAAAAAGACCTGGTTGGTATCTCGGATCTGCGCAAAATATACAGGAGCATGATCGAAGATTACGAGGGTCAGGATTTCAGCCAGGAAAAACTGATTGACGAGTTACTCTCCCATTTACCTGAACCCAAAAAGCTATGGGCTGAATTCTCAAAATCAGCTGCACACGTCTGGCTTATTAAAGGTGATTTGTTATACACCACACCCGCAGCGCTTGAGGCCTATGTCAAAATGGCAAAAGAGGAAGGACATCGCCGGATAGTGTTATTTGTGGATTATGTTCAGCGGATCCCGGTTCCTCCACAACACGGCCGGCTATTAGAAACCATGGAGAGAATTGAGTTTGCTCTTCGGGCATTGAAGGGAATTGCCATGACCCACATGATCCCTGTTGTTGGAGTGAGTGCTGCAGATGCCGAAGGACTAAGGGGAGGGCGGATCCACCTTGAGAACATGTGGGGCAACGCGACAATGCAGTATGAGCCAGACGGAGCGTTGGTACTCAATAAGGACCACACTGAGAATGGAGTAGAGCAGATCAGGATTGCGATCGAGAAATCACGTCGAGGAGAAAGCGAAATCGAATTACGCTATCCTTTTAAAGGAAGCGTGTACAGCTTCGGAAGCCCGGGCATTCGGATAACTGAAGATCAAAGCTGGCAGAGGGAGAGGGCAACCCTGAAGCCTAGAAAAATAAAGGAGCCATTTCCTGAATTAGCGGAGATAGTGGAATAACAATGAGCCTTGTATACGTAATCCAAAAAACAGAAGGAAAACAACCAGTATCTGACTATCTTCTATTAGAAGAGGCCCTTCAGCAGTGGCGCGTAATGGGATACGAACATCCCGAGTATCAGATTACGATGTGTGAAGGACCAGAAATAATAATTGAGGAAGAGCCGATAGAGGCCATGTATTTATTTTTCTCGGATGAAGATATACAAGATGATCTCAACGAGCTCCTTGATGGTTTTTCATTCAACACCTTCAAAATTGGTGGGGAACATGAATCAGGCTCTTAATCTAGCTCTTAAGCTGATCATCAGCGGGCTGTTGATCTATGCTGCCGTGATAGATCTCAAGAAGAGGGAAGTGCCGTATGTGGCCGGTATTGGGATCTTGCTGATTGGCGCGGTTACATTATTCTGGGAACAACACTGGTTATTAGGTGTTTTCTACCTTGTTGCAGTGATGGGGAGCAGGGGAGGGCTGTGGGGACTTGCAGCTGTCGCGGTTGCGCTGATAACCCTGGCGGTTCCAGGACTCGCGGCAGACGCATACCCATTCATCTTGGCGATATTTTTCATCATTACGATGTTCAGGTTTGGCGTGTTTGGACAGGGAGATGCGGTCCTGGCTTTTGGTCTATTAGCCTTGGCTTATAAAGATGGAATATGGATGCCTCTAGCCTTGTTGGGCACCAGCCTTATAGGAATTATTCCCTTGGTTTGGAAGAGGAGCCCGAAAGAGATCATGGAACGGGCCACACATATATTGAAAAACTTCGGGAGCATCGAAAAGGACGAGGAAGCCGTGAAGTTTCCTTGGGCAGTGATCGCGGCAGTTTTAGGATTGGTTTATCTATGGTTAGTCAGGGGAGTGATGATGTGATGAAGAAAAATAAACGATCTGTAATTGCTTTGGCTTTTGCTGTTATAGCCCTTGTTTCATTATTCCTTTCCTCTTGCTCGTGCAGCAATATAAATGGGAATGGGAGCATTAAGGGCACAGATCCTTCAGGGAATGAGTTCGCGGAGTCTGTAGGAATTGAAGCCTACGACCTATCCTTATATGAAGAAAGCAGCGAGGAATATTACGCAGCTCTTGGCCAGATGGAAGAAGACTGGTTTCCAAGGCCTGCTATTGTGATACCGAAAGGACCAGAAGGGGGAGATTATCCCAATGCGCCGGCTCCGATATATGATGCGTTTCCAGGACAGCAAACGACAACAGAAGAAGATGATACATACGAGATTACCAGGACCTGGATCGGTGATATCGCCGTAGGAACAGAAGTAACTCTTGAAGGTGTAGTAGAGCAGGGGGAATGGTGTTTTGTGACCGGGGATACGATCGGGGGGTGGAGCTCGTCAGGCTGGGTTTGGTGTTACCGGCTGTTTGTGGCGGAGAAGCAACAACAGTAGGAGCGATGTTTGAGAATAATTGAGAGAAAACCGCATTTCGTATAGGCATTAGGGTGTTTATACATAACCCTGTTTGTTTTTTTGTGCTCACTACACAGCCTGATCTCCCCCTTTTTTGTCTTAAAAAACCAAACTGGGTCATACTAGGTCATAATGGAGGAGGGGAGTTATTTGAACGATATAATGGAGCCCGGATTTGGGCGAGAGGAAAAACTGCCTGTTTAGTTACTGTAAACCCCATGATGATAATCAAATACTATAATAGATCATATGTATTACTCAAATGCTAACCCGGAGCAATTAGAAGCAATCATAACCACCGAAGGCCCCTTGTTAATCATTGCCGGGCCGGGTTCTGGAAAGACCTTCACGTTGGTTGAGCGGGTGATATATTTGGTTACTGAGAAAGAGGTGGAGCCAGAAAATATATTTCTGACAACCTTCACTGAAAAAGCTGCCCACGAGTTAGAAACTCGCATCTCCAACCGCCTGCATGAACTAAAAATACCCTTTAATATCAACGAAATGTACCTGGGTACATTCCACTCCATCTGCCTGCGCCTGTTAAAAGAGAACCGGGAGTTCACCCGCCTGAAAAGAAATTTCATCATGATGGACCAGTTTGACCAGGGCTATTTTCTCTACCAGCGTGTCAGAGAGTATCTGGAGATTCCTGGAATAGATCATGTGGCGGGCAGGAAGAATCTATCCAACTGGAATAAAGCTCAGAACTTACTCAATTGGCTAAACAAAGTCAGTGAGGAAGCTCTGGATGTCAATCATCTACTGGATGCAGTGGATGAGCCTGTACAGGTATTGGGACAGTGTTACCAGCTCTACCAGAGTCAATTGGAAGAAGCCAATGCCCTGGATTTTTCAACTATTCAATACGAAGCCCTTAAACTGCTGCGAAAATACCCCGAAGTGCTTAAATCCCTGAGAGAAAAAATATCCCATTTTATGGTGGATGAGTACCAGGATACCAACACCATTCAGGAATTAATTCTAAATACACTGGCCAGCGATAAACCGAATCTCTGCGTGGTGGGGGATGATGATCAGGGGCTGTACCGCTTCCGAGGTGCGACCATCCGTAACATTCTCCAGTTTAAAGATCAGTTTGAGGACGGTGAATGTGCTGAGGTGCAGCTGACCACCAACTACCGCTCCCACCCGGATATTATCAATTTTTATAATCAATGGATCTCAGACCAGGATTGGACGGAGGAGGGGGTCACTTTCAGACACAAGAAATTAATATCTCCGGAAGATAAAGAATTTCCCGCAGGCCCTACTGTTCTTAGTATCGGTGGAGATAGTGAAAAAAAATGGCAGCAGGAAGTACTGGATTTCCTGCATGCTCTCAAGGACAAAGGACACCTAATAAATTGGAATCAGGTAGCTTTCCTGTTTCGATCTGTGAAAACGGATCGTAATGTGCGCTTAGCCCGCTTCCTGGAGAGGAACGGCATCCCGGTTTATTCTCCTCGCTCCAACCAGTTCTTTGAACGAGAGGAGATACGGTTGATGATCGGGGCCTTGATCTTCCTTTTTCCCCAATTTCCTGACGTTCGTAAATGGAACAAAGATGCTCATCTCGATATCTGGGAATATTATGACGACGATTGTTTTGGTGCATTTGCCCAAGAGCTCAGGAAACCTGAAAATGAGGATTTGTTAAAGTGGTGTAAATATCATGCCAAATTGCATTTGAATTTAACTTCCAACGCCGATTATGCCTTTCTTGGACTATTTTACAGATTGTTACGTTTCCCGTTATTCAGTCGCTACCTGGACGAGATTAATCTTCAGAAAACACTGCTTCAAAGTAGATCGATGAGGAATCTAGGCCTGTTCTCCCAAATGCTGAACAAGTTTGAGTATTTGCATAACATCAACGTTCTCACCCCTGATTTCTTGGAAAAGAATATTCGCGATCTCTTTAATCAGTTCTTGCGTTACCTGGAAGATGGCGGATTGGACGAATATGAAGACGAAGCAGAATATGCCCCCAGCGGAAGTGTATCTTTCCTGACTATTCACCAGTCGAAAGGATTGGAATACCCGGTGGTGATCGTAGGATCACTCTGGACCGTGCCCCGCAAACAATACACAGAGTTAGATGAAATTCTGGAGACAAATTACCTCTCTAGGCCACCCTTTGAACCATTGGAACAGATCAAATTTTATGATTTTCGCCGGCTATTTTACACAGCCTACTCCCGAGCTCAAAATATTATGGCCCTTACAGCAGATGAAGTTAGAACAGGTAGGGGCAAAAATCCATCTAAGTATTTCCTGGATTATTATGACGCCCTAACTTCTTGGCGCGATCCAAAGTTCATACCAGTCAATATCCCCCTTAATGAGATTAAAGATGTTAACCTGAAACGGGAATATTCCTTCACTTCTGACTTGTCTGTTTATGAAAACTGCGCCGAACAGTATCGCTTCATCCGTGAGCTGGAATTTGCCCCTAACCGACAGAGCCCGATTCTGTTTGGTACCCTAGTCCATCAAACCATTGAGGATATTCATAAAGCAGTCTTGCGGGATGAATCTGAAATACTAAACAAGGATCAGGTTGATGCCTGGTTTGATCTCAACTACAGCACACTCACTAAACGGGAGCGAGTATATCTAGATGCTTATCGAAAGAACATGGCAAGAGATCAAGTCCAGAGGTACTTCCAGCGCCACGAGGGGGACTGGTCGCATATTCTAGAAAGTGAAGTGGATGTATCTCTGGTGAATGATGCTTATATCTTGACTGGAAAGATTGATTTAATTGCTGGTCAAGATGAGACAGTGGAAATCGTGGATTTTAAGTCAGAGAAGAAACCTGATGTCAATGACCTGAAAGACAGAGATAAATTAGAGCGCTACCGCCGGCAGTTGGAAGTGTATGCCCATATTGTGCAGGAGCGCACCGGTCAGGAGGTCAGTAAAACCCATTTGTATTACACCAGCGAGAAAGACGGCAACCCCTACATCAGCTGGGATAAAAATGAAAAGAACATAGAAAAAACAATGGCGACCTTCGATGGAGTGATTGACAGAATCGAACACAGAGATTATCGGATCGCAGAGCGTCCAACTAAGGTCTGTAAAGAATGCGATGTGCAACACTATTGCGACGCCAAGAACTGGATCTTTTTAGAGGAGCAAGAATGACAGAAAACGAAGCGAAAAATGTAGCTGGGCAGGAAGAGCTTTTAAATGTGGATGAATTCAAATTCCAGCCCATTATGGGTTATCCCCTATTAAACTGGCGAGGAAAAAGGCCCTTTACCTCCACTCAGTATTACCCAGCACAATTGAAGGAGATTCATGGTGACGAAATTGACGGCTGGAGAAATAAAATATTCTGGGGAGACAACTTGCAAGTGATGAGCCATTTATTAAAAGAATTCCGAGGTGAAGTGGATTTGGTATATATTGATCCACCCTTCGATTCTAGTGCAGATTATAAAAAAGAAATATCCGTACAAGGAAAAATAGTTAATAATGATACTAGCTCATTTGAAGAAAAACAATATGAAGATATTTGGGCTAATGATGATTATCTCCAGTTTATGTATGAAAGATTGATTCTTATTCGGGAATTGTTATCTAGCCAGGGATCGATTTTCTTACACTGCGATTATAGAAAATCACACCATTTACGATGTTTGATGGATGAGGTATTTGGTATGAGGGCAAATGATAATTTTCAAAACGAGCTAATATGGTTCTATATTAAAGGGGCGAGTGGAAATAGGAGATTTGGCCGCAAGCATAATAGTATATTTTGGTATTCAAAATCAGCAGAGTATATTTTTAATCTTGATTCTGTCCGTATACCGTATAATCCAGAAACTATCGCGAGGGCGAATCGAGGGGATCCGAGATATGAGGTCTCAGCTGAGGAACTAGAAAAATCTGGAAAAAACCCAGGTGATGTTTGGATTGATTTATTTCCCATACAGGGCAATGCACTAGAAAACACAAAATATCCAACTCAGAAACCAGAAAGTCTAATAGAAAGGATAATATTAGCTGCCTCAAACCCCGGAGATCTAATATTTGATTGCTTTATGGGATCAGGTACAACACAAGCAGTGGCTCTGAAACTTGGACGACGGTTTATTGGAGCCGACATAAATTTAGGGGCGATTCAAACTACAACTAAAAGATTATTAAATGAAAATAGTAGTGTTAAATCCACACAACTTGGTTTGGCAATCCCTCAAAAGGATACCAATAAGCCAATAACCTATTTCACCGGATTCGAAATATATAATGTAAATAATTATGAAATCTTTCGAAATCCGATTGAAGCTAAAAAGATACTTCTTGAAGCGCTTGAAATAAATGAATTTTCTGTTGGAAGAATATTTGACGGTGAAAAAGATGGGCGTATTGTCAAAATAATGCCAATAAATCGTCTGACAACAAAAGCTGACTTGAATGAAATTATCACTGGTTTTGACTATAAGTCATTTGAAAAGCGCCAAACAGCCGATCCCAATAAACCAGTTGAAAAAATAACACTTGTTTGTATGGGACACGAACCTGATGTGGCAGCGACTCTGGAGAAAGAGGTTCTGCCTTACAAAATAGACGTGGAGGTTGTGGATATTCTACGAGATAAACAAGACCTACAATTCAAAAGAGATTCAGAAGCAGAGATAGATATTGAGGATCGGCGATTGGAAATTCTACAATTCTATCCCATGAACCTCCTTCAGAAACTCAGTTTACAAAAAGAAAAAGTGAATGATTGGCGTGAGTTAGTGGAATCTGTAATGATCGATTGGAATTATGATGGTGCGGTTCTTCAGCCAGTTGTTATGGACATCCCTGAGAAAAATGAGCTGGTACAAGGAAAATATAAGATACCAGAAGACGCCGGTACGATCCGGGTAAAAATCACGGATCTACTCTCCGAATCCCTGGAAATGGACCTGCAGTATGGCTAAAAAACAGGACATCTCAATCGAATTCGCCTTTTTTAAACACCTGTGGGAGTTTTACTCACTCAACAAAGGGCGGATCCGAAAACACTACCGCGATCTGACCAAACGTTACTTGGATTACAACGATCCCACCAATTCCCACGCCTTCCTGAGACAGCCCCAGTTTGAAGCCCTCGAGATGTATGTCTTCTTGAAGGAGTTTTTGGACAACGAGGCCGTGCACCAGATTTTTGAGGATTGGGCTGAAAAAAGAAGCCATTTCGAGGGGCGGGGTACAAGTACGGAAGGTGTCCAACTGGGTTTATTTGAGTTTGCTAATAAAGAAGAGTATCAAACTGTATTTGACCAAATGAAGGCCGGTGAGAGATCATACCCTAACTACATTTTTGCCCTCACTATGGGGACTGGGAAAACCATTTTAATGGCCACCTGCATTTTTTATGAATTCATTTTGGCTAACAAGTTCCCCAAGGATCTCAAATACTGCCACAATGCTTTAGTTTTTGCGCCGGACAAAACCGTTCTTCAGTCCCTGCGGGAGATCCAGACCTTTGAGATGGCTAAGGTGGTCCCACCGGAGTACGCCAATTTTCTGTCTACTCATATTCAGTTCCATTTCCTGGATAACACGGGGGTTTCCCTTAACCTGTTAGATAGATCTCGCTTCAATTTGATCATTTCCAATACGCAAAAGATCATTCTCAAGCGTCAGAGCAAGGAAAAAACAGCTACTGAACGATTATTTGGCAGCGGAAGCCCTACCTACCAACCGGATTCAGTCTATTCCGAATACCGGGATTTGTACGGTTTTGATGAACCGGATGACGAGGTTTCCCTGACCACCAACCAGCGTTTTGAGAAGCTGCGTCGTATCGAGCAGCTAGGTATTTATATCGATGAAGCCCACCATGCTTTTGGGACCAACCTAGCCAAAGACGTTGGGGCAGCCAAGGATACTCGTAAAACTAGTTTGCGGTTAACTGTCGATGAGTTAGCATCCAGTTTGGAAAAGACTGGCACTAAGGTAGTGGCTTGTTACAACTATACCGGCACACCTTACGTTAAAAACCAGATCCTGCCCGAGGTGGTATATGCCTTTGGACTACAGGAAGCCATTGACAAAGAATATTTAAAGAAAGTTAATATTAACGGTTATGAAAATACCAAGTCGGCTGAATTTGTCCAAGCGGTTATAACCGACTTTGTAGAAAATGAACACGGGAACCGCCATGAGGGTATGCTATCAAAGATAGCTTTTTTTGCATCCACGATTGATGAGTTACAAAACGAGTTGCGTCCGGCGGTTGAAAGAGCTCTGGAAAGATATGATATCCCTACCAATTCCATATTGGTAAATGTGGGTGATCCAAAGCTGACCAGCAATGACGATATCCGGGATTTTAATCAGTTGGACACCGAGAAAAGCCAAAAAGAGTTTATCCTCCTGGTCAACAAAGGGCGGGAAGGCTGGAACTGTCGCTCGTTATTTGGAGTGGCTTTGTTCAGAAAACCTAAATCTAAGATCTTTGTTTTGCAAGCTACCATGCGCTGTCTGCGCTCGATTGGGGCGGGACAGCAAACTGGGCGAGTATACCTAAGCAAAGAAAATATAGAGATCCTGGATGAGGAATTGAAGCAGAACTTCCATCTTAGTGTTGATGATATGCAGGGTATCGGTAAAAATAAACAAAACCAGGAAATCCGGGTTGTTCCGCCTCCGGTGAAATTGAAATTGCAACGAGTCCGAAAGAAATATGAAGTGAAAGAAAAAGAACTCAAGGAAGGAATTGATTTAGAACTTAAGAAGATTGATTACGATAAGTATCGCTTGATCCATACCCAGCACGATGGCCTGGTGTCGAGCGATGACGCTGAAGTCCTTATAGAAGATATTTCCTATATCAAGGAACAAAGAGAATACACCAAGATCATGTTGGTAGCGGAAATAGCACGTTATCTCAATTACTCACCAGTTAGAATTGAAAATATTGTTGAAGAAACAGCCCAGGGCACAAAAGAGATCCTTACCGCAGTGAACGAATATAACGAGCTACTGTACGATTGGGTTATCCCGCGTCTATTTGACGGATTATATGAAACCAGTTCCACAGAAACCAAAGAAGAATTCGAAGTGGATTTGATCAAAGAACCTGAGGATGGCTATTACTCCATGTCTGCTGAAGAAGATATGGTTGCCAGACGTAGTACCTATTCTGATACTTATCAAGATAAGAGTTTTCATCTGGATACCTATTGCTTCGACTCTAAACCTGAAAAAGAATTTTTCTTTGATATGGTCCGGGATGGTAGAGTGAAAAAGATCTACTTTACCGGGATGTTGACCCACGGCCAATCAGATTTCTTTATTCAGTATATTGACCCAGAGTCTCGTACTGTCCGAAGTTATTACCCGGACTTCCTCTTTATGAAAGAGGATGGAACCTATGTGATTGTTGAAGTCAAAGCTGATAACCAAGTGGATGATCCGGTTGTCTTGGCAAAACAAGAATTTGCAGAGCAGATGGCCGTAGCCAGTGGGATGACCTATCACATGGTTAAGGAATCAGATGTGAAGAATGAGTATTATACACATCTCTTTGGTGATGAACCCGGACCAATACTGGGAAACTTGAACAAAGAGTAGGGGAATGGCGACCAGTTGATTGAATTGCTGATAGAACACCAAATCCTTGTTCAGAGAGTTCCCTGTGAGCTTATATCGCTTGATGTTGAGTAACAGGCATAAAGCAAAGCGCGCAATACTATTTGAGTAAGGTGAATGACCTTATGGCTGAGGGAATCAGATTCGTATGCAATAACTGCGGCAGGTTAATTGAAGCCTGGTCTGATGGCAATCCATATTACATTGACGAGGCGGGGGAAAAGAAGTATGCCTACCACCCGGATCACAAAGGCCTGGCAAGGTGTATCGGAAACGATTCTCCACATCTATGCCTGGCGTGCGGAGCGGAGTTCAATGTATATTCTAGAGAGCCAATTATTGAATGTCCGGTATGCAATGATGACGAAATTGTCAGAACCTATGAACTAGAAGGAACTCGCTGCCCTTATTGTAAACAAGGGGTTTTTAATATCGACACTGACTTTAGTTATATATCATAGGGCAGGGGGGTATTAAGGAAAAAATAAGGGGAGCAAATATAAATTCAACGAGCAAGGAGGGTTTTGTGCAACCTAAATACAAACTTATTTTGGGGAATACTTACTATTCAAAAGGGTTTTTCAATCTGGGAGTGGATGTTGAGCGGCATCTTACCTACGACGAAGGCCCTTTTACGATTCTAGTTGGTGATGAGCAGAGGCAGATCACGGGTCGAATATCCAGGGAAGCAAACGAGAATGGAACTCCGAGGATCTACGGAGGTGCTGAGCTACGGGACTGGTTTCAAGAAAATTTTCGCAAAGGGCAGCAGGTAGATGTTTCGATCATGTCACCCAATCAGGTTTGGATTAAGTAATTTTTGAAATGAATAGGTGTGAAAAACAATTACTTGAGATAAACACAGCTGTTAATAATACAAGAAGTTACTTCTATCAGACAAAATTGTCCGGTAGTATACATTAACTGGTAAATTTTGTGCATTATATCTGGGTAAGCGTACAGGATTAAAAAGAGATTTGAAATGAATATAGAACTCAAAAAAGATCACGGACTGTTTCAAAGACTTCAAAATAGCCCCCCCGTATGGTGGATCAATTTAAAATCAGACGAAGAAATTTACATTGATGTAAGAAAAGATAATTATCTAAATGTATACCATAATGGTGGTTCAATTATGAAGTTAGAAGGGGAAAAAGAATATAAAGCAAAAATCCATTATAAATATATACCATTAGAAAAGGTAAAAGATTATCTGCCAATTAACTTTCAAAACGACAGCATAGGATTTTCGGAACACAAGCTGATTGAATTAGACAATTTTTCCAAGGAGCCGCTTGAGAAGATCAAGAAGAGAATTAGAAAATTCTACACAAATGCTTCAGAAAAAGGGATCCAGGGCAACTATGTCGTAATAAACAATTACTTCTCAAAAAAAGAAAAAGGTTTTTTTATTGATACTGAATTTCAATTTGCTAATGGGCGTATAGATATGGTTTGGGTAGACTTAGAAACCCAAAGAATATTTTTTGTTGAATTGAAAACCATGAATGACAACAGATTGAAAATTGATGAAAAACAAGAACAAAAAATAAATGCACCAGATACAATTGATACCCAGCTTGGAAAGTACTGTGAATTTATCACGAATAATGTAGAAGATATCAAAATGTATTATGATAGGGTATTTTCAATAAAAAATGACCTGGGACTTTTGCCCGAATTTGTTAAAGAGCAATCCCTTACTAATTTCGAATTAATTAAAAAACCAATCCTGTTGATAGGCGATTGTTCCCAATCATGGATTGATAATAATGCTGACAAGTTGAATAACAAGATAAAGGATGTCGCTTTTGGCGCGCTTTACCAAGGTATTAAAACTAATAATTTTAGAATTCCATATAAAACATCTTGGATTCAAGTATCTACTGCAACAAGCCCCTCAAAAAATACTTCATGAGGTGTGAGAAAATCAAGTCGTTTGCGAGGGCGATGATTTAGCCGATGAC
>SDBU01008115.1_pt1 | contig 11997 bp, 16 predicted proteins | sample 2277071 | NCBI WGS metagenome assembly SDBU01 (sample SAMN10397929, study PRJNA504765) | marine sediment metagenome | isolation source: marine sediment core GS08_GC12, 126 cmbsf | place: Arctic Ocean: Gakkel Ridge, Loki's castle | collected 2008
GAGCTGTTGTTTGCCGGAGTAAGCAACCGTCTGCTACTATCCAGGTACATCGTCTACGGACTGGCTTTAGGCAGCTTTGACCTTATGAGAAAGAGAAACGTGATGGCCAGCCTGGTTCTGGGGAGTCTGCTACTGGTACTCATCAGCGAACTAGCCCTCGACCCCTGGTTTCTGGTCTTTCCAATAGTATTTACGGTTCTGGCACTGACAGCAGTGGCCGTCAGCCGGGTAGAAGTGGAAACCAGCCAGGCCGTGGTGGTAGGTGAGCTGAAGTGGTTTACCGCCGGAAAAGTCTGGTTGGGCTTTGCCGCCGCCACCTTCTTGCTCACGGCTGCCTTTTTCCTGCTGATGCCGAGGCTGTCCAACAGTCAGGTAACCCAGGCCAGCTGGCTGCCCAGTCGACTGGACCTCAGCCTTGGTGGATTCGCCATGCTCCCCAGCAGACCCGGTGCCTCAGTATTCCCGGGAATCTTCCCCTCCCTCCAGGATGGCGGAGCCTTTGATGACGGGCAACGCGCTCGAAGTTCTCGAAGCCATCGACACCTTGAAAGGCAAAGGACCGTCCGATCTCTCCGCCTTGTGCTGCGAACTGGGAGCCGAGCTGTTGGTGTTCGCCGGAGAGGCGGCCACGCGTGAGGAAGCCGTTCTCAAGCTGGATCACTTGCTCATGAACGGCAAGGCGTTGGACAGCTTCAGGCAGCTCATCTCTCAACAGGGCGGGAACCCTGCCGTGATTGACGATTCTTCACTGCTGCCACTTGCGGCCCGAAAGGTCGAAGCTCGTGCACCTCAATCGGGGACAATTGCCGCTCTGAACGCCCTGGATATCGGACGAGCCGCCAACCTGCTCGGAGCGGGACGCTACACCAAGGAAGACGACATCGATCCCACCGTCGGTGTGGAGCTGAAACTGAAGGTGGGAGACCACGTCGAGGAAAACGAGATCTTGGCTTGGCTCCACGTCAACTCCGAAGAGCATCTCGATCAGGCATGCGGGATGGTGGAAGCCGCCTACACGATCGATCCATCCGGAGCCGAGCATCAGCCTCCGGTTTTAATTGTGGAGCGGATCGTGGGAACTCCCAAGGCATAGTTATGGGCACGAAACCTAGCTTCGGACGTTCTAAGGGTTGCTAAGCAAGTTCAGGGGTTTTCTAGGAGCGTAAAGCCCTGCGGCAGCAAATCGCGGATGGATACGCTCTTGAACGTCCCTTGCAGGTTACCCATCAGGATTTCCAGATCGGGGGCATGTTCGGACATCACCTGTCGGCAAACACCACACGGCGAGCAGTACTCTTTGTCACAGGTAACGGCGATTTTTACGAAATCTCGATACCCTTCGGAGATCGCTTTGAAGAAGGCCGTTCGTTCGGCGCAAATCGACGGCCCGAACGCTGCATTCTCGATGTTGATGCCGGTGAATACGGTGCCGTCCGCGCAGAGCAGAGCAGCGCCCACCTTGAAGCCGGAATAGGGTGCATAGGCCCGCTCGCGGATTTCATTGGCCTTTTGTAGTAGTTGTTCGTCAGTCATCAGAAACGAATCACGAATCCCAATAAGGCAGACAGCGGCCCCGGGCGAATACCCCACCATTCCTCGGCTTGGCTCAGCGGTAGTGTCCATCGGACGTCGCCATAGAGCCTAAGAAACCGAGGGCCCAACTCAAATCCTATCATGGCATGCGCCGCAAACGCGGACCATGCAAGCTCATCCAGATGGAGCGCATTCAATGCAGCAGCCACGCCATCCGTCATCTCGGGCGGAAGGTCATAGCTGATTCGTGGCAGGATCTCGCCTCCAATGAGGTCGAGCCCGGCACCGAAATTCAGCGCCAGGATCAGCAACTCCAGGCGTTTGACGACTTCGGTGGACAACGCCCATGCCAAGAACTCAAGATCGGCGGTCACATTCCCCGAGTACTCGCCGATGTCCAGGTCGAAATCGGCTAACGGCTGCGGAATCTCAAATCCAGCCATGCCCGAGATTGAACGCACCAGGTTCTCGGATAACAATCCTCCGGAGATCCGGATACCGTCGATGACGCGAAGCGGCAACCCGAATTCGATCCCGCCGCCAATCAAAGGCACGGGAACGTAAGCCGGAAATTCGCTTGTGAAGTCTTCGATACCTGTCAGTGCATCGTCGAACTGCGCACGAATCTCTCCCAGCTCCGCCGGGGGAACTCCCAGATCTATGAAGATTGTTTCCAGCGCATCGAATGCCCCGTTGACGGCCACAGGGAGTTGTGTCAACGCTGTGGTTAGATCGAGCGTGAAGATGGGAACTCCGATGTATAACCCACCCGCAGCAACCGATAACCCGCTCAATAGGAGCATGCAGACTACAACAGCCGTTGTGGAGACAGGTCGTTGGCTCATCGTCGATCCCAGCCCTCCCATTCGCGTTTCTTCAGCTCGGCGCGCTTGATCTTACCGCTGATCGTCTTGGGAAGTCCAGCTACGTAGTCAATGACCCGCGGATACTTGTAGGGTGCGGTCACTGACTTCACGTGATCCTGAAGCTTCTTGGTCAGTTCGTCCGACGCCTCGAAGCCGTCGGCAAGAATGATGAAGGCCTTGACGATCTCGCCTCGCTCGCGATGAGGCGAAGCAACGGCGGCCGCTTCCACCACGGCGGGATGGCTGACCAGGGCGTCCTCCACTTCGAAAGGGCCGATGCGATAACCGGACGTCAAGATGACATCGTCGGTGCGGCCTTCGAAGAACAGATAACCGTCCTCGTCCATGCGAACCAGGTCGCCGGTTCGATACCAGCCGCCCGAGAAGGCTTCTTTGTCCAGTTCCGGCGAGTTCCAGTATCCGTCGAAGATGGCAGGAGACTCCGGCTTGAGAGCGATTTCTCCGATCTCTCCCTTGCCGACAGGGTTGCCTTCTTCATCAATCAGCGTTACACCCGGGCCCGGTGTCGGCACGCCCATGGCGCCAGGCTTGACCGGCATCCCCGGCAGGTTACAGACCAAGCACACGGATTCGGTCTGGCCATAGCCGTCGCGGATGGTCACGCCGAACGCGCGCTTGAAAGCTTCGATCGGCTCGACGTTGAGCGGCTCGCCTGCGGACAAGGCGTCCTTGAGTACAACGTTGTGGTTCGCCAAATCGGGAAGCTGCGAGAACAAGCGGTACTCGGTGGGCGTGCAACACAGCTTGGTTACTTTGTATTTCTCCAGCAGTTTGATGTAGCGCTCGCCATCGAAGCGTCCGTTGTACATCAGTTGCGCTGCGCCTGACGTCAACGAAACGCCGATCGGACTCCAATACCACTTGGCCCAACCGGGAGCCGTGGTCGCCCAGATGATGTCGTCCTCGGTGGCCCCGTACCAATAACGCGCTGTAATGCGGTTATGGCAGTACATCCATCGATGTTTGTGCACGACCGGTTTGGGATTTCCCGTCGTCCCGGAGGTGAAATTGATGGTCATCGGATCGTCGACCGTCAGTGGAACCTTCTCCACCGTTTCATCAGCGCCCTCAACAAGGTCTTCGAATCGAATCCAGCCGTCGCGGGGTTCCGGGCTATTGATGAGGATGAACGTTTCCAGAGGGCAGTTTCCGCGAGCCACTTCCACGATCTCTACAATAGAGACGTCGGCTACGATAACTTTGGCGCCACTGGCTTTCGATCGATAGGCGATCTCTTTGGCTTTCAACATTTCGGAACACGGAACGGCCACGCCGCCGGCTACGAATGTTCCCAACTGCACCATGTGTGCTTCGGGCAAACGTGGAAGCACATGCAGAATAGGATCTCGCTTCTGCACGCCCAATCCGATCAACGCGCTACCGAAACGACGAGTCCCCTTCACCAACTCGGCATACGTCATTTGCCGCTCGTTCCCGGCCGCGTCTTCCCAGAAGACAGCGATCTTGTCCGGGTTCTTGCGGCCATGTCCTTCGACGACATCCACGATGTTGTAGTCGGTGGGGATATCCCACGTAAACTGCTCGAGCTCCTGTTGGTACAGCGCCTTGTCGTATTGCATCGTTTCGGACCACCTTACTCCATTGCTTTTGATTCGGAACGGTGCATCTTATAGCATATCGGCGAATCCCACACCAGGCTGAGGAGTCCTATGAAAGCTAGTCTAGTCCTGAATCCGTCCACAGCGAAGCGACTGATCGCGCAAGGCGTTGCCGCCCATCCCATCGTTGCCCAAGCCATGAGAGGGGGAACCGTCGTGGTAACCCTGGGAACGACTAACGGGTACGTCGCATCGGAATTGCTCGGCGACACCATCGACCAAGGAGCATTTGCCGCTGGCGTAATCGACGATCGCTGGAACGTCAATGCCCGGCTGGGCGAGGCCACCGATTTGGTTCTCAAGGATGGGGTGCAGATCCCGTTCGACGAGAAGGACGTTCTCGGCAACTTGACGGCAGGAGATGTCGTCATCAAGGGTGGAAACGCGCTCGATCCGTTCGGAACCGTCGGCGTATTGCTGGCCGCCGCCACCGGAGGAACCGTAGGGCGATACGTGCCAACTGCCATCGCCCGCGGCGTCGACATTGTCATTCCCATCTCCGTTGCCAAATCCGTTCATACCTCGATTGCCGATCTGACGCTCGATCTGGGCAGCCGTAGGCTGGAACTGGCGATGGGACTGCCCTGCGGCATGTATCCACTCACCGGCCATGTGGTAAGCGAGATCGATGCGCTCGAACTGCTGTTCGAGGTTCGCGCCACGCATATTTGCTCGAGTGGCATCGGCGCGGGCAGGGGAAGCGTTTCCCTTCTCATCGAGGGCGAAGAGGAAAGCGTTCACGCTGCATTCGAGCGCGTTCAGCAGCTGTCTAAACTACCAGAGATCCCTGTCGAAGGCCGCAGATGATCGATTCTTATCTCACACTGGAGGACTCGACCCTCCACAAAATCACTCGGAAGAAATCGCGCTTCATCGCTCTGCTTTCACCGACTGATTGCCAAGAAGATGTCCAGCGGCAACTGGAAGACATACGTAGGGCCTATCACGATGCCACCCATTATTGCCACGCCTTCCGGCTGTTGCTCGATGGCGCCATCTTAGAAGTTTCCAATGACGACGGCGAGCCGTCGGGATCCGCCGGCCTACCCATAATGCAGCAGCTGGCAAGCAGGCACCTGTGCAATGTGCTGGCCATTGTCGTTCGATATTTCGGAGGAACCAAACTGGGACTGGGGGGGCTGGTTCGAGCCTACTCCGACGCCGTGTCCGAGGCCCTGGAGAGGGCGCCCATTATCACACAAGCGTTGATGACGCGCATTACCATTCGATTTCCCGTCGAAGTAAACTCAAATGTCATGTCCATCATTCATCGTTTCTCGGCTCACATCGAAACCTTGGTTTATGAAGCGCCGGTTCGAATCGAAATCACGCTTCCCCCGTCTCAGGTGGAGACGTTTCGTGCCGCCCTCACCGAAGCCACAGGGGCTCGAACCGAACTGGGGGTGAGACTGTGATCGACGCCATTCGCGGAGAAGTTATCGATGTCGGGACGAATTTCGTCTGCATGGAGACCGCCGGCATCACATATCAGATCTTCTGCCCGGCCGAAACCGTGCACGCGTGCCACGAGCGACTGACGGACCAGCTATTTACCCACCTCATCGTGCGGGATGATTCCATTCAGCTGTACGGATTCGCCTCGACAGACGCACGCGAAATCTTCCGCAAGCTGCTCACCGTGGGACAGGTAGGACCCAAGCTCGCTCTGCAGATCTTGTCTTCGTTGCCTACCGAAGCTCTCATTGAGGCGATCACAACCAATGACGTAACCCGACTCACGGCTGTGAAGGGAATCGGCGAGAAGACGGCCCAGCGCATTCTGATCGACCTTCGTGACAAGATCGGCGACGGATCCGCTGACGGGTTCAAGGATCTGTTCCTCGTTCCCGCTGAGGAGACGGCTCTGCGTGCGCTGACCTCCAAAGCGCTGGGATTCTCCGTTCGAGAAGCACGCCAGGCGATCGTGCAGTTGCGTGAGAAGAAGCTGGACGCAGAAGAGCTGGTTCGGGAAGCGCTTTCATTGTTGGGACGGGTTCGATGAGGATTCTCGGCATCGACTACGGCCGACGCCGCATCGGACTGGCTATTTCCGATGAAGCCGGATTCCTGGCTCGCCCGCTTGATCCGTACCAACGCACGCATTCCCTCCGGAAAGACCTTGAGTATCTCGCTCGACTGGCACGGGAAGCCGAAGCTGGAACCATTGTCGTCGGCTTGCCACTGAATATGAACGGCTCCAAAGGAGAAATGGCCGTGGAGGTCGAGGAATTCGTGGGTCAACTGCAAAAACTAATGGGGATCGCCGTTGTCGTTTTTGATGAGCGGTTGACAAGCTCTGAAGCAGAGCGTGTGCTGTTGGAAGGAAACGTCAAGCGCAAAGACCGAAAGCGATTGCGAGACGGATTGGCAGCAACCCTGATTCTACAGGGTTACCTGGACTGCCAGTCACACTCTGAATAGGGCCTTAACGAGCGTGGCCGGACAGCTACCCTTTCTTCTCTTCCCGCTTGAGGTATTCAAGGATCGCTTCGACAACGAGGTAGTTGACAGAGCGATCGCCCTTTTCCCCAAGCGCGATCAAACGTTCGACAGGACGATGCTGAGTCTTGTCCTTGGGGACGTAGATGGAGATCTTATCCAGAAGTTTCTTTGACACGTGTTCCTCCCCTCTATTGATTCACCAACAGATTTTACCAATCTCTGCTAGAGATCGCAATCCCAGTCGTTCCCGTCATCAATCGCTCGGATTGGATGAGTGTTCCAAGAATGCCTCGACGAATCGTGTGATGTCTCCGTCCAGAACGGCATCGACATTCCCTGTTTCGTGGTTCGTCCGATGATCCTTGACCATTTGATAAGGATGCAACACGTAGGAACGAATCTGGCTTCCCCATTCGTTGCTTTTGAGTTCGCCCTGAATTTCCTCCAGCCGCTGAGCCTGCTGCTGGCGTAGGATTTCGTTCAGGCGCGCGCTCAGGATACGCATGGCCGTGTCCTTGTTCTGATGTTGACTGCGTTCGTTTTGACACGACACAGCGATTCCGGTGGGAAGATGGGTAATCCGCACTGCCGAGTCAGTCACGTTCACGTGCTGTCCGCCGGCCCCGGAAGCGCGGTAGGTGTCGATGCGCAGATCTTTGGGATCGATGTCGAGCGTCGCTTCCTCCACCACAGGAATGATCGATACCGCGGCAAACGAGGTGTGGCGGCGATGAGCGGAATCGAATGGGGAAATGCGAACCAGGCGATGCACTCCCTGCTCCCCTTTGAGGTTGCCGTAAGCGTAGGTTCCTTTGACCTCGAACATGGCCGAGCGGATGCCGGCCGTGTCTCCCGGACTGACTTCGAGAAGGGCCGCGTTCCATCCTTTACGCTCGCAATAACGTCCGTACATGCGCAGCAGCATTTCCGCCCAATCCTGCGAATCGGTGCCACCGGCTCCGGCATTGATCGAGAGATAACAGTCTCCAGCATCGTATTCGCCGGAAAACGTCAATTCGATCCGGTATTCGCGAATCACGCGTTTGAGTTCTTTCAACCGGGGTTCGAGAGCGGACAGTTCTGCGTCATCGCTTGCCTCAAGCGCCATTTGGTGAAGGATGTCGATGTCGTCCAACTCCTCGCTCAATCGCTGAAACCGTTGCAACGAGGAACGCCTTCGCTCGACCTGCTGGGAGATATCGGTGGCCCGCTTACGATCGTCCCAGAATCCGGGAGCCGCCATGTCTGCTTCCATAGCAGTGATTTCTAACCCAATGGAAGCCGGGTCAAAGGGAATCACCGATCCTCGACAAAGCTTGGCGGAGTTGAGCAAGTTGTTCTGTGTACATCGTACTCCCTTTATACGGGGCCGCCGTTCAGTCCTCAAGTAACAGTGGTCCGACCGAAGGTGGATGGATACCATCAGAAGGCATTCCCAACCACAGAAGATTCTCTCCATGAGGGATTCAGAGAGAAGGAGATGACAGCATGGCTGACGAGAAGACGCGGACCGAAGAATTGAGCATCAGCGGTGAAGATCTGATTTCGACGATCAAGAAATTAGTCCATCAGGGTAACATCCGCCGCATCACAATTCAAAACAAAGACGGAAAGACTCTGCTGGAGGTCCCGCTGACGTTGGGTGTGGTGAGTGCTCTGCTGTTGCCCACGCTGGCGGCGCTGGGAGCGTTGGCCGCCATCGTAACCGAATGCAAAATCGTTATAGAGAGAATCGACGAGAGCTCAGCCGACTAACCTCGTCATTCGGTCAACATCTCAAGCCCGACTAGGAGAACTCATGAGCTTCTTTCGTATTCCTGAACTGCCCGGAACGAACATGTTGCCCGGTATCGAGCGTCGTGCCGTCTGGCTCGACCGGGTCATGATCACCTTCTTCACCTTTCAGCCACGAGCTATCGTTTCCGAGCACGCGCACAAGAATGAGCAGATCACGATAGTGACAAGTGGGGCAATGGAATTCACGATGGGAGATGAGATGCGCACCCTTCGAGCCGGCGACGGGGTGTGTATTCCTCCCAACGTCAAGCATAGTGCTCGCATTTTGGATGAACTCACCGAGGCCTACGACGCCTGGGGGCCTCCGCGGGACGACTATAAGAGCTAAGCAGCCGGATTTGGTTTCCTTCGGTAAATGCCTTGTGTAAACGGTAACGAACATCCGGGCGTGGCCCGGATGTTCGTTTCTGATCGGTCGTCTCGACTTCTAAGGTTATGAGCTACGGTGCATTGGATTCGCTGTACCGCAGCAACATCGCGTCAAAAGCGTCGCCGGCTCGTTGGAGATACTTGAATCCGGGGATCATGTAACTCCCGTCCTCCAGTCCAAGCACTGCGAATCCGGAATAGATCCCCGCATCAGGGGCAACAATCCTCAGCCAAGTCACCACTCCGGTTTCATCGAATTCAAGAACCGGGAATCCGGGCCCCAGTCCGGCCACCAGAAAACTGCCGTCGATGCCGGCCGACATCGAGATACCGTAATCGTCTGCGTATTGGCTTCCCTCGATGAGGCTCCATTGGATCTCTCCCGTTTCCGCGTCGACTCGGGCCAACCAAAAATCGAACAACGCCGTAGTGTAGGTCAACAGCTCGGATAGACCGGCAATAACGATGTCCCCATCCGTTGTCCATGCCATGGCGTCCCCCGCTTGCTTGTGTTCGCTGCGGTACAACGCGCTCCAGAGCTCGTTTCCCTTACTGTCCAAGCGATAGAGCCGCGAATCGCGATAAAGGCCTGCACTTCCTCCGGGATAGGAGATGACCGCCAACACCAGCAAGTCGCCATTGGGGGCCTCCAAAGCGGCCGTTCCGGATTCGTTGCGCCCGGTATCCAGTGTCGTTGACCATAGCTCCGTTCCGTCCGCGTCAAGCCGGATGACGTAAACATCGAAATCCTCGTTGAATGAATTCGTTTCCGCGATCAGCAGGAAGCCACCGTCAGCCAGTGCAATCATGTCCTTGGCCCACTCGGTTCCGGCTCCACCGTATGTCCTTTCCCACAGGAATTCGCCTTGATCATCGATCTGGAGCAGGTATAGGTCTCGTCCGCCCGCGCCCATGGATTCGGTCTCTCCAAGGATGAGGTATCCACCATCTGTTGTCTTCTCGAGATACAAGCCTTGGTCGTGAGCCTCTCCGCCGTAGGTTCTCTCCCACACAATATCGCCTTCCATGGTGAGCTTGGCGACCAATACGTCACCCAATGTCGTAGCGGTTTGTGAGTGGAACGAGGCTCCGGTCACCAGCACATGGTCATCGCCAGTCAACGCGATATCGAAGAATACACCGTAGTCCTCTCCTTCATAGGTACGAAGCCACGTTCCGGATCCTTCGTCAGCTGACGATCCAAGGAAGGAAAACATGGTGACTAATGCAAGCATGGTGATCCACAAAGCAGTGATTCGGCTACCCTTCATCGAAGAACTCCTTTTTCTCATACACCGCGTTCTATTGGGGCAAGTCATTCTCTCGTTTATCCTTCATTCGCGTCTGCCGCTCAACATATCAAACTACACGAAGGGCTCAAGCGGGGTTGCATCTCGCCAATATTGGTCTCGATCTCGATGGACGTAGCCCAATTCGAACATCTCGCGGCGAAGCGTGGCCGAGTCCGGATGATGCCGTTGGATGAAGCGATTGAACTCGGAATACGGAATCCTGATCTCAGGAGAAACCTGAGCCGTCAGCCACTTCAGGATTACCTTTCGTTTCTTCTGTTTGGCCGGCAGCCTCAGGATTACGCCTCCATCCATGAATGTATCCAGCACGCTGCGTTCCCAATCGCTCCATTGAACGTCCATGCGGACATACTGCTCAGAAAGGTCTCTGAGGTTCGCTTCAACCGGAGGATTCGATGATCCCCAAGCCGGATCTCCTATACTGTTCGCACGTTGAGCTTCAACCATTACGACACGGCAATGGCTCAAGACGACGATCAAAAGGGGCCCCATGTCTTCGCAGTATCTATATCGCATTCAGGCAACGAGAGACGGATTCTTGATCGAGAGTACACCTAAGGAAGACGCCATTGTCAGCGCTCACTTCCATTATCTGAAGGATCTGACCGAGCAGGGCATCGTGTTGATGGCGGGACGCACACTCCATACGGACGATACCAGTCACGGCCTCGTCGTGTTTGTGGCCGATTCCGAAGAGCATGCACGTGCGATTGTGGAGAACGATCCGGCGGTCAAGGGAGGCGTGTTCCGTGCCGAGCTGTTTCCGTTCGCAGTTGCCCTGGCCAGCGAGAAGATTCTCCCGACTTAGTCCCGCGAGTGGTGTTCTCGTTCCGAGAATTCCACCCACAACGCGGAGCGTTATTCCGACGAATGCGATAAGAGCGGAGTCCACGAATGGCTCCTCCCAACGCGTAGATCCTATTGCTGTAGACGGGAAACCCGTGCGCCTACAAGCAGGCCGCCGCATTTAGACTGCCAGCGTCCATCAACTGGTCAGCAGTTGTGATGCCCGACGAGGAAAGCTCTGAAGCCAACCGGAATCCGATCTTCGGGAGTTCTCGCAATATTCGTTCATCGTCAGTTTCACAACCCTCTCACGCGCCGCTCACGCCATCTCCATGGTCGTAGGCCATGATAGTCTCAAAGCACATGGCTAACCTCCTTGGCCAGTCTTCGGACCAAAGATAAGGCCCCTAACGGGGCCTTGTTTTCTTAGTACGCAGAGCGGAAGAGGACAAAATAAGGCCCTGAGAGGGGCCTTGTTTTCTTGGTACGCACTGAGGAAGAGGACAAAATAAGGCCCTGAGAGGGGCCTTGTTCATCGATCAGCCAGATACACACTGCGAGAATAAGGCCCTGAGGGGGGCCTTGTTTTCTTGGTACGCACTGAGGAAGAGGACAAGATTGGGCCTCAAAAGGGGGCTTGCCTTGGACGCTGAGTCAGTCTTTTCGCTATCCTGGATTGGCATTTCGGATCTTGATACGAATCTGATCGTAGCTTCGTCCTTGCGCCGTATCATGGACGATGAGGTTGATCGTGACAGTCTCGCCTTCCAGCCGATCGGACTCCGGCGCATGGTAGATGGGAGTCAGTGTGTTTGCATTCTCCAGCCACCCTTTGCTCGCCGACCATGTGTAACAGACGGACTGGCACGCCGGATTTCTGATGTAGCCCTGTAACGCGATGACACTATCCTCATTCATCTCGCGGGGAAAATGCCGACCGATCGACGGCTTGGCACGGTCCTTGGGATGTCCCGGCTGCTCATCAAACCGCCATCCGGTTTGCCATAGCCCCGCACAGTCCACATCCTCGGTGCAAGGGCACGGAATCGGCGGCTCGGGGCAACCATCGTCGACAGAGGTTTCGGAAATGCACAGAGAATCGCACGGCTCGGACGGCGAAGCCGGGCACGGCGCCTCGGCAATGTTGTCTTGGCAAGCATCGCCGGAAACCGTCACGTAGTATCCACTAGACTCGTATGTCGGGATGGGGCAGGCCAGTGGATCGCGAACCGCAATCACCATGTGGTCAGA
>SDBU01008116.1_pt1 | contig 11997 bp, 10 predicted proteins | sample 2277071 | NCBI WGS metagenome assembly SDBU01 (sample SAMN10397929, study PRJNA504765) | marine sediment metagenome | isolation source: marine sediment core GS08_GC12, 126 cmbsf | place: Arctic Ocean: Gakkel Ridge, Loki's castle | collected 2008
ATTCCCGGCAGCGATGCCTTAATTCGTTATATTTTTCCTTTTCATCAAAATATTTTCTCATTGCCATTTGGATTCCTTTTGCCATCGCATCTGGTGAAGTGTCACTAAAAAGAAACTGTGAATCAAAATCGGATAAAATTTCCTTTGTTCCGCCCACAGGAGTTCCCAAAACCGGCGTGCCACAGGCCATGGATTCAGGTGTTACGAGACCAAATCCCTCCAACTTACGTGTGGGCAATACAAAAAAATCAGAAGCTCCATAATAGTGATGTAACATATCTACCGGGATGAAACCTGTCATGGTTATTTCATCAACCAAGTCAAGCTCCTTAATAAGACTCTCAAGTTTTTCCCTTTCAACTCCTTCACCACCAATAATCAAATGAACTTCAATTTTTTCCTTCTTTAGAATATGAATACATTTTATTAGATTATCCAGACCCATTCTTGGTTCCAAGTTACGTACTGTCAAAAGATGAATCTTGCTTTCAAGGAATCCCAGTTCTTTTTTTAAAAGTCTACGATTTTGAGGAGGCTTGAAGAGGTCAAGGTCCACACCTCCTGGATTGACTACTATCCGGTCGGCCGGTATTCTATGAATCTCCTTCACCTTCTGCTCCATATAATGGCTTAAGGCCATAATCTTATTTGATCTCTGAAGACAAAACCTTTCAATCATTCGGCGAGCTTTAATATGCGGGAGATTTTTTAACCAACTCTCATTTTCATGTGATAATAAATATTCTTCATGACTCGGTGAATGGAGCACATATATCATGGGGATATTTAGGAGCTTTCTCGCAACCAAGAGTGAGAAACAAGTAAAAGGCTGGTGACTGACTGCTGCTTGAAAAGGTATATTTTTCTTAAATCGTTTATAAAATTTAGATGGGTAGTACGCTAGAGAAATGAAAGCACGGATCATATCTTGTTCTGAAGCACAATAAGTGCCTTCCTGGATTCCCTCCAAAGTTCTGATGATCCATTTAGGTTGATCCTTTTGGCGAGTGATGGCATATACATCCATTCCCTGAAGAGACAATCCGATTGCCTCCTGGTGTAAAACCTGCTCTGACCCGCTGGTTGGATTCTCAAGAGGAACATCAGCTATAAATAAAATCTTCATGTTTTGGCTATCAACTAAATATTAGCATCGATCATCATCTGTGATTCAGAATTCATGAAGGGCAAGCACCTTGTAACAATAGAATGGCACTTTTTTATTTTAGGTTATCTTCGGTTTGGTCGCCAAAACTTCCAGAGACGTGCCCAATAATACCTTTCCTTGGGTTAAGTTTTTTATGGCTTTGGCCATCAAATAGAGAAACCTTTTGACATATTGAGCAAATGTGGGACTAAGGAAAAGATTGTGAGGATCCCCTTCTGAATGTGGAGAATTCAAAATAGTGATTTCTGAGAATTCTGAATCTGCCAGCAGTTTATATATGAACTTTGGTGTGAAAGAAAATTGATGAAAGACTAAGAATTTGCGTATTCGATCATCTAGTTCCAATTTAGAAGCCAGTTGATAAAGGCTGGTATGTAAAAACCCGTTGGGAAAACGAAGATACAGGATGCCTCCGGGTTTTAACAAAGCAGTAGCTTTTTCAATTTCCTTCCAGGGCTCTGCAGAATGATCAAGAACATTAATGAATGTAATTACATCAAATCGATCATTTTCAGGATATTCTTGAAGGGTACCATTAAATACATCAAGGTTATTTTGCTCACAAGCAAATTGTGTAGATCCCGTGGAAGGCTCAATCCCTTTTACACTCCATCCTCTTTTTCCGGCGGCAAGCAGGAAAAAACCACATCCAGTGCCCACATCCAACAACCTTCCAATATTTTTCTTTTCTTCAATCGAATCTAATATATAATCGAATAACTTATCTCTTTTTCTATCTGTTTGATCACAGGAATACCTGCTGAAATAGTCATCACTGCTGTATGTGGCTAAAACTTGGTGATAGTCTTCTTGAATGCTTTTATAAATGAGGTAACATTCTCGACATCGATAATATATTCTTGTATAAATATTAAAATAGTAATCTCCGGCACTTCCACAATAGGGGCAACTATTCATTGTTTAGTTGGTTCCGAGAAGGGACAAATAGACCTTTTCAGTTTCTGCAACCATTTTTTCAACGGAAAACTTTTGTTCAACTGTTTTTCTCGCTGCTAGCCCCATTTTTTTCGCACTCTCTTTGTCATTAAGAGCTTTAATAATTGCCCCAGCCAAAGCAACAGGGTCTTTCGGTGAAACCAGAATTCCATTTTCTCCATCAATAATCTGTTCAGTTATCCCATCTATATTCGTTGCAATAATCGGCTTCGCCATAGCCATTGCCTCCAGAGTTACTACTGGAAAGCCTTCAAGAAGTGAAGGAATCACCAATAAATCAACAGCAGAAAGGATTTCCCTTATGTCGCTTCGAAACCCTGCAAAAATTACATTATCTCTTACTCTAAGTTCTTCGCTCAAAGCTTCCAGTTTTTGTCTCAGCGGTCCATCGCCTACGAGTAAAAATCTCGCATCAGGCATGTGCCGCACAATCTCTGGTATGGCTTCAATGAAGTAATTGAATCCTTTTTGCCAAACCATTCTACCTATTGCTCCAATCAACGGAACCTCCTGAGAAATCTTCCATTCGCTCCTTAGTTTTACATAATGAGCATCAGGATGATATTGGCTCAGCTCTATTCCATTGTAAACCCGAACTACCTGCCTCGCGTCAATTCCACGTCTCTCCATTAACATTTGGCTTAATGAAACAGATACAACTATAAAACGTTCCACATATCGCTCCGTCAGTTGATCTATAAAGTGATAAATCTTCTTTTGCAATAATCCTACATCGAATCCTTCTACCGGCATTGCCACAGTGCAAATAATGTGGGGTACTCCAGCTATCCGACCTGCTATTCTGGCAAAGAAATCGGCTCGTGCCCCCTGGCTATGCAACAAGCCAATTTCGTTGTTTTGGATAATTTCTTTAATCTGACGGATCGGTTTCAAAGAAATCCGCCTGCTCATATCTACCGGGTAATTTTTGATTCCTAATTGTTTAAGCTCATGCTCAAATGTTCCACCAGACATTGAAGCGATAAAAATCTCAAAGCGGTCTCTTAGTCCTACAGCCAATTGCAGAAAAACCCGCTCTCCACCGCCAAACTCCAGGCCATCAATAACAAAAAGTAATTTTGTTCTCATTAAACCCTCTAGACAGCTACATCCTTCTGCCTGTTCTATTCAGCCACCCATCTGCCATCGCCTTTAATATTATTTTTATTTCCTGGAAGTCGAACCTATTATTTCTTCTAATAGAACCTATTATGCTTTTAGGAAGCCAGAAAAGTAAATATAAGGTCAATGAAATCCATTTTTGAGGTAAAGAAAAATTCTTCTTAATAACAAGAAGTTTATTCCGAAAAACGTAATATGTGCGCTCCGGAGTTTTAGTGCCCGTTCTTTCTACCCTGTGCCTGACCTTGACCCTTGGATAGTACAGTGTTTTATAACCTTTGGTTTTTGCCTTTAAGCAAAAATCAACTTCCCCGTGAGATGTATAATAATCACGGTCAAATCCGCCGAGATCCCTGATCACATCGCTCCTGACAAGCATACAGCAACCGATAACATAATCGCACTCCATCGCTTCCTGTGCGTCCACATCAGTATAGCGCCCTATCCACATGTTTACCATGCCTGCGCCATGAGCGGTTTCAGAAGGAGCAAAATCAAAAACAGTTCTCGGCCCGATAATTCCAATCGAATTGTCGCGCTGAAACACCGGAAGCAGTTCTTTGAAGAGTTGCGGGGGAAGAAGTACATCATCATCTATACTCAGGGCAAATTCCGCGTCCGGACTGATCCGTTTAAATAATTCATCCCTTGAAGTATAAACACCGTAATTATCGTCATGCTCAATTAACTTAACTTGTAACGGTTTCCCGTCCATCACGTCAGATAAAAATTTTTTTACTTTATCTTTACTCTCTTTTTGCGAATTATTATCCCAGATAATCACCTCTATCCTGTCAAGGGTATAATCCAAATGACCTATGGAATCGAGACAATCGATTAAATCTTTTTCATTGTTTCCTGTTGGAATCAAAATGGAAATATAAGGGTCTGCACTCATTAATATACTTAGCCCCATAAAAAATATTAATCATCCGGTCATTTCTGTTATAAATATAAGATAAAAAATTTCATTAGACATCTACTAAAATGATTCTGTTTTATAAAAGCTCTATAGCTTACAACACCTTATACATCCTGGGAACAGGGATTTTCTTCTCAATTCTGAGCGAATATCTTTAGCTCTAACACCCTTCCATAGTGTTTCAAAATTATCAAACTTTACGTTCCCGTAAGAATAATCAATGAGGGGGCAGAATTTCAAGTCACCATTAGAAGTAATTCTTGCCGCTAAAAAAGGCTCAAAGCAATATTCTCTGGGAACGAAGGAAAGATCCGTATACCATTTTTTTATTGTTTGCTTATCTGAAAATTGCAAAAAGTATAGAGGAATCCCCCTTTTTTGACACTCCTGTTCTATTTTTCGAAGTTTTTCTTCCAATAATTTTAAGTCAAGAGACTGAAGGTTATTTTCAAAATTTTTTATGGTGGTATCCTCAAAATCAAACCTCTCCCTCAAAAAATCTTCGTGTCTATTAATTTGCTCCTTATTCAGCCACATTAGATGTTGAAATTGAAGCTGGACATTTAATCCTTCCGCCAGATCCACTAATGAATCCAGACAATGCAGGTTCTCTGAAGATATAACGCAATTTATTCTTATATCGGTCTTGGAGTTCTCCCCTTTTTCTCTAATAACAGATTGAATTAGTTTTATACCCCTTATTGTTTTATCATAACAACCACCAACCCCTCTGATTTTTTCATGAGTATCTTTATCGCCATCGATTGAAACCTGCACCAATTCCACGCCAGCCTTAACTATGGCTTCTGCGCTTTCCTGATTGACAAGTGTCCCGTTTGTAAAAATACTGCGAATGGGAAGACGCTTATCCGCCATATAAAGCAAGATTTTTGCTGTGTCTTTTCGAAAAAAGGGTTCGGCTCCAGTGATAGTAATATTAGGCCTGAAGGCCTTAATTTCGCCGACAAGTTTTTTGATTTCCTCAAAAGTCAACTCATCTTTGGCCTTCTCCTTTCTATCAAAATTCCACCAGCACATTTTACATCTCAGGTTGCATCTGTTACTGATCTCAAGGACTATTAAGTGCGGCAGTACAGCGTATCCTCCACGATTTACAAGGTATAAGAGATGGCCGATATGGGGTCGCAGAAATGGAATAATTTTCATCTGATTTCCTGGCAAAACTCTTCAATTATCTATTTATTCTGGTTTACTGTTTGACAGCTACTACAGCTACACAGCGCCTGAAAGAGGGCTTTGCATATAAAACCCACTTTAATATATTCTTCCATAACCATTTCCACTGCAATTTTCTACATTCCATTTGCTCTATGTACGCTTGGTCCATTTGCTTGATGTATTTAGTCTTCACCCACTTGAATCCAGTCTTTCTCAGGATAATTTTCAACTCATCGGCAGTATAAATTCTAATGTGGGGCCTACTACCTGGTGGGGCAAAGATGTGACTGTTAAGCAAATTAGGATATATGGACTGTCCTTTAAACATGAGAACAAATCTGTTGTAGAAATCTGCCTGATTTGGGTTTGTGACTAAGAGCACCCCTCCACTTTTTAAAACACGGTGAGCCTCTTTAAGTGTATTGAGAGGATTATACAAATGTTCAATCAGTTCAGCGATGATGACGGCGTCAAAGTATTTATCCTCCCAAGGAAGGCATTCATTTTCCATGTCACAAAATGCCAAGTCTATGCTCTCATGCTTCATATTTTCTTCAAAAAATCGATTGGTCTGTGACTTAATGGAAATACAGGATACTTTCGCTCCAAATATTCTTTTCATGGCTATGGTCATATATCCCGGAAAAGCCCCAATATCCAATAGCTGTGGGTTTTGGGGAATAAATTCTTCTAATAAAGATAGCGTTTTGTAATAACGATAATTCTCCCTCATCGCCCACCGGATCTCCATAGCAAAACTTTCATTTGCCTTTTCCAGACCCTCTAAGTATATAGCATTCATTTCACTAAAGAAGCGTTTCTTCGTCAACACAACTTATTTCCCTTTATCAAATTCTTTAAAAAACACAGCCTTTCGTTTATGATTAAGCTACTTAATAACTTTCTCCATTAAATCTAAAGTGTCATCAATCATTTGATCAGCACTGAATCGATCCAAAATGGTCTTTCTGGCCGAAGATGATAGTCTTTCGGCCAATTTGTCATTTTCAATAATTGACTGAATTTTTTGGGTTAACTGTTCAACATCGCCCGGTTCTATCAGCAATCCGTTTTCACCGTCGCTGATAACAGAAGTATTTCCTCCGATTCGTGAAGCGATAACCGGTTTGCCGCAAGACATTGCTTCCAGCAGAACAAAGGGCAATCCCTCTACTCTTAATGTCGGCATTAAGTAAAGATCGGCAGCATTATAATACTTGACGGTCTCTTGATTATCAATAAATCCTGATAAAATCACATCTGTATCCAGACCCGCGGCATAAATTTTCTCTTTGAGAGCTGTCCGGTATTCCCCTGTTCCGACTATCATCAATTTAACATCCGGAAAATTATTTTTGATACGGGATAGAGACTTAATGGCTATATGATGACCCTTTTCCCTGCTGAGAGTTCCTAATGTCATCATTAGAATTTCATTATCTTTGATACCATACTTCTCCCTGATGCCTGTTTTGTATTCACGGTTCGGGCAAAAATGTACGGTATCAATTCCATTAAAAATTGGGACCGCTCTATCGGCTATATCGGCACCATACCAACTCCCGAGATCGTCAACCAGTTCGTTGCTGGCTGTAATAATTCGACTGGAAATTGATAATAAAGGTTTCTGCTCTTTATAGTAAGAAAATAAAAGACCAAAAAATGATTTCAAAATCAGTAGAGGGTTTTTGTAATTGTAGAAAGTAGTGTCTTTAAAACTTTTGACTTCCAATTTTATACAGCCCTGCAATATGGGGATAACAGGCATATTCAGTCTAGTCTTATTTAAATTAGCCAGCCCGCAAGCGGCAAAGCTTTGGCTCCAGATAACATCAAAACTGTTTTCTTGATGCAGTTGACGGAATTTCGAGACACTTTCCATTTCCCAACCGTGCCGACGTGAGCCGAAACAGGTATTTTTCAGATAATAAATCTTAACCCTGTTCTTCTCCTCAAACTCTTTACCATCAGGATGCCTGGTAGTGATAATAGATACATGATGTCCCCTTTTGGCTAACCCCTCACTCAAAAGTTTACCATGGATCTCCATGCCACCTTTGACGCCATGCCAATAGTTGACTATGGAAAAAACACACACCCGCATATCAGCTCCAAAAATTGAGTTCGTTCAGCACAAGCCTTGAATCCCTATATACAATGATTGCCTTATCATTAATAAAATCAAAAAAGCTTTTTTATTATAAAGATGGTTTCCTGCCATAGATCAACCACTGCCGACGGCCTCCCCAAACAGCACAAAGAGGATGCCTTTTAGTCGCCCTTTGCTTCACGCGGCAACAGGCTCGAATAAGACCGATATAGAGCTTTTCAAAGTAAGAAGGCAGTCTTATATAGGGAATTGTAGCAAATGGGATTATATGAAATTGTGACAACCCGATTTTCTCCATAGTTAAGAGATAATCTTTCATATTCAGTTCATTTTCGTAAAGTTCATCATTGAATCCCAGATATCCCTTGATATATTTCCAAGCCACCCCAAGTCTGCGCTTAATAAAGAAATTCATTATAAATGTACCGGGTATATGATACAGCCAATCGACAAAAGTTTGTAAGCTTATTCGTTTAGTGTAAAGAACCGTGGCAAACAACAGTCCTCCGGGCTTTAAAATTCTGAACATTTCGGCAAGGGTATCAGTTGGGTCTTTAAAATGCTCTAAAACACCGTAATTCATGACTACATCAAATTCAGATTCATTAAAAGGAGTATTTCTTATGTCAGCTTTTACTCCTGAACATGAAAGACCCTGATCTGTAAAGTTCTGTTTTGCTATATGCAATGCAACTTCGCTAAGATCTACAAGAACCGTCTGCCAGCCTCTTTTTGTGAAGAACAAAGAGCTGTCGCCCCTGCCACAACCGAGCTCAACAGCATGATCAACACTATTTTGAGAAGTCAATTCTTCAACCAAAGTATTTACCAGATACATTGAATATTCATTATACCTTAAGATGTCTCCTTCCGAATACCGGCTCCTCAAATGACTTTCCATTTTTTTCCAGTATTCGTCAAAGACTTCGGGAGTCCCCTGTTTGCTATGCTGTTGAGCCTCGATAGACAATGATTGTCTCTCCTTAATTATTTCCTTTTCTGAAATCCCCCGAGTAAATGGAAAACTCGATAATCCTTCCAGGCAATTCCCTTATCTTTCATAAGCTCAAAGAATGCCTTATTAGCTCCAATATCATGGGAAAGAAAAAGTCCTCCGGGCTGCAAATATTCCCATGCTGTCCTGAATTCCCATGTCATATGTTCATATGTATGAAGGCTGTCATGTATAAAACAATCAATTTTACCCAGCTTTTGCAGAAGCGGCCCAAAAAGATCTTTGGAATCTCCGATTTGTAATGTCCATCTGCTCCTTAGATATTGAGGAACAACCCAGCCGTTGGTTTTGCCGGTTGGAAGATTATCCGGCGGCAAGTCGATAGAATACAACTTTCCAATTTTATTATCGTGTAAGGCTCGGAGACTCTGCGGTAATGATATTTAAACGCCTCAATGGCATGTAAGGGTGATATTAATGTTCTGAAAATATGACGCAGTTTCGTGATTTTTATAATGTTTGATAACTGTTTAAACAATCCGCCTCCATAGAAAGAGATTTCAAGCTGGTATATGGATAAGTTAGAAGCGCTGAACATTATCCCATTAGTTTTGATTTTGTCTTTGTAAAATAGAATACAAGGTATAGCAGAGCCCTGCCGGCAAAAAAACACGCAAATAATATCAGGAACCAGATTTCAATCCCAAGCGCGGCAAACAAAATCAACAATATTAATTGAGTGTTCAAGGATTCCAGATTGATAAAAATCCTGAAGTACCAGCGATCGTGATACCTTGATTTACCAATGATGTTTTTAGCCTGGGAAGCATCAAATGGTGCTAAACCGTCTTTTTGAGCTTTGTATCTATCGTAAAGGTTTCTAAAGATGGTTGCCCATAATTTAGAGATCAAAATTACCGATCCTAGCAAAAGGGGAATGACTTGAGAATGGGTGGGGATCAACGTTGAAAAGACGGGATCTTTAGTGCCAGCACCTGAGTAGTATAATCCAATTCCTAAGAAGAAAAAATAGCTTCCATCAATTATTTCACCCAGAAGGCCGTCAAAATATTTGCCGAAGAGTGTCACGTTTTGAGTGGTTCGCGCAACATTGCCGTCCACCGCGTCTGAAATGGAATAAAGAATAACCAGCAGTAATCCGGGCCAGAGGGAAAAAAGATGAGAAGTTGCCAGCAAAGAACAGCCTGCTATTCCGAGGCAAAAACCAAAGATTGCTACTTTGGCTGGGTCCTGTGTGACTTTAAGAACCAGCCATGTCAAATAAAATGAAAGAGGCCGAACAAAAAAATAGTTGATGGGGAACTGCTTTTCCCATTCTTTTTTTTGAATAAATGATTCTTTTATTTGAGCTAACGTATATTTTTTCATGATGCCTTTTCACACTCAATACGGAAAGACGGTTCCTCAAGCGTCTGTGAACTCTGCGGAGAAGCCTCTTTAATTTTCTTGAATCCGATTTCTTCAAGAATTGCTGTTAAACGCTTTGGGTTAAAACCGTAAAGATGAGTATCGCCATCAAATCTTTGCTGGCCGAAAATATTCATAAGCCGGCTCTCGTTGCCTGAAAGATATTCTTGAACAGCCTTATCAAAGTGAGGGCACTCAAGAACAAGTTTCCCTCCCGGTTTCAAAACGCGATACCACTCCTTAAGCGCATTCCTGACTTTTTGATGAGAAATGTGCTCAATAACGTGATAACTTTCTATAACAGCAACAGAATTATCCGGCCAGGGCAAATCAATAATACTGCAAATTACATCTGTTGCATCTGTAATCCATAGATCAACATTTACATAGCCATCGAAATGCTTCCAGCCGCAGCCCAGGTGAAGGCAAAGGTAGTCTGGATTTTCTATTCCGGTTTTATAACAAAAACGAATATAAGCTGGATCTAAAATTCTTCGAACCAGAGACAATATTCGTAATATGTAACGATAGATTCGCCCTCCGCCTTCTTTGAATTTTGTTCCGAAGACACGATCAAACTTAACCGCTATTCCCTTAGTAACCTGATAAAATTTTTTCACTCAATTCCTTATGTTATCAAGATAGTTGGATTATAGAGATTTCTACCTGTTCTGGTTGAATGGGCTTTCTAATCCTTGTTTTGCAAGTTGTAGCAAAAATATAAAATAATTGTAACTTCCCAATCAAGTAAATTTCTTGCCTTTTAACATAACAATAAAAGAACTGATAATCCTCTGATATTCATCAAGATCACTGGGTTTAACAATTAATATGTCCCTTAATTTTACTTGGGATTCCTTTTTAAACAGATAGAGTATTGTAGTTGCACTCAAAAAATAAGATATTGTTGAGGCCAGTGAAGCGCCGTTTATACCAAATCGAGGTATCAGCAAAAGATCAAAAATAATTGTCGCAGCTAATGAGATTGTGGCTGCAACAGAAGCGTGTTGCGGAAAGCCTCGTCCGACAAGATCCTGCGCCAGTATCTTGCTTATGCTGAAGAAAAAAATTCCCGGCAATAACAGTTTCAGAGCCATGATAGATGATAAAAACATGGATGTAAATAACAGGGGAATAATAAAATCCGAGATTAAAAACAGAACTGTACAGGTAAAAAAAGTAACAAAGACCACGCTTCGGCAAACTAACGGAGTAAAATCATCAGCAGCTTCTTTTTTCTCTGACACTGTTTTGGCAAAAAGTACCTGCCCAATACTGTTAGGTAAATACCAAATAGTTTCTGCTATTAGAACAGATATAGAATACAGGCCCAAGTCTGCCGGTGTCAGCATCGCAGCAATGATAAACATGTCTATCCGGTAATTTAAGAGCTGTGATACTGTCCCTAAATGCTGTTTGACTCCAAAGTTTATCGTCTCTTTGAAAATATTGATGTCAGTAATCAAACCGGTTAAATATTTATTTTTGAAGAAAAAATATGAGCCCAGGAAAATTGTTGCCAGAATTCCTAAAATATTCGCCATTATTGCATTGATAATTGATAATGAAGCGCAGCTTATAAAAAGCAATAATGCAATTATATAAATTACTGGCTGAACTAAACGGAACCAGCTCAATTCAATCATCTTTCTTTTAGCTAATAGCACATAGTAAATATTTTCGATAAGCAACAGGATTGGAATTGTTGAAATGGTTAGATAGAAATATACATTTGAAATATTATGGAGAAAATATTTATTTATGAAAGGGACCAAAATTAGGAGTATAATTGCAACCCCTCCACCGACGCAGATTGAATAAAAAAAAGCATTTCCTATTATTCGGTTTATAGGAAACCTCTTTCCCCCTATAAAATAAACATTAGAAGAATTTATACCCATGCTGATAATTGTCTTGGTCATTATCGGTACTAAAAAAACAAAGGAATAAATACCTTTCCCTTCCGGACCAAGCAGTCGTGATATTAATATGCTTGAGATAAACGCAAGACCAAAAATTACTATTTGCGTTGAAAAGCTAATCAGGGAATCAATAGCAAATGCTGGACGATAGAAGCCATTAGGTTCGTCACCCTTATGGTTCTTGATATGCGTAATATTTGAATGTTTATCGGTTTGTTTCATGGCATGTCACGA
>SDBU01008117.1_pt1 | contig 11996 bp, 8 predicted proteins | sample 2277071 | NCBI WGS metagenome assembly SDBU01 (sample SAMN10397929, study PRJNA504765) | marine sediment metagenome | isolation source: marine sediment core GS08_GC12, 126 cmbsf | place: Arctic Ocean: Gakkel Ridge, Loki's castle | collected 2008
AAAGGGCCGAATTACCAATTCGTAACCCAATGCCGCCGTTTTCAGATTTGGAACTTTTTAAGGATGGGATTCATCCTTCCAGTTTCCCCATAATTTGAACATCTTTCCCGTTGGCACAGTAATTGCGAGTACCCCAGTAAGCAATAGGGATGAATCAATTTATGTCAGGAGGTTATTTAACATGAAGCTCAGCTTAAAACACTGTCTTGTTGTTTTGGGGTTTGTTCTTGCCTGCTTGCTTTCTCATTCCATCGATCAAGTTATGGCGGCAAATATTACTGTGACCAGTGGACATCCTCGTATTCTAATTTCACAAGATAAATTAGGGGCTCTGAGCTCCAGAGCAGCAACCTCGCATTCTGACCTTTACGCCATTTTAAAGAATTGGTGTGATGATAAATGGAACGATCCCACAGGTCGAAAAATGTCAATCGGCGGCGATTTCAAGTATGATGCAGGTGTTTTGAGATACGCCTTGATTTATGTGTTAGGGGAAATAGACGGTTTTGATTATAGCCAGCACTCCGTTAATGACTATGGAGACATGGCGGTGACAATACTTTTAGATATCGCTGCTTCAGGATCAAATAACTGGGCTACCCTAGGCTATTCAGCAATCGCCTACGATTGGGTTAACCCTAGAATTAATTTGGACCAAAAGAGCGTGATTGTTAATTACTTCGTTTCGAAGTGCGGGACAACGCCTTCACTTGAATCTGTAAATGGGTACAGATTTTCCCAAACGCCAAGGAGTATGTATCCCGGGCTTGCCTTTTATGGAGATGGCATTAACGATAGTCAGGCTCAAATATACTTAGATTTCATTCCGACATGGCTAAATGATCTTAGCGCGGTATGCCATATGGCCGGGGAAGATGGGGGACATGCTGCTGGCCTGGCATACGCTAAATATGCTTATGGGACTGGTTATCACCTAGCTCAAGATCTTTATGCTCTGGTCACAGGAACAGATATGACAATCGACGACACTTTCAATACCTATGAATATATGAACGGTTTCCCAACATGGATTCTATATGGTCTCCAACCAGGTCCTCGTTCACCGGCCAAATGGTACGATGGCGATGTTGCCACAGTCACAAAGACAGATGATTGTGGAACATGGTTATGGAATGTTGACAAAAATGATGGTCCTCTCATGAAGGCTTTGCGTATAATGGCGCACGTGGCGAAAGAGCAAGACGATACGACGAAGGCGCAATGGATCACATGGTTAATCAATGAGCGATTCCAGGCACCAAGCCAGATTTCGACATTTGATATAATATTCAATGATAAGTCTATCCAGGCAATTCCGCCCAATCAAGCCGGGCTACCTACCTGTAAAGCTTTTGGCTGGAACGAAACATTGAACTCAATAGACACATATCTCAATAACCCAAAAGCTGGTATCGGTCAGATCTACATGAAAAGCTCTTGGGACCAAGGTCCAAATACCACTCATGCGTTATTTAAGGCATTTCCTTACTACTACTTCGGCCATTCACATTTTGATTCGCTATCCTTTTCCATATTTAAAGGTGAGCCTCTTGTTTTGCAGAATTCCGGTGTCTATTATCATACCTACGAAGGAGGAGATATAGATCAGAGCGCTGAACCAGGTTTTCCTCATCATTGGTATTACTATGAACGGACTGTTTCTGCAAACACATTACTGGTACTTGACCCAGAAGAAACAATTCGGACATCGGGACACAGCCAGGTCATCAAGGATGGCGGACAAAGAATGCTCTATGACGGATCAGTCTCTTGGGGAAGTAATATACCGCAAACCGATCGAGATTGGGGCGGCTTGATTCGATATGAAGAAACAGACAATTATACATTTTCTTCTGCGGATGCCACTAAGGGATATAATTCCACAGTGAATGGAGTGAATTATTTAACCTCAGGTGCAAACCCTAAGGTCAGTTTGGTTCAAAGGGATTTTGTTTATCTCAAGAGCGACAATGGCGAAAGTGATTATTTTGTGGTATTTGACCGAGTAGATTCTACTGACCCTTCCTTCAGAAAAGTATTTCTCCTGCACACTCCAAGTGAGCCTATCATGGATGGCAGTCCATCCCAGATATATGGCAGCAACAATGGCGGTATCTGGGTATCCGAAAACACGCATTCATTTCAAATATCTCAGACATCAGGAAAGTTATTTTTGAAAACTCTACTTCCTAATACTACAAAAGTCTACAAAATGGGGGGATATGAATCAACCACAACAACCTCAAACATTAACAATAACGAAGGGACTATTCTTGGTGGTACGAAGTTGAATATTGATGTTGTTTCCACTGCAGGTTTCCCAGATAAGCCAGTCGTTACGATAGAAGGCATTGGTGACGACGGGCCTTCTAGAGAGTGCTTTATGTGTGAAGGAAAAAGTGCTAACCAGCTTTTGAATTGCATTCGCGGAAAACGCTATTTTGCACAAAATTTTCCACTCACCATTTCTTCTGGATCAAACGTAAAACAGGAATATGCCTGGATGGTTCGAGAAGCAGACACTGGAGATTGGATTAGCTATCCTTACGACTTTGGCTATCCTCATGATCTGTCAGATCTGGTTAAAGATATAGATGAGCACGGAAGATGGGCCTTGCATATCGAAACAAAAAGCGATGAAATACATTCCAATTTCTTACATGTTTTACATCCTACAACAGCTATGGATCAACCGGTAATGTCTGATATAACTCTAATTGATTCCGATAATATGGCTGGCTCATTCATTCAGGATTCAGCAAATCAATGGGTTGCAGTTTTCTCAAAAAAAGGGGATTTTCATGACAATTTGTCTTACACCGCAAATTATGTCGGTAATACTAAACATTTGATTACTGGTCTTGAGTATGCGGTCTATGACATCTATAAAGAAGGAACCAAGATCGATACCAAAACAGCTTCAGAACAGAATTCATTGTACTTCGAGTCTGCTGGTGGAGGGACCTTCGAAATTGTCAAGTCTGGCAATCCACTAAATAGTCCGCCAGTAGCGTCAATCACAAACAATGTTGCAAATGGTCATGCCCCTCTTTCCGTCGATTTTACCGGATCCGGAACTGACACTGACGGCAATGTGGTCTCCTACCATTGGAGTTTTGCAGATGGAGCCACATCTACACAGCAAAATCCAAGCCATATTTTTGCTAGTGAAGGTAGTTACGAGGTCACATTGACTGTAACCGATGACAGGGGGGCAATCGGAAGGGCATCTGTCATAATCTCAGTTTCAGACGAAAACAATCCCCCAACGGCATCCATCTCTGCCGACACCACTAGTGGTGAAGCACCGCTTACAATACAATTTACTGGTTCTGGAACAGATACAGATGGAACAATAGTGTCATACACCTGGGATTTCGGTGATATGGAAGTTTCAACAGAACAGAACCCGATCCACACGTATATCAATACAGGTACTTACACTGCCTTTTTGAAAGTGGCTGACGATGACGGAGCGATAGGAGGAATGAGTGTCAGCATCAACGTCTCTTCAGGAGGTGGCGGGGTTGGAAATAACCCGCCTACGGCGTATTCAACTGCGGATCGTAACAGTGGAAACCCGCCTTTGACGATTCATTTCACGGGCATTGGCACAGATAGCGACGGGACTGTCGTATCTTATCTGTGGAATTTCGGAGATGGATCAACTTCAAATCAACAGAACCCTGAACACACGTACAATAATGTTGGATTTTATACAGCCTCACTTACAGTCACTGACAATTCTGGCGCAAAGGGGATCGCATCGCTGGACATTTCAGTATATGAATCCTCTAGTTTTCCTTATGTCATCAATGATTTTAATTTTTACCCCGTTCCTGCCATTGCTAAGCCACAAAAAGGTATTACGTTCCAGGATCCGGTATTTCATACTAATATTGTTAGGATAACAGATGCAGCCAATGAAGCAGTCACAATTGCTAAAAGGATTCAGTGTGGATACAATAAGTGGGACATAGAAAACGCTAATGGCAGCAGAATAGTTTTCCCTAACAGGTATCTTTGGAATGCCAAACCGCCATATGATATGATCGGACAACTTCCCAGAGATGTCTGGGACACTAAAGACCCAGATCTGAGATGGGACAATGAAGCTCCAGAAATATTATACAGTACGTATGAAACTTTCTTCCTGAAATATAATGTCATTACTGGCAAAAGGACCGTTCTTCACGATTTTAGTAACGATTTTCCGAGCCTTTCCATTTATAGGATCTATACGGCGGAAGAAGGCGATGCTTCTGATGATCGAAGATATTGGGCTTTTATTGTTAGGTGCTATGATGTGGGGAATATCGCCATCCTAGTCTATGACAAAGATTTCTTTCGTAAAGACAGCGGAAAAGTCATTTCAGTCATGTATGACAGTGATCCTGATTGGGAGTGGGACGTGCCGAATTTCATATCCATGAGCCCGAGTGGGAATTACGTTCATGTTGGTGCACCGCCTAGTTGGATATTAGACAGGAATCTAAATATTATCAGCAGGATAAATACCCACGGACATGTGGATCTAGCCATCGACAATACTGGTAGAGAAGTCCTCGTATGGACTAGCAGATATTGGGCCGGTTATACAGATATGGGAATTTGGGCCAAAATGGCAGACATCGAAACAGGAGATGAATTCTGGCTTGCCCCTTTTGGCAACAATCAGTTTTTTCATGTTTCAGGTAATTGCCACGATAAACCTGGATGGGCGCTGATTACGAACTATGTGCCACTGGACTACACAGGCGGAGGTCCAACCGAATGGAGTGATGCATCCCTTTTAGTCTATGAGCTCACGAGAGAATACGCTTCTCCTGACTGGAATAATCACGGAAAAGTGTGGAGAGTTGCACATACGCATATGCTTAGAAAGAGTGGCGTAGATGACCCTTTCGCTAAGTTCAACAAAAAGGGGACTAAAATATGGTTCGGTTCTGCTTGGAATCAGTGTTTTTCTGAAACAGGGGCACCATATAATGTTTATCAAATAAATCTTCCTCCAACCTGGCACGAAGATCTCTCTGGCGGGATCAATCTCGCCCCTGTCTCTTCTATATCTGCAAATCTGAGTAGCGGTACCCCTCCTTTGACAGTGGAATTTACAGGAACAGGGACAGATAGTGACGGGACAATTGCTTCTTACCTGTGGGATTTTGGAGACGGATCTTCATCGAATCACCAGAGCAATAGCCATACGTATAGCGACGCGGGCTATTTCAGAGCTATGCTAACAGTAACGGATGATGATGGGGCTGTAGGACGGTCGACTATCAGCATTTTGGCAACACAGCCCGCCAGTGGGAATAGCTCTCCGACGGCTTATCTTTCAGCTAGTCCGACAATAGGAAACGCTGCATTGGAGGTTGATTTCGTAGGCTCAGCGACCGATAGCGACGGCACAGTGGCTTCCTACACTTGGACTTTCGGAGACGGTCATACGTCTGACCTGCAGAGTACAGCCCATGTTTTTGAGAATCCAGACAATTACACAGTAACGTTAACAGTAGTAGACGACAATGGCGCTGCGACGTCCACAACAGTTATTGTTAATGTAACTGGCGATTGTGGAATCGGTGATGTTGAGGATCCCGAGGCACCAACTGGATTGTCAATTCAATAGGCGCTTGTTTTTAGCAATTACTATATCTACGACATCTGTCTTCAATAAGAAAAGCCGTTCTTAGGGAAAGCACTAAAACGGCTTTTTTTATTGGGATATCTGCTAACCTCATGTTTTTTCTCGGAATAACGATTTAGAATTGAACCAAGATCAGTAGTGTCCGGTTAACTTTCGAATAATTCCAGTTGGATATGTGAACTAGTAATCTCAGTTTTGTAATCACTTTCCGTCAACACTTGATAAATGGGCTTTTTCTCAAAAAGCGATATGCTTAGAATCTGTAAAATAGTGTAGGGAGTCAAATCGATTTTCATCCGTTTTTTCATTATGGCAACCAGAACATATGTCGATATCGCAATCCATATTTGAGTTTTTACGGCATTTTCAGATGTGCCGAAGAATTTTTTGATTCTCAAATGCTGTTTGATCCATTTGAAAAATATTTCCACGCGCCACCGGTAGCGATACAACTCGGCGATCGTTAACGCTGGTAACGTGAATTGATTGGTAAGGAAAAAAAAAGTTCTTCCTTGCTCAGCATCGAAATATTTTATGCGACGGAGTTTGGCCGGATAATCTTTTTTTGCGTAAAACCCCGTTGGTACAACGATTTGATCGCATCTGACTCCAGTAGTCTTATCGACTTTGTGTGAATATAGCCGGCGAAGCCTCGTGTTGGTTTTTGAACGAGTTATGAATATGGCTGAGCTTTGATGCATCTGGTACAGCCGCTGAAAATCCAAATAGGCGCGGTCCATGATATAGATTGCGCCCGGTTCCGGAATAAGATGATCGAGAACATTGACATCGTGAACCTTACCTTCAGTGATCCAAATGAAAGTCGGAATATCACCTCGCAAATCCAGCAGCGTATGCAACTTTACTGCTGCCTTTGTTTTGCGAAATCGAGCCCATGGAAAAACAGATAGGCAGAGGTCGATTGTCGATGAGTCGAGAGCATAGACGGTCTCTTTCAATTCAAGACCGAAATCATCTTCGACATACAGACCACGAGCTTCATGAATCAAAATTTGGGCAAAGTCACTGTATATCCGCCAATCTCGAATTTCGTTGGCATCGGCCAAAGTGCTACGAGAGACTTTACCCCGTATGCCCATATGATAAAGCTTTTCCCGCATGGCCCGCAGACAACACTCGATATCGCGTAAGCTTTCACGGTAGGCCAGTTGAGCGAAAGCCATGCATAGGAACTGATTGTGGCATGTAAAAGAGCGTATGCGGTGATTACCGCTATAACGATTGACACATTGACGAAATTTTTTCCTTGGCAGGAAATCGATCACTTGGGAGAAAATAGTTTGGCCTTGGTTCATAGCGGGACTCCTTTCGCATCCTTTTCTGCGAAAGAACCATGAAACCAGGCTTATGGCAAATTCAAATCGATCCCCTTCGATTTCGTCAATATTTAATATATATTCATGTGGTTAACTCATCTTTCAAAAAGTTTAACCGGACACTACTGAACCAAGATGAATTCTGAAAAACCGCAATTTTCCGAATCTGGCAAGGGTTTGTATCGCAAAAATATTCTTCGCGTTATAGGCTCGACTGAAAAGATTGAGAAACTTGATCAGTTTGCAAAAACTCTAGGCCTGGTGGACGTTTCTGATTCTATTCCGTGGAGAGAACTCTTTCCTGAGTTTGATGAGAAGTCTTCCCCAAACATAGCTCTCAAAGGTGCCAGGAGGAACGAAAACCTCACTCAAAAAGAACTAGCCCATCTGGCCGAAATTCCTCAAGGTCATATTTCTGAAATGGAAAACTGTAGAAGGACTATCGGGAAAGAAAGTGCAAAAAGACTCGGTCAGGCACTGAATATCAGTTATAAAGTGTTCCTGTAAATATTCAGCGCAAATCAGAATGCGGTAGAGTAGAGAGCTGGTTGCTGCGGCTTTAGGCCCCGGGCCTATCTGTTCCCACACCTTTCGTCTTGCGGTGCCTCAATAGCCCTGCCATGGCTGCCTTCGCCAGCCCTCCCTCATCAAACCGTGCGTGCGGTTTTCCCGCACACGGCTTTCCGATGTTCTTCACCGCAAGGCATACACATTCGTCCAGCCTGCTGTTGTCGGCACTTTGTAGTGATGTGGTTTAAAAAGAACGGACACCCTGCTAAGAGTGATAACAACGAAAGAGAGGTGTCCAATGAGAACAAGACGAAACCGACAGAATTACACCAAGGAATTCAAGCACGATGCTGTCAATCTGAGACCTTTGAATTAATGGGATATGCCTCTGATTTTAGGCTTCCGGGTGAATTTTTGAGAAAATGTTGCTTTAGATTTTGTGAGTTATGTTGAAATCAGTCAAAACATTGGTAACGTTCAAAAGTTGTGGCATCTGATCAATTCGATCGATTTGGTTCTTACTTCAGGGTTGTCGGTATTGCCATTTGATCTTGCCCTGATTGGTTATCTCGGCCAGGGTCGGCCGGTTCTGTGGGGGCTATCTGGCAGAAGCGACGAACATCGAATTCTTTTTGATTTCAATTGCCTAGCTGACCCGCAGGGAGCTTCCCTGTACTCCGACGGGATATGTGAGTGCCCATTCTCGCACAGAAAAGCTCCCTGCTCCAGTGTCGTTCCATATCGCTTGTGACGACAGGGCTCAATGGGCATCTCGGGCCGTGCCACAACTTTTGAACGTTACTAAAACATTAGGAGAAGGAGCTAGTTTGTCAGCCTATTATGGGCTGTATTATTGTCGATGTGCCCATATTTTGGACTCTGGGCACACTTCTCCTGCCAAGTTATGTGAATCCGAGGAGTCTACCTCCTCGTTTGATATTAAATGCTGCCTGTCTAAACATGGCATCGATGATGTTTTTGATGATGGCAGTAAAGCGAGCCCGTTTTGCTCTATCATGCAGATGACTCAGGCCAAAATATTGTTCAACGATGTATCGTTTCTTTGAGATTTTCTTGTTTCGCTGTTTTTCATATTCAGTCAATTTCGCAGTGGTGGTATCTTTTCTCATAATGCGGTCTTCAATGTCGTTAAGGTTTAAGAAATCACGGTTGGGTTCACCATGGTAGCCTTTATCAGCATAGACCTTTTTCAGTTCCTGATCTGTATGAAGGCTGTAAATAGTGCAATAAGGAAGATAGGGTGAATCGAGACCTTTGCATAACTCCCGACAAATTCTCGTCAGATAGTTACCTTTCTGCTTCTGGAGTGAAAAAACTTAAGGAAATTGCGGACAACATGTTGATTATACTTGACTATAGGCTGTTTCCATGTCATATTTCCTCCACAAAATAACCATTGAGGGAGGAAAACATGGGCTTCAAAAAGATTCATCAAGAAATCGGTTTCGCTGAATTGGCCCTTTCAAGTTCTATGGAGAAAAATAGAAACGGGGGGAATCCGGTATCAGGTCGGATTTCCATGCCGGTAAGACATGGGCGCTGAGAGGACAGACACCAATTGTTCGATCCACGGGAGCACGATTTGGTCTCAATATGATGGCAGCGATCAGTACACGTGGCCATTTGCGTTTTATGTTGGTCAAAGGAACAATCCAGGCTGAACAAGTCTGTGAGTTTCTGAACAGACTCATGCATAACGTCAAACATCCCGTATTTCTGATCTGGGATGGGCATCCGACTCACAGATCACGCAAAGCTAAAGAATGCATTGACTCGTTCAATGGTCAGTTGGAAGTTTTCGTTCTCCCGTCGTATTCTCCAGAGTTGAATCCGACCGAACAGGTTTGGAACAACGTAAAGTTTCATGGTGCAGGACGAAGAGTTGTGCTTGGCCCTGATCAACTGAAATTTGCAGTTATCAGCCAGTTGAGAAAATTGCAGAAACTCTCAAACATCATCCGATCATTTTTGAGGCACCCAGATTGTCTCTACATCATCAACTGATGTCTATTTGATTATGACCGCAATAGTAAAATCTGTAAAATAGTGTAAAGAGTCAAATCGGTTTTCATTCGTTTTTTCATTATGGCAACCAGAACATATGTCGAGATCGCAATCCATATTTGAGTTTTTACAGCATTTTTAGATGTGCCGAAGCATTTTTATTTTTATTTTTATTTTCTCAAATGCTGTTTGATCCATTTAAAGAATATTTCTACGCGCCACCGGTAGCGATACAACTTGGCAATTGTTAACGCTGGCAACGTGAATTGATTAGTAATGAAAACAAAGATTCTTCCTTGCTCAGTATCGAAATACTTTATGCGACGGAGTTTGTCCGGATAATCTTTTTTTTGCATAAAACCCCGTTGGCACGACGATTTGATCGCATCTGACACCAGTAGTTTTATCGACTTTGTGTGAATATAACCGGCGAAGTCCTGTGTTAGTTTTCGAACGAGTTACGAATATAGCTGAGCCTTGATGCATCTGGTACAGCCGATAAAAATCCAAATAGGCGCGGTCCATGATGTAGATTGCTCCCGGTTCCGGAATAAGATGATCGAGAACATTGACATCGTGAACCTTACCGTCAGTGATCCAAATGAAAGTTGGGATATCACCTCGCAAATCCAGCAGCGTATGCAACTTTACTGCTGCCTTTGTTTTGCGAAATCGAGCCCATGGGAAAACAGATAGGCAAAGGTCGATTGTCGATGAGTCGAGAGCATAGACGGTCTCTTTCAATTCAAGACCAAAATCATCTTCGACATATAGGCCACGAGCTTCATGAATCAAAATTTGGGCAAAGTCGCTGAATATGCGCCAGTCCCTTTTGTCATTTGCATCGGCTAGTGTGCTGCGAGAGATTTTACCCCTGATGCCCATGTGGTAAAGCTTCTCTTGCATGGAACGTAAACAACACTAGATATCACGGAGGCTTTCTCGATAGGAAAGTTGAGCAAATGCCATGCACATGAATTGGTCCAGACAAGTAAAAGTCCGAATCCCTTTATTACCGCCATATCGAATAACGCATCGCCGAAATGAGTGCATGGGTAAAAAATCCATAACCTGAGAAAAAACCGTTTGACCTTTGTACACTGGAGGCCTCCTTTCATATTCTAAACAAATCGAGCGAAAGGATTACGCCTCCTGTTATGTAAATTCAAGTCGATAACAAACAAAACATACGTTATGTTGTGGTATATCTCTTAGTTACAGGCTTTTTGAAAAAATAAACCGGACACTACTGAGTTGAAAATAAAGCAGGGCTGGAGGAAAAAGCTGATGCTCTATATCGTATGATGATCGTCTTTCGCGTCGTTGTCATATCCATCGCTTCTTGCGGCACACTATTCCTGCTATTTTTCCACAGTCCATCTTTGTTTCACCCCAATCGATATCTTTTGAGGGCGATATTGAGCTTGGGTCATGTTCCGCTGTTCGGATTGATTGCATGGACGGTCTTGCTGGCAATCAACTTAAAGAATCTCAGAATATCCAACTGGCCAACCCGATCATACGCAGTAGCTTTCTTGTTCACCTTGGGTCTTAGCCTCCTAGCTGAGTTCTTGCAAATCATAACTCCAAGAGATGCGAATATTGGAGATGTTTTCTTGAATGCCTTGGGAGCCGCCCTATTTCTTGGTGCTGGTCTTTTGTGGACAAATCAAGAATTTTCAGAGAGGTCGGGCAGATGGCACAAACGCCTGCGACTGATCTTCCTTGTTGTGTCAGTGATAATAGTCGCTTTTTTGGCATATCCTGTAGTGGTGTTGACAATTGATGAAATACAGATCAAAACATCTTTTCCGGTAATTGCCTCTTTCGAAACCGAGAGGGAGATGAAAAGATGGAACACAGGTAACAACGAGTTGTCTCTCTCAGAAGAATATGTGAATGAGGGAAAATATTCTCTACGTGTTGCCCTCTCCCCTGGAAGGTTTTCGGGCATCTCTATGACCCGTCCTCCCAGTGACTGGCGCGGCTTTGATTCCTTCGATTTCACTGTTTTCAATCCTTCAAACAAGAATCTGATGCTAATGCTAAAGATTTTCGATTGGGATCATAAATACAAATATAATGATAGATTTAATCGACTAGTTCGTATCTCTCCAGGCAAGAACTCCATTTCAATTCCCCTTCAAGAGATAGAATCGGCACCAGCAAGGAGAAGGATGCAAATGGACAAGATCGGCCAGATTAGCTTTTTTATGAGAAATCTCAGGCAAACGCAAGTGCTGTATTTTGACAACGCCAGGCTTTCAAAAAAATAAGCAGTATTTCTAAGTTTGTATTCATGTGGCACCGTTTTCACTTGACCCTGGGCTTGGTTGTATACTATATGAGTTTACAGTGAAATCCACAGCTTATCACCGAAATCCACCGCTTGAATTTGGGCAGGCTTTTCCTGTGGTTTTTTTGGGCCTTTTTGTTCATCTGTGAAGGTTTCTGCTAGACCTCAGTGTTTGAGC
>SDBU01008118.1_pt1 | contig 11996 bp, 16 predicted proteins | sample 2277071 | NCBI WGS metagenome assembly SDBU01 (sample SAMN10397929, study PRJNA504765) | marine sediment metagenome | isolation source: marine sediment core GS08_GC12, 126 cmbsf | place: Arctic Ocean: Gakkel Ridge, Loki's castle | collected 2008
TCCACCTTCGCCGCCCGGAGCTTGGCTGTGTGGGCAAGTATGCTGTGGGCGGCACCCTGCGCAAGCCTGCGGTCAAGGGGATCCTCGGAGGTGTAGCGCCTGGCTATCTCACGCTGAATCTGCAACGCCTCCGGCTCGGCGTCCTCCCGCAGCACGTCGTTGATGGCCCTCAGATAGCACTCGCCCCACAGGTGCGGGTCTCGCCGCAAGACGTGCTGCGCACTATCGCCCGACGAATACCCCAGGGCCTCGGCGACTTGATCCCACGTCGCCCCGCCAGCCTTCATGGAAGCGGCCTTCCTCACCTTGAGTCGCTTCGCCTCGTTCCTGTCGTTCATGTTCCGCACCCTTCGCACTCTAGTGAGACGCCTATACATTTGTATTATACCGCCCTGACCGCTGGCGGGCAATAGATTGTCTGCACAGTACGTGGCTACTGAGAGGGGGCCTGGGTGAGAACGGGGTACCGAGTGATTCCCGCCGGGGCTAGCCCTGGCCACAGCGCTGGCACGTTCGCCAGCAGCTGGGTGTCTCAAGAGCGGCACATGTGTCTCTGGGCACAGACAATGTGCCCGACGTGTGGAACGTCAGAAAGCTCCACGCGGCCAGCATGATCCACCTGACTGAGAAGCCGGTGGAGTTGGCGGTGCGGGCCGCCCAGTATTCGAGCCGCCCGGGCGAGAACGTGCTGGACCCGTTCGCCGGCAGCGGCTCGACGCTGATCGCCTGCGAGCAGACGAGCAGGCGATGCTATATGATAGAGATCGACGCGCTTTACTGTGACGTCATCGTCCAGAGGTGGCAGAACTTCACCGGCCGGAATGCAGAAAGGAACGACATCGGATGACCAATTTCCGAAAGGTGGCGCGAAGATGCCTAAGAGCCTGCGCCCAACGCTCATAGCCCTTTTGTTTGCGGACTTCACTGACGTATGGCACAGTCGTGCCCTGGAACATGATGGCGAAGCGCGTGATGAGGGCGCCCAGGAGTATATAGCCAAGCATCACCTGCGCCATGAGCAGCAAGTGACCGGCGTAGGACTGCGGATACGCATGTATGTCGCCGAAGCCGAGCGTAGTCATGGTCACCACGGAGAAGTAGAGCGCCCGGAGAGGCATAAGGAGGGCGGGCACCGGCTGGCCGGCAACCTCCGACAGGTCCGTCACAAGGCCGGGAGCGCGCACGAGCTCACAACGATAGTATACGTAGGCGAAGGCGGCCGAGAGCAGAAGAAACACCAGCAAAATCCGCGCCGTGGAGCTGCCGTAGTCACTGGTCCACCAGAACGCCCGCACGGGCAAGCTGAACAGCCACCTATGCGCCCAGGAGCTCCGATACCAGCGCTTCCACCCTATGTGCCTGACGTTGCGCTCCAAGAGCGCCTTGAAGCTAGGCTCGACCGTTACGGTATCCAGGCTGACGCCAACGAAATAAGTGCGTTCGTCGCAGGTACAACCCCACAGGTTCGTTCCTGTGTCGACATGGACCGCTGCCGCGACCGCACCTTTCAGCGTAGCCCCTCCGAGGTCCGCGCCTTTCAGGTCGGCCCCTATGAGGTTCGCGCCTTTCAGGTGGGCGCTCGCGAAGCGCGCGCCTTCCAGATAGGCCGCCTGGAGGTTGGCGCCCTCCAGGTCGGCCATTATGAGGTTCGCGCCTTCCATGTGAGCCCAATGAAAGTCCGCGCCCTTCAGTTTGGCATCCCTGAGGATCGCGCCGTTCAGGTTATGCCACATGAGGTTCGCGCCTTCCAGGTGGACAGGTTCGAGCACGTTCTCTTCGCGCCACCGGTTCCATTCGCTCATGTCCTCTGCTTGGCTGCACTGCTGGAGCATATCGTACTGACCCTGATCAAACAGCCTTTCCTTCCCACATCCCGGGCAGGCGAGCGTGTCTTCGGGAATCCTCTTGCCGCAATGCCGGCACTTGCCTTCAACAAGCCCATGGATGCCTTTGCCGTCGTTGTTGTCCGAATCTCCCATCTCAAATGCTCCCGTTCAGTTGTGGACAGGTCCCCTCCACGGCACATGATAACGTACACGGGCAGGCGGGCAACGGCGCCGAGGCAAGGAAAGGAAGGTCGTTCCTAATGGAAATCGACGCACTCGACCCTTCAACTTCGCTCAGGGCGGTGAGCCTGTCAAATCGCTGCGACGTTATCGTCCAGGAGTGGCGTCAGTTCACGGGTCGGAAGGCTGAGCGGACTCAGGGTGGGGAGGCAACGAATGCTCGCTAAACTTTGCACCAAGAATGCCCGCCACTATCGCACCAAGGATCGCAGCAACTATGACCCCAATGATCGTCCATCTAATGCTCCACTTCAACAGTTGCCGGTCTCGACTTGCTTCCCGGCGGTCTGCTTCACGGCGTTCCAGCTCTGTGGCTACTTTCCACGACATACGGGGAACATGCGGAAAGAAGAAACACGTTTCGCCACGATCAGCGGTGATGATCTGCCTCATATGTTCATCCGGACCCTCGGGGTTCCTGATGGCTCGCCAGACTTCTTTCCAACATTCCAGCTCACGCATGTCCTTCGGCCAGCTTCCGCTCAATATCTCCTTGCGGCTATTCTCCAACATCGTTCTGTGCTCAATTCGGCGACTGGCAGCGGAGAAGGTTGTGACACCGGGTTCGAGAAGAATACCTCCAACATACGTCTGCTGCCACTTGAAGAAATGGCAGTTCAGGCAACACTTCTTCGGAATCTTCAATGCTCTTTTGCTCATGGCAGAATGGTATCACGTTTCAATAGAAGAGACAACCCCGGCTGATGTGGCCGGGGTGAAAGAGGATAGGTGATGGCAAGATCAGCGTGCGAGCTCGAACTTGCCGCGGGCGGCCTTGCGGAAGCGGGCGGCGTCGCCCTTGGCGGCGATCTCCCGAATGACCGCGCTGTAGATCGTGGCCGCGGGCGTCTTGCCCTCGCTCTGCCAGTAGCCTTTGGCGAAGGCGCGCTCTACTATCGTGCGGCAATCGAGCGGCTCCGTGGCCTCCGCCAGAACCTTCGCGGCGGCGTCCAGGCCGCTCAGCTTGCCCGCAGAGGCGCCCCGTTTGGCGCGTGGCGCGCGTTTCTGTTTCTTCGCGCCTTGGGCCTGGGCCTCTGCCTTATGTTCGCCGCTGGGGCCACTGGGGGCCTCCTGGCCCACTATCGCGGCATAGGATGGCGCGCCATCCCGATCGCACGGGTAGCGAAGTCGCGCCGGGCTTTTGATGTGCACCTTCTTGCGGGTCATGAGGTTGACCGCGCTCCACCCGCCCAGAGGGCTGACAGCCTCGATCTTGACGGGCACGATCTTGTCCGACACTTTCGCGGCGTAGATGCCGCCGATCTTGACGTCGCTCTTCTTCATAGCGACCCCCTTCCCGAAAAGAGACAGGTATTCGCGTGCGAGCCACCTGTTCTGCATGTAGCGCACCGATCCGGGCTCGCAGGCGGAAGGGTGGCGGCATGAAGCCCACGCGCGGAAAAAGCTCACCCAGATGCCACTCTACCTTGGCCACCACGCGTGGCGATTTCTGCCATGTGGCCGCTTCACAGGGATCCCAGAAGCTGCAAGCGATTCTGGCTAGCCTTTGCTCATCTGGCACGCTCGGAGCCGACACGACCGAATGTGACATCTTCTCACGTCTGCTGCCTGCCAGCAGCACAGACATATCTGGAGGCCAGTCACGCTGCCCGAGAATACCTCCCCGGGGCCGATGTGCCTACTGAGACGGGGGGCCTGGGGGAGAACGGGGTGCCGAGTGGCTACCCTGGGGGCCTGGCGGTCGTCGTCAAGGGCTTCCTGCTCGCGACAGTCCTGGCAAGTAGGGCCAGACGCGCCGCCCGCGGTCGTTCGGTTGCTCTGCTGCTGCCGATCTGCGGCGCATTCTGCCCGTGTCTTCCATGCCTTTTCGGCATGTTTCGACGCGGCCCGTGGGTAGATAGCTTGGGTGCCTCTCCTCGCCAAAGGCAGCGAAATCGCTGCATCCAGACGATACGGGCGATTCTGGCAACATCGCTGCTGGACACGCTTGGGGGTTGGGTGTGGTCGTCAAGGATCCTCTTAGAACCCCTCTCAGATGCTACAAGCGATCCTGCCAACGTGCTCTGCCCGAGCGTCCAGGCGCAAGGTCCAGAAGCGCAATCGGTGCCCTTGCACAGGGGACAATCTGAAGTCTTTTCGGCTTTTCTTCGACGATTCCTCAGATTTTCTCTCTGCCCGTTCTGGGCATTCTAAGGCCCTTTTCAGCACGATTCTGCCCTCGCCAACTTTTATCAGAAGGAGATTTGTGCTAAAACTACCCTTGACAATGCTATGATACTTGATAAAATAGCTTATGCTGACGCTAAAAGTAGGACGCCTTAGCACAGGAGAAAAGCCAATGAAGGATAACCGTCCGGCGGCAAACGGACGGCAGAATGCAGGCTGACGTTGTGGTAGTCGTTCCTTTTTCACGAACGGGAAAGCGCAATGAAGTTCTACAGAAAAGCCGAACATGCAGCACAAGCGATAGTGGATGCTTTCGAGCAAGGGACCATACCGAAAGCCCTTGCTAACGTGTTCATCAAACGCAACGATTCAAGCCCATGCAGGGCATGGAGCTGGAACAATCAGCTACTTGTCGCCCTTGCTGGATTCTCAGATGCAAGGGGCTTTCGTCAATGGGAAAAGGTCAAGCGACACGTCCAGAAAGGGCAGAAAGCCCGTTGCAATATCCTCATACCGGTCACAATCTCAAAGGATCGCACGGACGATTCGGACGATGCGGAACCAGAAATCCGGTGCATCGGCTTTACAAGCTCGCCCGTATTCGGCCTATCGCAGACCGATGGAAAGCCGGTCGAAGTAGACGACGAAGCCGAAGCATGGTTGCAGTCGCTTCCACTACGCGGCCTGGCCGAAGCGTGGGGGCTGGAAGTCCAGAGCTATAACGGACGCAAAACCGCCGCTTTGGGCTGGTACCGGGCTGGACAGACTATAGCTCTTGGAGTTGAGAACCTTTCGACTTGGACACATGAGCTATGCCATGCCGCAGATGATCGCTTGGGTACCATGCAAGGGAGCGACAAACCGGACCGCGAGATTGTCGCAGAGCTTGCGGGTGCGACGCTACTCGAATGCCTTGGACAGGAAGCCGATTCGGACAGGGGCGGCGCGTGGGCCTACATTCTGGCCTACACGCAACGCAACCGCACCAAAGCCTTGACGTCTTGCAGTCGGCTGCTGACCAGAGTTTGCAACGTGGTTGCCCTTATCCTTGACGAAGCGGCGACGCTGCCAGCCCTTGACACACAGAAAGGGGGCTGACAATGCAGCTATGCGAACAACATAGACCGAAGCAATTCTCGGATGTGGTAGGCCAGTCGAAAGCCGTACGGGCGATTCGCACACTCGCCCGTCGCGGCCTAGGTGGCCGTGCATTCTGGATTTCCGGCGCGTCAGGAACCGGCAAGACTACGCTGGCGCGGTTGATCGCTGCGGAGATCGCAAGCCCGGTCTCCGTGGCAGAGCTTGACGGCGGGAAGCTCACGCCTACGGCCCTTGACGCAATCGAGCGGACTATGTGGCAGACCGGATTAGGCCCCCCTGGCAAGACCGGAAGGGCCTACATCGCGAATGAGGCGCACGGTCTCAAGCCTGCCGTCATACGTGGTCTGCTGACCTTGCTCGAACCGATACCGGCGCACGTGGTCTTTGTCTTCACCACTACGGTAGAGGCGCAGACCAACATCTTCGAGGAAAGGATAGACGCCTCGCCCCTGTTGTCCAGGTGCTCCGAAATCCGGCTGTCTCGTCAAGGTCTGGCAAGGGCCTTTGCGAAACGTGCGCGAGAAATCGCCACGGCTGAAAACCTTAACGGAAAGCCGCTGGAAAGCTACGTGAAACTCGCCCAAAACTGCCGTAACAACATGCGGGCTATGCTGCAAAGGATCGACCAAGGGGAAATGCTCTGACCGGCACGGGGGCGGGCAACCGCCCCCTATCGTTCTCTGTCGTGAACCTACTGGGAGCAAGACGATGGGAAAGTCGAAAGCCAGAAGGGGGCCTTGGCGGCCCACAGAAGATAAGGTCATGGACCTGGAGGAGGTCAAGCGCCTTCGCAATGTGCTCCTGGGGCGGGCTACTGAGGACCTGGCGAAAGGCCGTCGCAGGGGAGTTGTGCGCTGGGCAATGGTGGACCTGGCTTTGACCGCTGGTCTCCGGGTGTCCGAGATCGCTGCTTTGAAGGTCGGGGACCTGCGCGAGAACGGCAGCAAGCCTCAACTTACGGTCCGCAATGGCAAGGGGAACAAGAAGCGGACCATACCGCTATCCGGCCCCCTGGCCGACCTGAAGGCGCACCTTGCGGAGTTTGTCGAATGGAAGGGCCATGCGAAACAGCCGACGGATCCTGACGCACCGCTGTTCGCCTCACAGGTCAAGGGCCAGTGGCAGCACTACACTCCGGCAGCGCTCAAGTACCAGTTCAAGGAAGCACTTGCCGAGGCCGGGATCCCCAGGGAGCGCTATTCAATCCACTGTGCACGCCATACCGCTCTGACCTACTTGTATCAGCGAACAAAGAACCTCCTGCTCGTGCAGCGCATAGCGGGCCACACTTCCCCCACCATAACGGCACACTACGCCGCTATCGTCAACGGGTGGGAGAGCCTGGAGGCTGCCGGCAACGGGGGACTCTATACCTGAGGGGCGGAGCAAGCTACTTGATTATGCATTCGCTCCCTGGTATCCTCATAAACGGAATTGCGTGCTTCGGCCCGCTTTTCCGTTCGGCCCCCGGCGGTTGCTGCCGTCGGGGGTTTTTCTCTAAAGCGCCGTCAGCCTGTAGAGAAATCCAACAGAAGATGGAACATAGCGCTGGCTCTGCGCATTCGGATGGTAGCGCCGATCAGTTCCCTTCCTGCGCCTGCTGCCCGATCAGCACGGCCGCGGCCAGAAACACAACGAATGCGCCGGCGCTAACTTGCAGCGCATCATTCTGGCCCCTGCACCACAACAGCTAAGGCCTTAGTCTATACGGTGGCCCTGTCGTACGAATCTCCCCACTCCGATTACGTTTCAATGGTAATGTGCGTTGTTCGTCCTGTGTTCTTTCAGACCCCAGCGCTTCATCGGTCACGCTGCTGCTCAGGCCCGAACGTGTTCTGGGGCATCTGGAAAGGCAAGCGTTGCAAATTGACGAGGGTGAGATAGGGACTGTCAAGGGGTGTTCTGCGCGGAAAACGCTTGGATAGGCCCATATCTAAAGTTATAATCTGTGTAGGGAGCTGACAAGCAAAAGGGGGCCTACTATGCTGGCAAAGCGGGGCAGATCAAGTGGGGAGGGAGATATCCGGACCCTTTGGAAGATCCTGTACGGGGTAGTCCTGCCCTTAACACTCGCGTTGGGGGTCTGGACCGGACATGTCTGGAAGTCCACGACAGCGGCCAAGGCGAGGCCCGCCCATGGTGTGTATGCCGAGTCTTCTGGGTCCGCCGAGCGCCACGCCCGCATGGGGCGAGCTGTAGTCGATAGTCCCCGTGGCATTGTCCCAGTAAATGTGGGCCTTGGTCTCATCCGCAGGCCAAGTAGCGGCAGGCATAAGTGCTCCGCCAGGGTATGAGGACGTTACAGCCAGCGTAGACGGGGTTCCTGAGGATGCCCTTCACCGTCTCGCCCTGCCTCTTCCTGCCCCGCTGCCCTTGTGCGCAGTGTCGATGGCGCGTGCATTCGACACTCTCGACTTCCCGCGATCCACGTACAGCCTGATCTTGGACGACTGCAGAATCCCGGTCACGTGTCGATAGCAGCGCTGCGCTTCCCTCTGCAACTCCTCTGCCGGCTGGGGCTGGCCCTCGCGTGGCGTATCTGTGAGTGCCCTCTTCAGTCCCCAGAAGTTATCCTTGAGCCGCCCCTTGGAAAGACCGAGCAGGTCCTTGCCCCCTGTCCCCGCAGCCTCGATCAGCACACACAACTCGGTCTCCGCGTTCCAGAACTGCCGAATGAGGCGCTCCCGCTTCTCCCTGGTTGGCGTTGCTATGCAAGAGCAGCCGCACTCGATAATGTCTCTCATCAACTTCTGAAAGTCGCTGACGCCGTCAGCAATCAGTTCTCTCACCTTCATGTCCCTGCTGGCGAAGCTACTCCACAACAAGCCGATCACGAAAGCGACAGCCACTGACACGGCCACCTGGACGACCTCAATGGCCCGCATGTCCCAGAATCCTTGCCCGCCAACCCTCCCCACAAAGATGTAACAGGCGCCGACGAAGCCCGCGAGCACGCCAACCACCAAGCCAGCAGCGATCCCCGCAGCCCTATTCATCGCAGTGCTCAATGTAGTGCCTGATCTCTTCTATCACCAGAGGGTTCTCTGTGCATTCGAAAGAGAGCCGCTTCAGGACTCGCGCCTTCCCGTACATCCTAGCGAGCCCGCCGAATGCTTCCTCCAGAAACGATGTTGGGTATCCGCGAACCCCGTCCAGCACAATCGTTATGTGCTCATCGTCCTGCCCCCCCCCGAAGTGAGGCTCCAAGAACTGTTCACGGAATTCCTCCCCGGAGAAGGAACCGTCCTTGCTATATCGAGCCCCGGGTGTTCTTGAGAAGTCGGCGGCTACATGTATGGTAATCATTGTGCTCTCCCACATGCGCTCAAGGAACACTTGCCGAAAGGTCCTACACGAACGACCAGGAAAGAAGCGTCCCCCGGAATCTCTGTGGTAATTCTGTGGACTTGGACTTAGTGCCCCACTGGACGTGGCCTCTGCCAGCGATCACACCAAGGTCGCGTATGCATCCTCTATCGCAATATTCTGTCATCTTCGGCAGCCCTTTCCCTCTGTACGCTTGGCCCGTCCTGGATCGCAACCCCTCTCCCTTAAGCGCCGCGAGTATCAACTCGCTATCCTGGGATCGACCCGTCAAAGTATACACGCCTTGCTTCACGAACTCGATGACTTTCTTCCGGATGGTCGCCGGTATGCCCGCACCGTTGTCCAAGATCGCGAAGTCCACACGACCGTTTCTCGTGTCGTGAGACGCCATCAGCCACCAGTGAGGCAAACCATCCGGTGCACCAGAGTAAGCATGTTGACGGGTGTTGACCATTGCCTCGACAATCGTACTGTACATGTCCCAGGGGGCTGTGCCGGGCGTCTTTCCCAGCCGTGCCTCGGCAAAACACAACAACTCATCCGCTACGGGACCTTGTGCCTTGCCCCCGTGAGCGACCTTAAAAACTGCTGCATCAGAGCCCCGCCATACACCCTTTGCCCGCACAAAGCCCTGAAAGCCCGAAGCCGCAAAGAGCGTTCGGCAGTACGGGTCCCGTGGTACATCGCCTGAGATGCGCAGCAGCTCCGGATACTTGTTGGTACAATCATACAGAATCGACAGCAGGTAGAGGATGGCATCGGGGGTCATGTTCGTAACGCCGGCCATACTTACTTTAATGCGATGCCCCTTCCTCACCCAATGGCGTATTCTATCGAAGAACGTCAGCATCTGGACCGTGTTATGTACTAGACTAAAGTTCGACGGAGAAGGCAGCTTGTGTATTGGCGTTGGGAGACGCCGGCGTGCCGAGCGGATAGTCTCCAGAGTTCCGGAGTCGGCCGCCGCGGCCCTGGCTGACCGCCGCCGCTGTTCCCGCCAGGCCCTTCTCCGAGAATATCGCTGCCAACGTCCGCCCTGGTAGATTTTCTTCATGTCATTGTCCCCGGCGCTCTCGCACAAGCCTCTAAGCCACCGGGGCCGTAACATACCCAGACATGCCGCAGAACGCACCAGATGAGTGTACACTGAGCCGATGCAACGCGCAACCATAGAGGCTTAGCCTTTTCTCTCAAGAGACTTCCCGCCCAAACATGAGCGGTTGGAGCCGATCACGGCACGGCGGCCGGCCAGAGCCCCTCAGGGGGTTCGTGGCGCGCCTCAGTACCTATCAGCCGGGCTTCGTCTGGCCCTGTGTCGACCAGAATCGCTTGTAGCGTCTGAGATACCGACGTATGCGGGTCTCTGCGTGTACAGGCCACCTGGCCCATGGTCCAGCACCTACCTGGCGATTTGGCCGTAAAAGGCCGAAATCTCGCACTCAGCGATAATGGGGGCGTCCAGGGCTTACTTGGCTCCCTTTTTCTCGGCTCGGGGCCTATGCGAGCGTCCAGGGCCAGCTCCGAGCCTTGACCGCGCCCCGTGTCGCATCGGCTCTGTGGACGCCTCATGCTAAGGAACGCCTCTGCGGCGTTCTCAAACAGTTCCCGACGGGTTGTTCGCTTCACGGCACTGTCTCCAGAAACTATGTCCTACAAGAGTTTCTCGCTACTTTCTCGCTTCCCGGACCGCCCACAAGGTAATGTGCCCGTCAGTCAGGACTTACGGCGATAGGCCAGTTTCGCGCCGAAAGGAAAGAGACCCCTATACACAGCTAGGCAAAAACACCCCGATGAAAGGGGGGTTTCGTTGCTGAATTCGGCCACCTCATCACAACTTTTGTAGGACACCTGAGCCCCTTTCGCGCTGGCGCCTTTTCTCGGCTCGATATTGCTGCCGCCGGCGCTTCGCTCCGCAGTCGGAGCAGCGCTGCTTGTAGGGACCGACCGGTCCCCCGCAGTCGCGGCACAGCCTCACGTCCTTTGGCCTCCGGCTCTGCAACCCGACCTGCAGGGCAGGCTCCGACTGCGGCTCGATCTGAAGCTCAGGCTCAGCCTCGGCTTCCCTATGCGGTCCGATTACGAAGGGGAGCGGCTTGACCTTCAGTCTGCCGCCGTCACAGCGGGGGCATCTCGCCCCTCTTTCCTTCGAGTCAGCAACGTAGTGATGCCCACAGAACCGGCACGTCCTGGGAATCATCCAGCGCTGCTCGCGCCCGCGTCGAGCGTACTCTACCCAGTCCACGCTAAGCGGATCACGCACCGCTAGCCTCCTGGAGCGCCCGCAGGGCGGGTATCACCTCGTCCAGCATGGACCGCTTGAACGTGACTCCTTTCCTGGTGGGCTTCAGCTCTCCTGCCTCATCGCGATAGTAGATTCGCAGCGCGCACAACTTGTAGCCCTTGTAGCTCGTCGCCTCGATCCGCAGGATCTCCGTGGCGTTCTTGGTAATGTCCACGGGCGGTAGCGGCGCTAGCTGTGCTGTTCTTCGACTCATTTCACGCTCCCGTTACCTCGAAAACGAAAATCTACAGGGCCTCCAAAGCCCCATTCCGCAGGGTTTCGCAGGGTTTAAGCTGTTTTCAAGGAACTTTTCTCAGTGAGCTCTCGCGTAAGGACTTTACTGTAAACGCCTCGAACCCTCGCAACCCTCGCGGCTCTGGTTAGAACGGCATGTCGCTTTGCAGGGTCACGCCAAGGTACTTACGTGGTTTTGCCTTGTCGTTTCTCTCGAAGCGGTCGTGCATCCGCCGGCCAAACATCGTCGCGTTCAGCGTCTCTCGTTTTGTAAGGCCCTGGTCCTCAGTCCAGGCGCAGTAGTCCCTGTAAAAGGCTGTCGCGCCCACGCTGAGTCCCGGCCGGCATATGCAGCGCTCAGCCAGGAACTCCGCGAGCGGGTCGCTTTCCCGCTGATACTCGTCCGTCGCGGCCACCACAACATCAGGAAGGCCCAGGCCGCCAGCTTGCCACTCAAGACAGCCCCTTACCGCCCAGGCCAGGATGCCCGGCCCCTCTGCTTTCAGCTTGTCGCCCAGGTTCTTGTCGTCCGCCTCCCCAAGGAACTGCACCGTGAACGGGACGAGATGGACGCTACGCCAGAATCCCAACAGATCGTCACTGATGGTCGGCTTGTGGTTCAGGCCCAGCCATATCTTGCATTCAGACTTGAACTCAAACCGCTTGCCGTATTTGAAAGCTGCGCTCGTGGTGTCGCCATGCGAGAGCACCTTCAGCCGTTGCTCGTTGAGTCGGCTTTCCTCCGCCGTCTCACTGGCAGTCACGAAGCGCCGCCCAGCCAGCTCCGCCAGAGCCTCGGGGTGTGGGGGATAACCGCGTGTAGCCTCGAAGGCCGCAAAGCCGGGGTCGAATGCAAAGGG
>SDBU01008119.1_pt1 | contig 11996 bp, 7 predicted proteins | sample 2277071 | NCBI WGS metagenome assembly SDBU01 (sample SAMN10397929, study PRJNA504765) | marine sediment metagenome | isolation source: marine sediment core GS08_GC12, 126 cmbsf | place: Arctic Ocean: Gakkel Ridge, Loki's castle | collected 2008
GCCTGTCCCGAGGAACGAGGAATCTCCGCTGTCAAACGGACCGAGCAGTAACCATTCTTTGATGTATTCTCCATCAATGGTGTGGGTTTGGGCGAGAGCATGCCCCGTTGGAATAAACAGGGATAGGATGATTAAGTTGAGAATAAGAATTGATGATTTCATAGGCTCCTCCTCCAAGATTTATGGCAAAGAGATTTTCTATTCAACAACAACCATGCGCATCAACTTAAGGGTTGTGAGGCAGATAGATAGCGGAATGAGTGAGTGCCGGTTGAGTAGATTCGGAACGGAGTGGAGAATCGTATCGAAACCAAGCGAACGGATATGAAAGCAAGTATATCGTCGCCGCTCACTTGGTTTCGATACAGTTCTGAACCCTGTTCAGAACTTACTCAACCGGCGTTCGCTCTGTTAAGTTGATACGAATGAGATTTTCTATTCAATAACAATTTCTATCAATGTAGGAACATCTGCATCCAGAACCTCTATCAAGGCGGGTTGAAATTGTTCTATCTTTTCTACACGTAGGCATCGCGCGCCGAAGGATTCTGCAAATTTGACAAAATCGGGATTTTGCAGTTCGACAGCGATGTGCCTGCCGCCATAAGTTCTATCCTGAATGGATTTTATCGCAGTCAAGGCTCCATCGTTTATCACAATTACCACAACGTTAATTTTATGTTGGACGGCAGTAGCCATTTCTTGACAAGTCATCATGAATCCACCGTCGCCGCAAACCGCTACTACTTGCCTATCTGGATATGCGACTTTCGCGCCTAGCGCGGCGGGGAAGGCGTGTCCCAAAGCAATGAAGGTGACAGAATGCAGGAAGGTTCGAGGTTGATAAACATCAAAATTGGCGAGCATCATGTAGCCAAGCCTTGTGATATCCGCTGCAACGATAGCGTCGCGCTCTAAGTTTTTTCGCAATATAGGAATTAAATCCCAATCATTCATTACCCATCTTTGAGGTTTTTTGATTTGAGATTCCGCAATATTCCAATCGCTATGCTTCTTTAAATTACGCTTTTTTAATTCCGTTATCAACTGCTTTAAAGCGATTTTTGCGTCAGCGACGATGCCAACTCTTGCGGGATAATTTTTGCCGATTTCCGTTTCGTCGATGTCAATTTGAATTAAACTTTCGGAGACTTTTAACACCCAATTGCCGGTGGCAAGTTGTGTGAACCTACATCCAACGGCTAAAACCGCGTCGGACAAACCCGGCAGAGGAGAAACCATATCCTCCATATTGCTTAAATCGGACGTCAGACTATGCCATGTAAGACCTGCGTGCAATGGATGGTCGGCAGGAATGGAGCCTTTGCCCATCGGCGTTGTAATGATTTTGGCGTCTAAAAGTTCGGCTAATTCGATTAACTCTTTGCTCGCTTCTGCTGAAATAACTCCGCCTCCAGCGATAATCAAAGGCAACCTGGCGTTTGATAGAATTTCCGCGGCTTCAGAGATTAAATCTGCTTTTCTATAAGATGTTTTGACTTGCTCTTTTTTAGGGGAAACAATCCCTGTTTCCATCGCTTCAGATGCAATAATATCAATTGGAATTTCGATTTGTACCGGCCTTGGCCGACCTGTTTTGAGCATCCAAAACGCGTTATCAAAAATTGTAGGGATGTCATTTGCCTGCTCTACGGGTGCGTTCCATTTTGTGATGGGTTTAAAAAAGGACAATTGGTCCATTTCGTGGTAATAGCCCTTCTCTTTATTCACATCAGAAGATTTAGTCTGCCCACAAATTAATAATACTGGAATGCTGTCAGAATATGCCGCCGCGATACCCGTCGAAGCATTCGTCGCGCCAGGTCCTGCCGTAGTCAGACAAACTCCTACCTCACCTGTCACTCTCGCGTAGCCGTCCGCCATGAATGCTGCGGATTGTTCATTTTTAACTAAAATATGCTGAATCTGTTTTTCATTATAAAGGGCGTCATAAATCCCTGTCGTATGACCACCCGGCATGCCGAAGATAACTTTTACACCGTGCGCCTTCAAACATTCAACTACAAGCTGTCCACCTGTCATAGATTCCTCCTGATACAGTTTCATAATATTTTATAGTAGCTCAAATGAATAAGATTGTCAATTAGGAAATTGGGTAAGTGCAAAATCATCCAATTTCTAAGTTACCATATTACTCTGAAATATGGTATATTAGACATACAAAACCCATAATTTGATATGGAGGAACTATGAGTAATAAATACCGGGCAGGCATCATCGGATGCGGACAAATCGGAAAACAACATGCGCGCGGTTATAAAGTCGTGGAGGAAATTGAACTGGTTGCTGCGGCTGACCCAGTAGAATGGGCGCTCCAGGCGGTGCAGGAAGATTACGAAGTCCCGAATGTATACGCGGATTTTCGTGAAATGCTTGAGAAAGAGGAATTGGATTTGGTCAGCGTATGTACCTGGCATCTTCTGCATGCCGAACACACAATTGCAGCAGCGGAATATTCTCCGAAGGGGATTATCTGCGAGAAGCCGATGACGGCGGATTTAAAATCAGCAGACGAAATGATAGAGGTTTGCGATAAGCGAGGCATTAAACTTGCCATCGGGCATCAGCGACGCTTCTACCTTTCATGGACGAAAGCCAGGGAGTTAATTCAAGAGGGTGCCATCGGACAGCCTTTGATGGTGACGGCAAAAAGTGGCGAGGGATTGCTAAATTGCGGGACGCATGTCATTGACGCCATGCGCTACTTGATGGGCGACCAGGAAACAGATTGGGTGATGGCTGCGGTGGAACGAAAAACTGACCGATTTGAGCGTGAAGTGAGAATTGAAGATTGCTGTATGGGACTTATCACTTTTAAAAACGGCGTCCAAGCTCTCATCCAATCAGACTTGACAGCAGAATGGAGCGTCGAGAACTATAGCGTGCGAGGGACGGAAGGAATTATGGATGTTAGTACGAACCGCCTCCGTCTTCTCCGCGGCAAAAACAGTGGATGGGAAGAGATTGATACAGGATATGATGACCCATGGGTTCGTCAGGCGGAGGAGATGGTTTCTTGGTTAGAGGGAAAAAGCGGACACCGCGGAAATGCTCGGCAGGCGCGGCAGACTGTCGAAATTTTGATGGCAATCTACCAGTCCGCTAGAGACCATGAGGTGGTTAGGGCACCGCTTCAGGTCAAAGAATATCCTATGGACTTGATGTTCGAGGAAGGGAAAATCCCTGTGGTCGAACCTGGTGAATATGACATCCGCGCCTTTTTAGCAATGGACCCTGAAGAAAGGAAAACTTACGATGAGATGCGACGGGAAGGCATGCATCCTCGGGATATTCTGACAAAAATGGGTAAATAGTGAACGAGTGAGTGGATTGAAGAATTAAGATTGAAGATTGTTTGTCTTTGTCAATCTTCAATCTTCAATAGTCAATCTTCAATCTTAACGGAAATTTTTTATATAATTCATTTTTGGTATTTCCTCAAAGCCTTATGAGAAGCGACTTTCTGAATTAGTAGTTCTTGCTTGAGTTTTTCTAAAATCTCTGCAACCTCAGTCTTGTAGTGGTATGAAGCGTTTAGTCGTAAACTGCAGGCTTTTCGAATGAACCGAAGAGAAGCTCCATGGTAAATTAACTTGTGCCATAAGGTTTCCATTGAATCATGCTGCCATTTGTAAGGCAGAACTTTTTTTTAAACCAGAGCATACAGTTTTCAGCAATGGTCACCAACTGAAGATATGCTTCGTTGGCACGAAACTTTTGAGACGGCATTTTACCTGCTGAAAACGGACCTGTGGACTCCTTGAAGAATTGTTCAATCGTTTGGCGACCATGATAGAAGTCGTAAACCCCTTTGGCATCAAGGCTAAAAGCAAGATTTTCGCAGATTGCATAGCGAAATAACTTCTTTTGGCTCTTACTGCCTGGAAATGGCACCTGATTTTTCTCAACTAAAATGACGCGAAAAGGATACAAGCAAGTGGAAACAACTCCGCTTTCACCAACGTCATATAGACAAGTTTTTTCGTCTATTTGTTGCCAGTTCGGTTCATAAAGGGCAACACCTTGGCTTAGAACCCAATCATAACAGCAGGTGATGATGATTTGCAGTCCCAATTTATAAACGGTATTGAGAATATCCCCGCGATGCGTCTATCATAATCGAAGTTCCTTTGAAAGATAACCACCGTCTAAGCGTAGAATCATCAAATCGGTATCCAATTTCTGGGAAACGTCGTCCAATAGCTCAAGCAGTACACTCCGACAATGGGTATTGCCAGCAGAGAGACGCTGGGCAACAACTTCTTGACAAACGAAGGCAACATTCTACTGATAACAGGGTTTCCAGGCTTTTTGCGATTGAATCCGACTATAGCTTTCTCGCGTTCTCGGCTTTCGAGAGTATGAGTCCCCTCCTGGGAGGGGCAGGGGTGGGTAGGCGTCAATCGCGGTGCGATTGCAACGCTTCGTTGCAACGCCTTCCGCATCGATAATGATAATGCTCTATGTTCGCGGTGTTAGCGCTTTGCTAACCTTCCGCGAGAAGTGCAACTACCATGACGAAGAAGAAGTTGATGATTGATATTATCCAACTGACTGACATTCCATTTGGTGAATCGGTTGAGATACTCATGCCCGGTGGATTGAGCAAAGAAACGAGGTAATCCAAGCAATTTGGCAATCTCTGTTTCATTACTCAGACGTTCAGTCATTTGACCAATACGGGAGATTCCCAGAATCGGCAAAATCAGTAGTCCTAGACACATATCAGCATCTGAAAAGACCCGTTCTTTCGGCTTTCGTTTTTGATTGGGATTTCGTTTTTTGTTGACCGTAACTTGTTGTAAATACTCTGGTAATTTCAATATATCTCTAAGATACCAGGCAATAAGGGGGAAAAGCCCGAATTGACTGAGATCTTGACCATGATAGCTAATAGTAATATCATCAATATGCAATTGAGATATCGTATCGTCCTTCCTGAAAACTTGATGAAAACTGCACTTTTAAAGGAAACGAAATTTCTGCAGTTTTTCTGTTTCTCAGGAAGAACGACTCAGGTATTATGCGGGTTGAAGGAAACTGCACTTTTTCAAAATATCTCACAAGGTTAGATTTCATCGGGCTTTACAAAAATATCGAAAATTTCCGTTAAAGAATGAGATTACTTCGCTGTAACGGCGTTTCCACACTTAACCCTGAAGGGCCTGATTTTTAATCTACTAAAGTCAAGCTACATAACTGACTTTTCGCATAATCCGATGAACAAAAACTTAATTTCAGGAACTGGGCGCTGGGTATTGGGCATTGGGGTGTTGGAGTATTGGGCGCGTGCGACCGCACGCGCGATGGGGTAAAAACTTTCGTCTCACAAATTGTACCCCGTGGGATAGCCTGCGTCTAACCCATATCTCCATCACCCCAACCCCCCATTACCCCATCCCCCCAATACCTGGCTAAGAACTCCCAAGAATTCGTTTTTTGGCTCTCAGATAGTGCGAAAGCTAAGACATAAGGAACAAAAAAATGAATAAACTAGAAAAAAGTAACGAAGCAGTATATTTCAATCGGTACGTTGCGTTACTAGCAATGGCTGGTCAACCGGAGTTCATTGACTTTCTTGCCGAGGTTAGGCCGCAGATAGTGCAGATGGGATTTTATGGACCGCAACTTTATGCTCTTGCCGAGACGGATAAGGGAGGCGGATATCCGATGAGTTTGCCCGTGCAGGGAATTCGGGAAGCATTGGCCTGGCAGAAAGACTTCAATGGGAAGGTTCATGATTTGGGAGGCAAGGTCCTTGGGCATTTTTCGATGACGGTGGCGTGGGGCGAACCTACCAATAAGGAAGGGTTCTTTCAATTCTACGATGAATTTTGGTCTGAGGACATTCTCGGTGAGAAACCCGTCGAGGATATCAAAGAACTTCTGATGCGGCTGCCAGATGGAGGAATTCATGTCGGTGACCGGTATGGATTTCCGCGGACGGCGGGATGCAGTAACAGTCCATATTGGCGAGAATTTCAGAAGCGGATGGTGAGGATAGCGGTCGAGGAATGTGATGTGGACGGTTTTGTTACGTTATACAACTACGATTATGGCTGCGCCTGTGAATACTGCAATGAAGCGTTTCGGCAATATCTCAGGGAAAGATATTCGCTTGAGGAGATTTCTAAGCAATTCAGCATAGAGGATTTGGATAAGTTCAGACTGGATGGAACTCTGGCGCGTGTGACGGGCTGGATAGACGAGAGCAGTCCGCATCCAGTGCCGTTGCAAGTGGAATCTATGCGATTTGCGCAGATTTCGTGGAAGCGAGCTTTCGATGAAGCTTTCATCGAATACGGTAGAAGTTTAAAACCCGACCTAATTTTGGGAACGTGGAACCACCTGGGTTTTCTGTCAGTAGGTTCGGATGAGCGAAACGTAACTCCCAAAGAACTTTGGGGACGCGGCGAGCAGCTTTTCTGGTATAGTACCGGCGGGCAGGCAGGTACAGTCGCTGATGGTGACGCCGGAGTGCGCATGCTGAATTTAAAATGGATATGGGAACTTTCGGGACGTAAATTACCGGTGTTGGGCAGATATGAGGGAACGCGGGTTCGGGCGAGCATCGCCGAATCACTGGCAAACCAGGGACCGGGAATGGGACTGTACTGTACATGGAAAGACCCGGTCGGCAGGAAGGCTTTTGTTGACTATTTTAATTTCGCGCGGAAATACGATGAATACTATCATCCCGTTGAAAGTTTCTCGGAAGTCGCGCTGGTCTTTCCCCGGCAGTCTATTCAGATAGGCGATGCTGAACCGGTCGATGACTTCCGTGAAATCGGGCAGGCTTTGCTGAACGAACACATTTTGTTTGATGTGCTCTCTGATGAGAACATTTCAGCAGAAAGATTGAACCAATATCCAGCCGTCATCCTTCCCAACGTCAAGGCGATAAGCTCAGAACAGCATGAGCTTTTAGCTGAATATGCAGAACGAGGTGGAGTGTTGATAACCAATGAGATTGACCGGGACGCCATTTTAAACTCATTGCGAAATGACATTTCAGGCGGCATCTCCGAGATTGATGCTCCCTGGATGATACGGGTTACCGCCTTCTCTCAACCCGAGAGGACTTTGTTACATCTGGTCAATTACAACCGCGATGAAACTGATGACCGCGGACCAGCCAATGAAAAACCGATTGCGGTTACGGACATCAAGGTAAACTTGAGACTTCCCGTAGAAACCGATGTTAATTCCGTAACGCTGATTTCACCTGATAATCCACAGAGCTATTCGCTTGATTGGCAGCAAACGGAAGCCCGGGTTACTTTCCGCGTCCCATCAGTTTTGGTTTATGGCGTGGTTGTTGTAGATTTGAGTTTGTGAGAGGTCACAACGTAGAAGGAGGAAATTTGATGTCAAACTCTAGTCACGAAAGAAAGCTTACATATTTGCAGAAAGAATATCTCTTCATCGACTATCGTCATATCCGGTGCGGTGACTTGGAATGGGTTTCTCCCGGAGGAGATAGACTTCACGTAGCTGGCCCACCAGAACCTCAAGTTGAGGCAATTGCTCGGACGGGATTCGTGCCGCACGGCGTGCGCCTGGTCGCTCAAGAAGCTAAGAAAAGCGAGCCTTTGCCTAAAGGGTCATGTCGCGGTTCGCGTGTAATCTTTGAGGATGGTCTGTATCGCTCGTGGGCATTCAACGTAACGTATTCCCCAGGAAAAAACTTTGGCGCCTACTCGATAGATTTACCGACTTCGGTGGAGATAAGCTATCACGAATCCAAAGATGTCTTTGAGTGGATTGAGAAAGCGCGGTGCCCTATCAAGGTTCCTGGGCAAAGAAGTTTTGACGGCTTCACTTTTTTCATAGATTCAAAAGGGCCGCTTGAGGAGCGCTACAAAGTCGTGTACATGGCTGTTCCGCCCGAGGCTGAAAGAGCGCTTCTATGGGAGAAGTACAGCAAGCTTCATCCCCGGTATCGGGACATGCGTCTTAGGGAAGACCACTTTGGATGCATCTACGCTGCTGTCTCGCCGGATGGAATCAACTGGAATCCAATTGAAAATCCTCTGATGACGCATTGGAGTGATACAGACACAACGGTCTATTACGATTCCTGGCTCGATAGATACGTCATGTATACTCGGCTGTACCCATACCAGCGCCGCACAATCGGACGAGCGGAGGCTGAGGACTTCTATAATTGGGGACCTGTCACACCGCTCATTTGGCCCAATTTACATGGTCCTCTCTCTGATGATATTTATACTAACGGCAGAACTGAGTATCCCGGTCTTCCTAACTATCACCTTATGTTTCCGATGGTGTACCACCGGTACACGCAGACTTCTGATGTTCGGCTCTACTCAAGCGCAGACGGAATCTGCTGGAACGAAGTGCCGGGTGGACCAGTCATCACGCCGGGGGAACCTGGGGAATGGGACAGCGAATATATCGTCGCTGGCAAAGACCTGGTACCGATTGGTGGTGACCGTATTGGCATACCCTACGGCGGTACATCTTTTCCCCACAAATATCCTCGCTGGAAGGGAGTCCTTGGGGTGGGACGAAATGCCTGGGTGTCGTGGCCCAAGGGGCGTCTTTGTGCTGCGGTTGCCGATGAGGAAGGAGAATTCTACACCTTCCCAATAACCCCGGCTGGACGCGAACTCAAGCTCAATGTCCGTACTCGTCGAGCGGGCGAGGTCCGAGTCGGGCTTGTGGGAGTCCCAGGTCGCTCCGTCGAAGATTGCGACCCTATCTTCGGGGATGGTCTCGCTATGCCAGTTCATTGGAAAGGACAAACCGACATTGGCTCCAAGGAAGACAAGGGAATCACCTTGCACTTCAAGCTAAGGGCAGCAGAACTCTTTGGCTTTGAGTGGGTCTAAGAGAATTGAAGACATGAAAACATGAAAACAGGAAAGCATGAAAAAACATGAAGGCTTTTGTTTCGTTTTCTCGTTTTCTCGTTAGAACGGAGACATAACAATGGAAGACAAAATCAAAATTGGTGTTATCGGATGCAACGTTGGTCGATATTGGGTGGCTGGCGCGAAGGCGGGCGAGCAAACAACAGCTTGGGCCGTAGCCGACCTGAACCGAGAACTGGTTCGCCAAGTTGCTGAAGCGCACGATGTGCCCAGAGTGTATCATGACTATCAGGAGTTACTTGCGGATGACGAGGTTGACGCTGTTGGCATTGCCACGTCGCCCGATGTGCGCAAGCCAATGGTGATAGATGCGCTGAAGGCAGGTAAGCATGTGCTGGTTCAGAAACCACACGCTCGTAATGCCGCGGAGGTTAAAGAGATGAATGACGTGGCTGAAGCTACTAAAAAAACACTCGTCTATTCCTACTTCATGCGGCATCAGCAGGAGAATAAAAAGACCCGCGCCCTTATTGCTGATGGTGCTATTGGTCAGGTGTACCATGCACGGGTGCATTATCATTACCGCGAACGCGGTTTGAACTATAATCCGTCGCCGGGTCGCCATTGGCTATACCAGTGGGGCTTAAAAGGCGGAGCATTGGGGCAACATGGCTCGCACTACCTCGACTTGCCCTGGTTCTTGATGGGGTGTCCTACGCCTGAATGGACTTTTAGCACCAGTCACAGCGCGTTTCCTAGCACCCTGGGGGTAGAGCGACACTCCGAAGACTATATGAGTTTTCTGGTGGGATTCGCCGGCGGCATCACACTCCAGATGGATACCTCCTGCGTTATTCCCACCTGGGCCGACCGCGCCTGGGATTTACGTCTGCGAATTTTAGGCGTGCAGGGGACTATTGAGCAGGAATCCTCATCTCAGCGTTCGGGAACACGCCGCTTGCTTCATGCTATCTACACCGAAGGTGACAATTTCATCGACGAATTCGAGGAACACGGTATAGGCGATTTCAACTCGGAGATTCGCGATTTCGCCGGCGCTATCCTTGGCACAAATCCACCTGATGTCTCCCCTGCTGACGCTCTAACGTTCATGAAATTGCTGGATGCGATTTATTTGAGCGCGGAGACGGGAGAGAAGGTGCTAATTACCTAACTCAAATGATTTAAGGAGCCTCGTCATTATCTGGCTTTACAAACATTTCAAAACGGAATAATATCTAGCTTTTCCGTCAAAATAGGAGGTACAAATGAAGTATGGAATTAGGAATGGGTCGTTGAATATGGAATGGAAAGATGCGCTCATGGTAGCAGGGGAAATCAGATACGATGGTGTAGAACTAGTGGTCCCATCGGATGAAGGCATCGCCAGCTTTCTAACATCGTCAGGTCGAGACGAAATACTCTCGTGGTGCAAGGAGTCGAACTGTGCTGTCAGTTCGCTTAGCGTCGCGCCATTTCGCAAGTATAGTTTCGCTCTGCCGGATGCGGATATGGATAGGAGCGTCCAGTTTGTTGAGGATTGTCTCCGCGCCTGTGCCGCTCTTAACGCGACTGGTGTACTTTTGCCGCATTTTGACCGTGAGAACATTGATATTAGCGCGGCAGAGGAAGCAGCGTTTATCGAAGGGTTCAAGCGATGTGTTCCAGTTGCTGAAGAACTGAAAGTATACGCAACTCTGGAAACAAGCTTCTCCGTCGAGCAGTTGCAGCGTATTGTCGACGCGGTGGACTCGCCCTATGTCGGTGTTTATCAGGATGTGGCTAACGCATTGCACTATGGACACGAGCCGGTGGATATGCTCACACGTCTGGGCGAACGAATCTCGATGATTCATATCAAAGATAAGGGCGGCGATTTGCTGGGCGAGGGCGAAGTGAACTGGGATAAGTGCATCGCAGCCATCAAAGAGGTAGGCTACAACGGCTGGCTGGTTTTGGAGACAAAACCGACCAGTCATCCGCGCAGAGCCGCCGCGGAAAATCTGAAGTTTATACGGGATGCTATTCAAGTTTGACTGAAGCTCTGCACAGATGGATGTGGAAATTGGTAATGCCCTTAATTGGAAAAATTAGCTTGACTTTTGCGCGTGGTATAGTATAATTTTAGTGGTCTTGTCAACCCCAAATTTAAAACCACAAGGAGAAAAAAATGAAAATCAAATTTGTCGTTAACTTTATGCTTTTAACTTTTATAATTGCTTTGCATCCCGTTGCTTTTGCGGCGATGCCAGAAGACTTGGTTCTATACATGTCTTTTGATAAAGGGACAGTTTCTGGCAAAGAGGTTAAGGATTTGTCAAACTATGGGAATAATGGCACCATAGTAGGTGACCCAAAATCGGTAGATGGACATACAGGAGAAGCGTTAGATTTTAACGGCTCTTCGGATTCCGTCGAGATAGTAACTTCCGAAAGCCTGGCGAGTACTGTGGGTGAAATGACAATGGAGGCATGGCTTTACACTCGCGTTGCCGGTACTGCAGAGATAATCAGCAAATGGGATAATGTCATGAATGGCATCATTCATTTTGAAGCCGCAGCTGGCGGGAATATGCGGTTTTGCATGAGAAAAGATGATGACAGCAAAGTTGCTGATTTCACTACTGGAAGCGGCGGACTTGACCTCGAAACCTGGGTGCATGTTGCTGAAGTATACGATGGAGAAAAAGCCATGGTCTACTTCAACGGAGTTGAAATTCAAAGTGTCGCTGGTTCTGGGGAAATGCGTGAGAATGGTGACGTCAAGTGGTGGATAGGCTCTATGTATGCTACGGACCGTTGGTTCAATGGTCTGATAGACGAAGTCTGCATTTGGCGTAGAGCGCTTTCAGCCGATGAGGTCAAAAAATCGATGGAGGGTACTCTTTTCAGTACAGTGGTTGAAACGCAAGGCAAACTCACCACAACCTGGGGAGAGATAAAGAAGTAGAATTGATATTCAGTCAACTTGCCCCAACGCCTAGCGCGTGCGCGGAAGGCGTCACGTCTTGTATCGCACCGTGTAGCGCGCACCAGTGTGTTGGGGCATTCTCCTTGCTTGCCACTTTAATACACCACAACACGTCCTGTTTTTTTCCTGCCTATCCCACCATGCTATCGCTTCATATACATCGAATC
>SDBU01008120.1_pt1 | contig 11996 bp, 9 predicted proteins | sample 2277071 | NCBI WGS metagenome assembly SDBU01 (sample SAMN10397929, study PRJNA504765) | marine sediment metagenome | isolation source: marine sediment core GS08_GC12, 126 cmbsf | place: Arctic Ocean: Gakkel Ridge, Loki's castle | collected 2008
GCGCAACAGCCCAGCGCCGTTAGGCTTGACGAAACGCTTAGACAACGAGAGGTTCAGTCGGTAGAGACGCAGATCCCGGCGGCGCGCGCACTTGGAGCACGTAATGCAGAGAAGGCACAGAGCCTGCGTTCGGAGTTCGAGAAAAAGGCTGGAACGTCCGTCGCGGCCATGATTCCGCAGGGCGCATTTCCAGACGAATCGAGTGATCGCGCGTGGCTCGGCCATTTCGGGCAGGCGCTAGTTAACGTGTCTGACGAATCCGAGATTGCGGGCAAGATGTCTATTCCGTTGGCGATAGACACGGATCTCGAAACGAATATCAATGCGTTACCCAAACAGACGTTCTGGACAATGATGGGCGACGCCTTAGCGCGGCGCAAGACAGAAGAGCCCGGCGTGGCGAGTGCCGCGCTCGCGTGGGCGGATATGTTCGGGGATGTCATGTCGATCGGCGGCACGCAACAATTAGAATTCGATTATGCTCGCAAGCTCGTTATGGCAGATCCAGAGGTTATCGCCTTCGCGCAATCGCAAGGCTTGTCGGGTAACGATCTCGCAGAATTAATCTTTCCCGAGGGAGAGGGCTATAACGTACTGGCTGGATTTTTGAAGAAGGGTCGCTGGCCGATTGTGAGGCGAACCGTCGGCGGTTTCGTTCAGGATCATTGGCGAGCGGCTGCGAGGGGGCGGCCGGAACTTGTGAGCGCGATTGCACGGAAGACACGCGGCGCTGTGGAGAGCGGGCTGGCGTGGGAACATTTCATGGAGCAGGGTACGCTCAGAGGACTTGGTGAGGGCTTACTGACAGACCCGATGTTTGTAGGAACGCTGGCCATCGGTGCAATTACCGGCGGCCTGTCTCTTAGCGCCTCGGCAGCGAGCAAGGCCGGAGCATTGCAGAAGGCCGCGACATTGCAGAAGGCCGCTGGGCTGACAAGAAAAGCGCGTGTAGTATTCGAGCCTCTCGAAACGGCCATTGGGGTCACAGCCAAGAAAGTTATTGGCCCCCTCGCAAGAGTTGCGAAACAACCCATTCGGAGAGCTGTCGGCAAGGTGGTACCGGGCGCCGAGTTCGGTATCAGGCGCGCATTGTGGAAAGGGTGGGAAACGAAAGGCGGTAAAGGCAGGCGGCTAGTGGCTCGGATGGCCACCCTCTTCTCCGACTCGGATCTCGTGCTCGCTCACAAGAATCAGGTCATCAAGGGCATGAATGAAAGCCTCGGCAAACTTGGTGTTCCGGAGGATGTGCTGCTTCGTGAGGGCGCGCGCATAGAGGCCACGGCGACAGCGGCCCAGAAATTACAGAGACGTAAGCCCCTATTATTCAATAAGGGACAAATCGAGGCCGAACGAATGCTCAAGGGCCTCAAAGGAAAGTCGCTGGTCGAGAAGAACGGCAAGCTCAGTCCGTTGGGGCGCGTCGTCCATTGGCTCGATACCGGCAAGGGCGAAGCGGCTCTGACTCCAGCAGAACGGAAGATGGCCGACACGCTTCGCACGCGATTCGACGACCTGAAGGCGCAGCTCCCCGAGGGTGTCGGCAAGGTAGAGCATTATTTCCCCCGGTTCAAGCCGATCGGCAAGAAGGTGACTCCGGTCCAGACGGCAGAGAAAGCTCTCGGCAAAGAGCTTGAGTCTTTTTGGGAAGAGATACGCAGGGCGGATCAGACAGCTATACGTTTGTATACAAGCCGGGATGAGGTCGTTGATGCGCTCGCGAAACGGCTGGCAGGTCAAGAGGTTGCCGCCCTGGATGAGACGGTCAATAAGAGCCTTCGAACGCTGGCCGAAAGTCTTGATAGCGGCCAGGGTATTAAGAAATTGAGAGGAGTCGAGGTCCCCAAGACTGTCGATATCAGTGGAAAGCCTGTCTCACTGGCAGAAGCAAAGAGAATCGCACGTATCCAAAGAGCCAAGAAGACGAAGGACAGCCTCAAAGCGGCAGATCGGATCGAAGCTCGTATCGCTGATGTCGAGGCGCTACCAGCAAAAGTAATCAGCCCGGCTCGGAAGAAGGCCGCGGGCGCAAAGATTCGGGAGCTGAGGCCGGCCGTCAAACAGTTGAAAAAGCAACTTGGTGCGGCGGACGTTGAGGTCAGAGGGTTACAGAAACCGTTGAGGCGAGCGGAACGAGGGAAGCTCCGCATCGCGCGATTGGCTGAGCAGAAGAAGGAATTGCAGCGCGGGATCCGACAGACGGCCAAGGGTACCGCCAGGGGCAAGCGCGAAGAGGAACTAAGTCTTATCGCGAGTCGCTTGGAGAAGGCGCAGGCCGAAGCTGCCGCGTTGGTGCCGGATGAGAAAGCGATACAGCGGCACGCTCGCGAGCTTCACAAACGCGCGGGCGCGCGCGGCCAGGAGTTCTCACTGAAGCAGGCGGTCAATGCCGAGTTCCCAGGCCGGATCCGGATCGCAAAGCCAAAGCATCCGGGTGCCGAAATGGATGCCTGGAAGAAGTTGCCGCTCGCCTGGCGCGCGAAAGTGGGTGAAGGCCGTCCACTCGATACGCTGATGCAGGAGATACTCGATAAGAATCCGGGGCTGCGTGGCGAATACGGCGCGATTCCGGACCCGATCCGTTTCATCGACGATCTGAAGGCAGAGACGGCAGGCAAGTCGCGAAGGAGGGTTTCGGACTTCGAGCAGGCGGCAGAGGAAGAGCTGTTATGGGGCGTCGAGGAGCAAGAGGCCGCCGTGCTCAGCAAGATCGACAACCTCACGGCCGACCGCGAATCTCTGTTGCGGCAAGCGCTCGAGAAGCAGGCCGACGACACGCTCGAGGAAGCGGAAAAAGCCCGGTGGATCGCTGGCTTCGAAACCAAAATAGCAAAGCTCGATCTTGAACACGCGAAAATCCAGACCGCATTACCTCCCGCTCGTGAGCTGGAGCAACTGGCGAAGCGGCTGGACATTAGTTACAAGGATCGCGATCGGCTCGCAAAGGATCTCGCGAAAAAGAGGCGCAAGATGCGTGAGTATTGGGATTTCACGAAAGCGAAAAAGCCGATCTACGTCGATAAGCCGGTCGATGTGGGTCCCGAATTCGTCAAGATGATGCGCAAATATCCCGTCGTCAGGACGGAGCTTGAGGGTCTGGAAAAGTTTCATCGCCGCTGGATATTGAGGCCATTCAAAACGACGATGCTCGGCTATCGGCCATCCTACGCGCTGCGCAACATGACGACGGCGAGCGCACGCACGATCAACGAAATGATCAATGGATTCATGGAGGGCAAGCCCTGGGCTCCGAGTTGGAATAAGACGGTCCGCGACTATATGCACATGGATTCGGAGTTCCTGTTCGAGTCGATGTATGCCCGTCATATTCCAGTGACGACAAAGAAGGCAATGGGGCGCATCCCCCACTTCGTATATACGATGGAGGGCACAAGCGATAGGTTCTTCAAGACGGGCGCGGCCGTCGGCAAGGTGCGCAGCGAAGTTGGCCGGCTCGCACGCTTGAATCAAGTTCCGACTGCGGGCAAAGCGTTCCCCGAGATAGTCGAGCAGCTACAGGCCAAGGGCGTGATAACCGATTTTGCCGATCTCGTGCGTAAGGAAGGCGTCGACGAGGCGAACCGCATATTCTTCAACTTCCAGGAGCGCATCGGTCTCATGATCGGCGTGCCGGGCGAAGCGTTCCCATTCGCGGAATGGGGCTACAAGAATTTCAGCTATGTGTTGAGGGATCTGACAAAGCATCCATGGAAACTGAGAGCATGGAAGATCGGCTATGACCAGTGGGCGCACCAATATCAAGAGCATCCGGAATACTCGCGGCATGTCGTCAGACTGACGAAGGATTCGCCCCTGAAGTATTTCAATAACTGGTTTATGCAGCCGCTATGGAGCATCGGCGGCTACCAACCGCTCCAGCCGTTCCTTGAGGGTACGAGCAAGTATGACATACGCCGCCATGAGACTTTTGAGCCGGTGCTCGATAGGGTGCTCGCTCGCGAGAAAGCGGAGAATCTGACGTGGGATGAGCGCGAGAGGTTGATCGATAGGGAAAGCTCAGCGTTGCTGAATAGGGGCGTAGGCAGCTTCCGCCATTATCTCGATCAGAACTATATCGCGGGGCCACAGACGGGATACAGGTACAACAAGAGCGCCTTGAAGGAGATTATTAACTATGCCGGCCAAAACCTGAGCCTCGGGCCGACTGCACAGATGGCGCTGGCGAGAGTTGGCCTTGCGAAATACCAGGGGGGCAACCGCCAATGGCTCGGCTGGCAGAACGTAGTAGAGGACCTCGGGCTTGCCATGAGCGGTACGAATTTATTGAATCTTGCGGGTGAGAATAGGGGCCGTTTCTACGAGCGCAAAGTGCGACAGGAGATGGATCGACAGCAGATACGTGGGGAGGTGCGCAATCTGCGTGAGGCCGAGAAGGCCGTCGGCATCCAGAACGCGATCATACATACGGCCAACAATCTTCTGCCTATCAGCACGCGTTTTATCCCGCCGGAAGAGGTCGAGCGTTTAGCGAGTGCGGAAGTGCGGCAGCGAGCGGCGACTGGCGGGTTACCGATAAGTGAGACGCCACCGCCCGACGTCATGAAGCGCCAGTTCGAAACAGGTGAGGATTATCCGGTTGCCAAGTTCGCGGTCGAGGCCACGCGCGCAGTCAAGAAGGCGGATTACTCGAGAGTGCGTGAGGTGCCCTCGTCTACGGGTGGCGTCGCGGCTCTTGTGCCTTTGCGCTTGAGCACTCTGAGCGAAGAGGTTGAGGCGAAGCGCGTAGCGGCGGCGGTAGATGCAATCGGGTCGCTTCCTGAAGGCGAACGCTCCGTGGCTTCCGACGCCTACGGTGTCAGCGCAATGATGCTCGCGGATACGGCTGCGCCTGCAAGAAAGCGTGTGGAGTCCGGCTATTATGATCGGGCCGCTGCCTTCGTGGCCGCTCCGGATACTGAGCGCCGCAAAGCCACTGATCCGGAACTGGTGGAGCTTCCTCTCGGCGTGACAGGCATCGGCAACGAGAAGACGTACCAGCTCGCGAAGAAATATATCGAGAGGCTGGCGGCCGACGCGATCTCAACTGGCGATCGCGAACTATTCGAACGGGTCCTGGCCGAGCATCCCGAAATGGTCGAGTTGGCGGGCCGGCTCGAGCCGGACTTAGTAACGAAGCAGCGCGTGCTCGTGATGAAGGGCGCAAGGCTGGCGCCGCAGAACATACGCGCGAACGTCAAGAAAGTGGCCGATCTCGCACGCGCTGGCATGAGCGCCGAACTGATCAGCTTTACTGACTCGCTCGGCTCTAGCGAGGTGACGGCGATAAAGGATGAGATAGGCGCCGGCCGTTACAAGGAGCTTCTGGATGATGCCAAAGAGATAGGCAAATTCAATGAGGCAAGCGATCTGTTGCAGGGCGTGTTCGCATCCGACGATGTGGCGCGCGCGTGGGAGAATCTGAACAGCAAGCAGCAGCTCCAGATAGACAACTCATTCCCGGAGCTGGATATGCCCGAACTGATCACCTCAAACAAGAAGCAGCAGAAAGAGCGCGAAGACGCTGAGGAATGGAAGCAGCGTATCGCTGAGTCCAATTACGATGTCCGCATGCGGCGTGTCGTACCGGCAGAAGTAAAGCGCAACCTTGGCAACGAGCATCAGTTTTGGTTCGATTTCTTCAATCCATCCGCACGTGAGCTTGCGCAAAAGGAGCGCGTAAAGGTTCTCGAGGCCGAACGCAAAGAGCAGGAGAAGCGCCTAAAGACAGAGAAAGAGTTCCGCGCAGACGTCGAGGAATGGCGCAAGAAGATAGAGGAATCGGAGTTCGATAATTCGTTCCGCGGCTCACGTGTACCAATGAAGGTCAAGCGTCGCCTCGCGAAGGAGAGTAAGAAATTCGAGGAATTCTTTTTCAAGAGTGCGAGCGCGGCGGGGCGCGGAGGTCGCGGCAAAGCGCAGCCGACGGCGAAAGCACGGGCAGGAATCAGTACGGGCGCACGGTTCCGACCGGCTCAGACTCGTGCGGAACGGCGCCGTCGCACTCAGGTACCATTGGCTCGCGGTACAGCGGGCGGTGGCAACTTCGGGAAGGCAAGTGGGCAGGCAGGCAAAAAAACATAAGGAGGAGCAGCAATGAGTGAGCAGGAATTGAGAGACGAACTCGCGAGGGTGACTGAGGAGCGTGATGATGCGAGGGCGGATGCTGCGAGCGCAGGCATCGATGCGGGAGAGATCGATGCGCTTCGGGCGTCGAATGCGACCGCGGAGGAGGCGTTGAGCGCTCTCAGGGAAAAGGTCGCCGAAAGCGATAAGGTGCGCGATCTGTCCAATTTCACATCGAAGCGCGACAAGGCGATCGCGGAGCTGGGCTTACCCGGAGACCATCCGGCAATACCCCTGGCGTTCCCGGACGACACGGTACTCGATGACGGAGCATTCACCTCAGCGCTCGAGAGCCTGACGAAGATAGCCGCTCTTAGCGCTCCGCCGCCGCCGCCCCCCGAGGTGGATCCTGAGATCGAACCGAAACCTGGCGAATGGAATGAGTTCAGGGCCCCTCGCTCCGGTGATGGCCCGCCTCCGAGTGAGGCGACGCAGGCGGAGAAGCAGACAGTCGCCGCGCGCGCGAGATTTACAGAGACCCGTAATCCGCGCGACCTCATCGGCGCACTCGGCAACAAGATAATGAAAATCGTCTCGAGGAAGACGCCCGGGGGGCAGACATACTATGAGAAAGAGAAGGTTCAGTAATGGCCGAATACAAATGCAGCATCTGCGGGTTCACATTCGACAGCGACGAGATGCCGGAAGAGTGTCCGAGCTGCAAGCGCAACGGCCGGAAGAAGACGCCCGAATTCGAGGAACTCGAACCGCGCGTGGGCCGGTCCAATCCTGCCGACGAGCAGCCGGCTCCGTATCATTGGAAATGCAAGGATGACGGATTCAAGTTCGTTTCCGTCGGCGTGCCGGTCGAGTGTCCCGTGTGTAAGCTCCATGGGCGCATCTCTAAGAAGCTGATTCCTCTGACGGATAAGGCTCGCACGGCCGTAGCCGAAGCTGCGGTTGACGACGACGTGACTCAGATAGAGGCTCCGTCGGTCAAGTCGACCAAGGCCGAAATCATCGCGATCCTGAAGAAACTGGGATGCACGACGATAAGGGTCGGTGGCAGGCCGGTTCCGCTCGATGAGTGCGTGAACAGGACGCCGCCGAACAAAGAGAATCTGCTGGCCCTTTATCTGGAAGTCTCGGCTGGCGAGAAAAATGAAGGGGTTGACGTCGGCGCCGAGCCGAGCAACGAGTCGGGGCCGCACAAGCCGCCAAGAGTTCCCGGCGACAACCCTGTAGGGTAACCAATAACTTGAGTGCTTCGGGCGGCGACGCCCGTTAAATCCCACGATGAAAGGAGGTGACATTCCATGGCAGACACCGATGGTATTGCATGGTTTGAGAGAGCGGTATCAGACGAGTTCTTAGACTTGTCCGATTTGCTTTCGACGATCGTGAACGTGAGCACCGAATTCACTGCCGAAATCCCCGAGGGGCCGCCGGCAGACAATTTCAGGGTGAATTTCGAAGAGGATACCCTGAATTCCCAGCAGGTAGAGCTCAATGGCACAATCAACAACTCCGTAACGACAATCGCGGTAGCGACGGGGCACAGCTCCCGTCTCCGAGTCGGCTCGGTTCTCCAGAATACGGAGAACATAGCCGCAGACGTGACCGCAGACAGTCATCTTGAGCGGCTGGTGGTAACGGTGATCACAAGCGACGCAGACATTACCGTAGCAACGCGTGGCGCGCTGAGCAGCACGGCGAAGTTGCATACCGACGAGGCGATCTTGCACATCGTCAGTCACAGCGACCAAGAGTTCGGCGGGGTTCCGGACCCAGAGCCGACCGATCGAGCAGAGCTTTATAACTTCTGTTCGATCTTCAAGGCGTCCGTACGCACTTCGTGGATTCGCAAGTTCATCAAATCGAGAACGGTGCCGGACGAGGAGCAGTACCAGATCGTCCAGCGCACGATCGAGATGATGGAACTTGTGGATCGTGCAGCTCTCAACGGCATGCGCGGTTACGAAACGATAAGCAGCAACCGGTACTACTCGCTCGGCGGGGTCATCCCGACGATCATTGCAGCGGCCGGCAGCAACATCGTAAGCACGGCAGAGGCTATTGCTCCGACAGTGATCAATACCCTCAACGTGAAGGTGCGCGAGGCGGCTCGTCAACACGAGCTTCCGACCAAGCTGACCGCGCGTACGAACGTGATTCGCTATGTCAGCAGATTCGGCGAAGACACGATTCGACGCGTGGCAAGCGAGCGCCGACGCGGTGAATACGTCAACGAGTTCGTTACCGATCTCGGCAACGTCCTGACGTTGGTGGCAGACGACAATATGCCCTTGGGGCATGTGATGCTTTACAATCCCGTCAACATGCGTAAGCGGTCCCTGATTCCGTTGGGCCTGTTCCAGATGCCGACAGCGAAGACATCTGATGAGGCCCTGCTGATGATGGTCCACACGTATGAATGGCGCAATGCGGACAAGCTGTTCGCGCTGCACACGGGGATAACCGTTCCGAATTAAACGGGGCACGGTCGCGGGGGCTGAGCGATTTTGGTTCGGCCCCGTTGGCCTATGATCGAATAGATTGGAGGTGAAGAAGTGAGATATAATCGCAAGCGAATTAAGGTTTTCGTCATCCTGGTTACCGTGACCATGCTGCTCATCGCCACTTCGTGGTTTGCCAAGACCCAAAGGGACGCAGAGGCGGCGGCCACGGTCTACGGTGTGGCCCAGGGATATTCGGAAGCCAATTTCAGCCACTGGTCGGTCGGTGGGATTCCGAGTCGCGGCATCTCTCGCCTGAAAATACAGACTGGGACCGCGACGATGGATTCTAGCTATGCGACTGGCGGCGAGGTGCTCGATCTGTCGGCTACGTTCCCGAATGCGGTGCTCGTCTGCCTGTTTGCTACGGAGCAGGGGTACTCGTTCGAGTATATGCCCGCCGCTCTCAACGCGCCGGCGACGGGCTTGGTCAAGGCCTATACCGGGGCCGGCGTCGAAGTGGCGGGGGCGGTCGACCTGGCCGCCTACGTCGTCGAATATCTGGCAATCGGCTGGTAACTAGGGCGGAAGGAGGTGAACACACATGAGCAACGACATTGCAAAAGACAAGGTCAGCGAGACGAGCGCGCTGCCGAAGAGTCACGGCGCGTCAATCCAGGACCTGAAAGCGAAAGTCGGGGCCGGGCAGGATAGCCGCGGATCCGGCGCCACGACTCCGAAGGACAGCAAGTCCGACTAAGCGCGCTGCGTCGGGGGCCGCCTCGCTTTTGGGAGATGGCCGAGGCAGCCCCCAGCGGCGCGATGGAGGCAACTTATGCAGCACAAGAGATTGACGGCCACCGGGGCCCTGGGAACGTCGGAAGACGCTCAGGTGAAAATCCATAGCGTGCAGCTTGTCGCCGACTCGGATGGCGCGAATGTTATCGGCTACAAAGCGGGCTCGGCTGTGGCGGGCACTCAGTTCATGGAGCTGACGGCGGGCGCGAACACCGAGAAGACACGGGAATTCCATGGCGGACTACAGACCACGGAGGCTTGGTGGTTCGTGATGTCCGGTACCGGTGTCCAGGTGCATGTCGTCTACGAGTAAGGGAGCCTGACAATGGCGGCATCGTTGGCAGATCTGACAACGCGCACGCGCCGGCTGGTGAAGGATACCGATGCCGCCGCGTATATCTGGATCGATGAGGAAGTCACGGACGCGATCGCCGACGCCATCGCGGCACTCTGGCCAGATGTGTACATTCGCACCGTCACCTCGATAGGCTCAACGATTCTAGAAACCTATGTATATGCCGTTGATGCGGGCATAGAGCGCATCGGCCTCGTCGAGGTAAAGGATGCCAACGGCCGGTATCAGGAAGTCATGACGTGGGAAGAGGGGGCGAGCGGCATAGTAATTCAGACGCCGCCGCTGACCGATGGGAACGATCTGCGCGTCACATACCGCGGCAAATTCTCGGGGACCTTGCCGGATCATCCTGATTCGCTGGATATTGCGGTCATCATCAAGGCGGCTGCAATCCTTTTCGAGTCTCTACTCAGCGAGCGGGCGCGCTTCACGAAGTATTCCGTGACACTGGCTAAAGATGCTGTTCCCGCTACCGAACTGCGCGAGATTATCGACCATCGCCATGATCGCTTCGATACGCTCGTCGATCAGTTCCGCATGCCGCCAATAAACAGTCAACGGCAGCGGTCACTCGGGCTGACTGAGGGTATACAGCCGGCGCATAGCGGGCGCAGACGCCAATCGGAGGCACCGGGCAATGTCCAGTAAAACCGAACTCATAGCGCTCTGCAGGGACGCGCTCAATGATGATGTGCCTATTGATTATTCCTGGGTCGATGACGAGATCGCCTCACTGATCAACAGAGTGCTACGGCAAATCTATCCGAAGATGTATCGGCTCGTGTCGAACAATGAGATCCGGCTTCGGTACGATACGCCGACGTACGATCTATCGACACTGCATCCCCCGGTCGATGGCCTCATCGGTGTGTACATCGTCACGACGCAGGGCGACTATTTTGTTCGGCGCCATTACGATTGGGAGCCGTCGGCAAAGCTGCTGACGTTTACTGCTGGCTTTTTCCAATCGCTATTGAGGGCTACGTCCAGCACACAGCGCACAGGAGAGCGGCTATATCCTGTCTATCGCAGCCACTTCACGCCATTGGTCGACGCGAATCAGGAATGTGAGCTGTCCGCGCCGGACGAGGAACTGATCGTGCGCGGTGTCGAGGAGTTGGCTCTGAGAAAGTTGCGTAACAAGATGATCCAAGGGCGTGAACATCTGCCGACGGAAACATGGAATGAGTTCGAGCGTGTGATCGAGAGCGCGCGCAAGCATTACGATGGGCTTCTGGACTCGAAGCAGATGCTCAAGCATGGCGGCTTTCCGAGCACGCGCAGACGCCCGATGCGGAGCGGACGCGTAAGGACAGGCGACCATTATGGATACGGCTGGAGATGGTAATATGTCGATGGATGAGATGCAAAAGGCCGAGTGCGAGTGCGGGAATACGTTCATGACGGACGAGCCGGCGCAGACGGTTTGTCGAGAATGCCTTGGCCGAGTCGCCTATGTGCGTAACGAGAAGCTCGTCATGACGGAGAACGGCGATGCCTGATATTGCAGCCGTAACTCATCACGTCGAACTCGATGGGGCCGGGTATGTCGTAAAGCAGGAATCATACGCGCAATCCAATCAGGCGCCGCTCATTCAGCGCGTCGCCATAGGGCAGCCCGACCTGACAAGCATCGTGAACGCGCAATATGCTCGGCAAGACGATTTCACGGGCGGTGAGGGCATGACCACATTCGGGGATCCCGACACCGATCGATTCCAGGAATCGTATGGGTTCCACCCGCGCGATGTCGAAGAGCTGCGGCTGCTGAGGGCGGTAGAGGGTCCATATGGCAGCACCCCAAACGATTGTTTCCTTATCGCATTTGGGGGCCGGCTGTGGCGCGCCGACAAGACGACGGCGAGCCTCACATATTCGACAAGCGGCAGTGGCTTCAGCTCGTTCGGTTTCCCCTCGGGCTACAGCGGCGCAATCGGCGGGATCGCGGTCGTTCATAATCGCGAGATGGATGAGCGGTTACTCGTGATGTCGGTAACTGGCATATTCTTCGGGATCAAGCCGGACGGCACAGTCGATACGGATGTTGGCGACGCGAATGGGGTAAGAGATTACAGCGCCGAATTCACTTCCGGCACATGGTCGCATCTCCTTGAGTGGGGCCACTCGATCTATTTCGGACACGGAGAGGCGGTGTTCCGCCGAAGCGCGATGGAGGGTACCGAACAGATCCTCATCTTCTCGGTGCCTGGCTGGTTTTATCAGTGGGCAAGCCAGAACTATCTGGAATCTGCCTATGGCGCCTTGATGGGGACCGGCAGCTATACGCCGCCCGTCTCATACATGGATCGGTTCCCTGCCCGCCAGGG
>SDBU01008121.1_pt1 | contig 11994 bp, 8 predicted proteins | sample 2277071 | NCBI WGS metagenome assembly SDBU01 (sample SAMN10397929, study PRJNA504765) | marine sediment metagenome | isolation source: marine sediment core GS08_GC12, 126 cmbsf | place: Arctic Ocean: Gakkel Ridge, Loki's castle | collected 2008
CTTATCTCCAGATCGACCAATTCAATCAGTTCAGGGTCGTCAACCTGGTCAACTTTGTTCATGAAAACCACAATCTTGGGCACATTAACCTGACGGGCAAGCAAGATATGCTCACGAGTCTGGGGCATCGGGCCGTCGCCTGCCGCCACTACCAAAATAGCGCCGTCCATCTGGGCTGCGCCGGTAATCATATTCTTGATATAGTCGGCGTGTCCCGGACAATCAACGTGAGCGTAATGGCGCTTTTCCGTCTCATACTCTACGTGAGCAGTATTTATTGTAACGCCACGCTCCTTTTCTTCCGGGGCATTGTCGATGTCTTCAAACCTCTTGATATTACCGCCACCGGCTTTATGTGCCAGCCGCATCGTGATTGCAGCCGTCAACGTTGTCTTGCCGTGGTCAATATGACCGATAGTGCCAACATTGATATGTGGTTTCGTCCGTTCGTATACCGCCTTAGCCATCTTAATATAAACCTCCAATGTACAGGGTTAATATTTATTCCCTATCTAATTTCCCAAAAAACTGTTTTCACTATGCTTATAATCAATCCACAGCCAGGGTACCTGCTTCTCCCACACCAAAACAGCCTTAACTCACCCTGCAGCAGAGCTGCGAGGCTCACACCGTCTTGACGCTGGACAAGCTGCCCCGGCTTGACCCACTTGCATTTAGCTGCTGATGGGGCTCGGACCCATGACCTCGTCCTTACCAAGGACGCGCTCTACCACTGAGCTACAGCAGCAACCGACAGCCCGTCGGCTTCTTGGTGCGGTGAACCGGGTAAGAAACAACGTCTTGGCCGGCTAAGAAACCGCAAAATTTAAATAGTAATTCCACTGCCCGACTCACCGTCCCTACTTTGCTTTGCGAACTCGTCCAGCTTTCGCAGCCGTATCTACTACGGCGGAGTAGGGTGCTGTGTCTTTTAGCTACCTCACTACAATAGCAGCTACGCAAAGCAGAGGCTGCCGCAGTGAATCGAATAAGAAACCACGTTTTTGCCCCGGCTAAAAAGCCGAAAAATAAAAACAATATCCCTTTATCCCTGCTCAATTTATATACACTGATAGCGCAGGAATCCATAACTCTTCAATAGCTTTTTTATGTAAACTAAGTAATTTATCGAAATAAACCTAAGAATGCAACCATAAAAAACAAAAAAAATAAGAAAAAAAAGAAAAATTTTCAATTTTTTTCAAAATCTACATCAAAATCACCTCGCAGCAATCCAGCAACACCCAAAGGTGCCTTATCGACTGTTATAATTTTGACACAGCAAGAGTACAATAGAGGTACACATTGATAAGCGGGTGAACTAATACGAATTCAAGTTAATTCTTGCGCCTTACTCTAAAAGCGTTCCGGCCATGAGGGTGGGATAAATGGACACTATATCATAAATCGTCATTATATAAAGCGCACTTACTTAAGTTGAATTGGTATTATACGCCCAACGCTTGGTTCTCGAGATAGGCTACCATACTAAGGACCTTCCTCGAATGGTGGTGGCCTCTGAGCAGTGCTACCCGGATCCGAATATGGCTGAGGAGGTCGTAATGAACTTTGAAGACCAAGCCAAGCAGGGAGAGCACGTCTTACAGATTACGATAGATGGGGTGATTATTCCTTACGAAGAAGTGATGGCGGAACCTATTAACGCTCAGGGCAAGGAAGAGTATAAGCCCTAACCCGGACAAGTCCGTTCCTGAAGCCAAATAGTTATTATTTCTCTTTTGCCTTGACGGCCTCTTTGGGCTTTTCCGTCTCTTTCCCTTTACCAAGACGCTCTGTCTGGTTTTTGAGCCATTCTTGCCACTTCGGCCTGGACCCGGAAAGCTTTACTCCGCTCAGTGCTTTTAAGACTGCGCCGGGATCGGCTCCGGGGGGCGGTTTGATTAGATAATTGTCAATTGAGACCAGAACAGCGTTGTCAGTACCCAAATCTCCCTTAACTAAGCAATTTCCCAACAATTTGGCTGCAAGTTCCACTTTTGACCCCCTCAAGTACGCATCCAATAAGTTTGGGAGGATTGCCTCTCTTTCCTTGGCGGTCCGAGCAGCTTTGTATAACCTCTCGAAATAGTTAGCCGCTCGTTCAAACTGACCTATTCTTTTATAAAGCTCAGCCAAATTCTCCCTAATATCGTTGCGCATTTCTGTCCCGTTTTCGCCGCCAGCCTTTACCTCCGCTTTCTTAAGAAAAGCAATTTTCTGTTCATCAGATAATTTGATTTCGCTATTTTGCGAGGTGAATTTGTCCATCCATTCGTTCAGAATGGCGGAATCGGAGCCATCGAATATCTTAAGCATCGCCTGCCAGGCCGGCCCACCCTCGGAGTTCGAACCTATTTTTTCTGACAGCCAGGTCAAATCTTCTTTGCCTCCGACTCCACCGGCAAGGTCTATCAGTTTTTTCCTTAGTATCTCGCTGCGGTCATTGACAAAATCTTTCCTCAATCTTTTTAATGCGCTTGCTTTGTCGATATGGATAAGCCCATCCACTGCTGTTTCCCGGACAAAAGCTGTTTCGTCACGCAGAGCTTCTATAAGTAACGGCCCAAAAAGCGTAGCTGCCTTGGACTTGGCGGCACTGCCCTGTGTGCATAAGCCGGCCATCGCGCTGAGCAGCTCTCCTCGTAGTGCTCCGTCAGGCTTTTTCTTTTGTTGGTTATATCTTTTGACAAGCAAACCAAGATACCCGTCGAGCTCTTCCGGTTTTAATCCCTCCGGCTCAAGCAGCTTTCTTATAACTTCCGCTCCCTTGCGAGCTTTTCCCGCATCCTCTTCAGAAAGGTATTTCGCTGCCAATTCCAGGGCTTGCTTTCTTATTTCCGGTGAAATATTGACCGCAGAAGAAGGTAAAAGGGCAAAGGAGCACGCCCCTCCGAGCGCATCCAATAATTCGATTTTGACCTGCTCGTCAGGCTCGGATTCAAGCTGGGTTAATAGCTGTTGAGCAGAATTCATCACCCTCAAAGACGACAGTCCGGCCGTCCTTAAACGAACATCTCTGTCCGGGTCCGAAATCAAATTGACCAAAATAGGTCCAAGTTCATCTGTCGGCAATTTTGAAGTTCCTGACGCTACCCGCCATTGGTGAACCTTTTCAAGCGCCCATAATCTGGTTACCGCTTCTGAGTTGCCCAAATGCTCAGCCAAAAACTTACCTCTGGCTGCATCATCACTGATATCATCATATAGCTTACCCAAGGCTGATAGATACCGCTTTCGCCAAGAGTTCAATTCGACTCTCATCTTACGCATCTGCGATTCCTGGCGAATCAGCCAGTCTCGAAGGAATTCGTCTCGACCTTTGCTCCGCAGCTCACTTATATTTTGCGCACGTGTCCAGTAGTCTTCGCCGACCGGTATACTCAGAGAATGCAGGGCCTTTTCCGCCTCGGCAGATACCGCTTTTTCCCGGTCGTCAACCAGCCTTATAAGTCTGATTGTTGCCTCCATATCCGGCCAAAGTTTCAAAGCATGGATGGCATTTAATCTCGTTTTGACCGGTTTTGAGGCATCTGTTACTATCCCTTCGAGCGATTTTCCAATTTTGTCATACTCATAAATCAGCGTTGCCTCCGCAGCCAGCTGGGACTCAGCCGCAAACTCCGTGGCAAAGACGCCAAGCAGAGGCTGGATGAAATCTTCCTTGTTCTTTATTACTCCATTTGATGACCTGGTCTGAATCAATGCCTTACAGACAGCCATACGTGCGGCACTGTTTTTCGTCTGCTTCAACGCATCAAGAAGAACCGCTCTGGCTAAGGGATTTTCACTACCCAACATCACAGTTGCCGCTTTTATACGTATCTCTACGCTTGGGCCTTCGAGAAGGGCATTCTTGTTGATTTCCAATTGCTCGTCAGGCTTGGCCTCTGCAAACGCTCCATTTGTTGCATTAGCCGCAAAGACCGGTTTGTTTGCGCTAATGCTCCCGATAATTCGGGACTGGCATCCTATCACCAACATTAATATTATCAGATATAACCTCTTCGTGCTCATCCGGATGACCTTGAGGAAAATACAGCCCATCAACTTCACAAACATATAATAACCTATAAACTATATCCAAGTCAATTGGTTAATTTTTTTTAAATGGTTAATTGGCTAATTAAACTCAATTTACTCACCATCGAAGATCCGCTGTCTTTTGGCGGACTCAATCTCGAAGTCAAAGATCCGCCGTCTTCTGGCGGAATCCGCTGTCTTTTGGCGAACTCACCAATCACGGTCTCGGATGGTATTTTCGGTGAATTTTTCTTAATCTTTCCTGGTCAACGTGCGTGTAAATCTGCGTAGTGGCTATGTCCACATGACCGAGCATCTCCTGGAGGCTTCGCAAATCGGCACCACCTGCCAACAGATGCGTTGCGAAGCAATGTCTTAATGTGTGCACAGTTAAATTTCTGGGCATACCTGCCCGAATTGCATATTTCTTGACCAATCTCCAAATCTCAATACGGCTCATAGGCCGACCTGTTCGAGATAGCAAAAGAAAATCGCCGCTGCTGTAGGGGCAACCCAATGTGGTTGCCCTGGGCAGGCTCATAGGCTTGCCCCTACCAGCCAGCTTCGGCCGCAGGTTCGTCAGATATTCATTTATCGCCGAGATGGCAGCTTTGCCGATTGGGACCACACGCTCTCTGTTGCCTTTGCCAAGGCAGCGCAGGTAGCCGATATTAAGGTTCAAGTCTAAGGTTTTCAGCCCCGCTATCTCGCTGGCGCGTACCCCGGTCGCATAGAGCAATTCAAGCATCGCCTTATCACGAAAGTAAAAAGGCTCATCCGGACACGGTGCATTCAGAAGCTCAAGAACCTGTTCTTTGCTGCAAACACAAGGCAGCTTCTGCCAGACCTTCGGGCTTTCAAGCATTGAGGTCAGATCGTCCTCGACAAGGCCGGTAAGCTTGCCGAACCGCAGGAACATCCTTATCGCCACCAGCGAACGCTTAATCGAGCTTTCGCTTTTTTGCTCCTGAGTGAGGATTCGCAGGTAGTTATGAATAAGGGCTGGCTTTATTTGCCGTATTTGGTCGGTGTTGTTGGATTTACAGTATTTCAGAAAGCTTCTCAGGTCACGACCGTAAGCCAAAACAGTGTTCTTGGCCAGACCCGCCTCGAAAGTCAGATAATCCAGAAAGCCCTTAAGGTTTTGCACCAGGGAATTGGTTTCCGGACCCGCCATCGGCGGATTTCTATCAGAACCCGGCGTTGCTGGGTCAAACTTTCTAACAGCTTCTCTCTGCATCGAGGGCATATCTCACTGCTCATTGCTCGCACACCCAACGATGGGGCATGAACGATGGTTTACTATTTGCTAAACACCTTCCACCATAATATCATCGGCATTAAAACAAGATAACCTTTAGGACTGGTAAAGAAATTAGGTTTCGTTTTTGGTTGAGCGAGGACAAGGCTGACACCGCCGGCCGAAGCCGCAGCCAGCCAAAAATGGAAGATAATTTATTTACAAGTCCTTATGGCCCCCAGGTAGAAGCAGCTCGCGAACTGCCCCTACGTCTAATAAGCCAAAGGTTCCATCTCATGCGAAAATAACAACAAATCAAACGCTCTTTTGAGTTGAATTTCTGACGTTTTTATGGTAAAATCAAAGTAATGAAGAAATTTTGCAGGAGGACATTTCAGACGAGAAATCACCGGCTTCGCTGAGGATATGCAGTTTTTTGAAAAATTTTTCATTATCTGTCAACCATTGGCCTATGATAAACGTTTGTACCGGCAGATAGAGTAAATTGCGTATAACGTATTTATCAAACATCTTAATAAGGACAGGAAAATGAAACCGAAAAATCTATCTGTTATCCTAACAATCGTCTTGGCAGCCGCGGCACTGGCGTCCGCTAACCCCGGCTATTTCGACGGCTGCGGCGTGCTCGTACAGGGAGTTGAATGCGTACTGTTCCAAGCTGATACAGGCGGATTGTATGTATTGGATAACCTGGAGCACTTCCAGGTCGGCAAATACGTCCGGGTGCGAGGCCTACTGAATCCTTATTGTGCCACAATCTGTATGCAGGGCGACGGATGTATTGAACAAAATACCATCTCGGCGTGCCTTCGAGGCGACCTCGACGCCGATAATGATATTGATATCGATGATTTTGTCATACTTATCTCACATTGGCAACAGACCGGCTGCGGCCAGCCGGACTGGTGCGGTGGCGCCGACCTGACCACAAACGGGGTTGTTGATATAAACGACCTTGCGCTATTCATAGACAATTGGTTAAAATCCGCAGACCAAAGCGAGACTGACAAACCAGGATTAAACAAATACTACATCCCCTACGACAATCCCATCGAGCCGAATGCACCTGGCTATACCCTCCCCCTCGATTTAGGAACCATCGGGAACTATGCCCATATAGATTCTATGTTTGGCCTGAACAGTGCCGCCCCGATGCTCGAACAAAATGGTTTTGCAGTTATCGAATATAATTTACCCGACCCAAATGACATCGTGGCCCCGTACGAACACCTGCGACGGATGGATGTGCCCTTGTTCATTACTGCCGATACGCTGCTGCACCTTTATCATATACAGTTTGGTGAAACGTTGAAGGAAATAGAAGAGCAAGAGTTTTACGCGGACATCCACGGCTTAACGACGGCACTACTGGACGATTCGCTAAACCTGCACGAACAATATACCGGCCGGCTCAAAGAAGCCGCAAAACGCAACGTGGCCTACCTGACCGTGGCGAAAAATCTAATCCAGCCGGACGCCGAAGTACCACAACTGGTTGCCGACCTCGTCGCAGACGAGCTGGCCAAAATCGACGTCCACACCGGATTCGACAACAGTAACATCTTCATATATAACGAAGACTACTCGCAGTATGTGCCGAGGGGCCATTACACACGAAGCGAGCAGCTCAAACGCTATTTCAGGACGCTAATGTGGTACGGACGGATGGCATTCCTCCTGAAAGGCGCCGAAAATTGGGGGCCGATGGGCGAAGCTCTCATCAGCATTGAGGATGCGAAAATTCAGACCATCCAGGCCGTACTGCTGGCAAAATCTCTCGAAGCAGTAAAAATAGACCAACGCAGCGGCCGTGAAGTTTGGGACCGGATATACACCGTTACCGCTTTCTACGTAGGCCTGGCCGACGACCTTACACCTTATGAGTATCTCGGCGCAGTGGATAAAGTCTTCAGAAATAGCTTTGAACCCACAGTCTTGGTTGATGAGGACAATTTCTTCGCCCTCAAGACCGAGCTTGCCCTGCTCCCTTCGCCGAAGATATTCGGCGGCACCGGGAGCGTATTCGTGACGCCGCCCATTACACCCGAATCTCTAAACGAGGTCCTCGACAAGACAAAAGGTATGCGATTTATGGGCCAGCGATTCATCCCTGATTCATATATGTTCCAGCACCTTGTCTTTCCCGAAGTGCTCGACTATACAGGCGATGCTGACCCCAAACCCTTCACTTGCGGATTTTCGGGCCTGCGCTGGGCACGCAGCTATCCACGCGGCCTGGACGTTATGGCCATCTTAGGCTCGGACCGCGCCAGGACAATTCTCATCGAAGAGGGCGACACAGACTACATTGACTATTGGCTGCGTTTCAACGAGCTAAAGGCCGAATTTGATGCCCTTGACCTGTCCGATTGGAACCGCAACCTCTACTGGGGCTGGCTGTATTCGCTCCGCGCCCTGATAGAGGGCTTCGGCGACGGATACCCCAACTTTATGCGGACCCAGGCCTGGCAGAAGAAGGAGCTTAATGCCGCCCTTGCATCGTGGACCGAGCTTCGCCACGACACCATCCTCTACGCAAAACAGAGCTACACACCCGTAGAAACCAGCCTTCCCCCCTCTGTACCCGGCTACGTCGAGCCGGTGCCCGAGTTTTATGGCAGACTGCTGGCTCTGACTCAGATGACTAAGCATGGCCTCAGCGACCTCAACGCCCTCTCGGCTCAGGCAGCAGAACGGCTGACAAGCCTCGAGAACATACTGGGCCGCCTTATTGAAATCGCCAACAAAGAGCTGACCAATCAAGCACTCTCCCAGAGCGACTACGAGTATATAAGGCAATTCGCTCAAACCCTTGAATGGGCTATCATCGGCGTCGAGGAAAAAAGTCTCATTACAACACTCGTTGCCGACGTCCATACCCACACCGCCGAGGGAAATGTACTCGAAGAGGCTGTAGGGTACGTTGACCTGATTATCGTGGCCTGCCCCTCTCCGGACGGCTCGATTCTCCTGGCCGCAGGCCCCGTGCTCAGCTACTATGAATTTAAGCATCCAATGAGCGACCGCCTCACCGACGAAGCCTGGCAGGACCTGCTCGACTCACCCGACAAACCCGAACGCCCTAAATGGTATGTCCCTTTGATGAGTACTACTCCCGAAGATTCCGAATAGAACCGCCCTAACCCGAACCATACATACACGAATCACTCCTAATTGTTAGCCCCCGGCACTGTCGGGGGTTTACTCTAAAGGGGTCATTGCGAGCAAATACTTACGTGCCTATAAGGCACTAAAGCAATCGCAACTGTTTAGCCCCCAAATTTATTTGGGGGTCAATTAAAAAACGCCCTGGCCCCGCCAGGGCCTCCATCTCGTTTAGCCCCGGGTTCCACCCGGGGTCCGCCCACACCCGAGATGTACCCATAACTCAATATGAAATCTCAAATCACAAATCCGAAATCTCCTTCCCCCCCCTACGCCACCCCGATTAGCCCCGCCACCTGTGGGCGGGGTCATATTTCGCACCATTGAATAGTGCCTTGCCCTACGCCAACTCGACGCCCCGCGTCGAGCGTATTTAGCCCCGGTCTCTGGCCGGGGGTGCAGGCGCGAGGAATGCTTACCATTTACCCTCGCCTCAATACCTGTTAGCCCCCGGCACTGTCGGGAGTTGCTTGCCCCCGAACGTAGGGGGCAATCCCACGTGGTTGCCCTGATTTGTCATGTGGTCGCCCTCATTTGCGTTGTTATTGTCAAGGATACGCCCACTATAAACCAAAAATGGCAAAAAATAGTTAAATTCTTTTAGTTGCAAGAAAATCTAAAATTGATTTGTTTGCTTTAAAAAAATAGTTTTTACATCATGACAATATCTGATATAAAAAGTGAAGGAATTTTAGACACTTTAGTTTACAAAAATAGAAATTGATAAATAGTTAAATTTGATTAAGGAAATTATAATGAATGTTCTTAAAACACTTGGCAGAATTGAAGAACTTTCGCAAAAAATGTTTGAGTCCCCTACAGAGACCGAGAAAGCAATGATTTATGCGACAACAAAAACCTTGGTAGATGAGATTGATTCTGAAATTCAAGAAAATCAGAAAAATGGGTGGGGATATGTTTATGAAAAGTTAGGTGAATTAACATGGCATTTACAGTCAATGGCTCATCTGGATGATGGGAATGGACATGATGATGATAAACATTACGTCTGGCTTTTAGGTTCATTAAGGACAATCAAGAAAAATATTGAAAAGATATAAAAAGTTTTTTATTGGCCGAAGTTTGATAGTGTTAGGCTTACCCTCACCTTACAAAGATAATACAAGATTTTTAAAGGAGTGAAAATCATGCCAAAAAGTGAAGTACATAAGTTTTTAGGAACAACAACAGGAACATTTGTTGCTTTTGAGTATGGTCAATATTTTAAACTTGAAGATGAATACTGTTGGCAGTTAGCTCTTGGAGGAGCGATAGGTGGATATACAACTGCAAGGATAGCAGATAAACTTGAGCCTTCGGAAATTCTTGGCCCGAATCATAGAGGTGCTATTCACAGCATAGCTTTAAATGGTTTATCATCGTACTTAGCTTATAATCCAGCGAAAAATTTATTCCAATCATTGATTGATAAGGCGAATAAGTTTGATAACAACAATGAACATTTTAATGCTTTCCTTTGCAGGCTTGCAGTCGGATTTCTTATTGGTGCGATAGGAGGTCATGCTTCACATCTATTGCTTGATTCAGGTACACATAAAGGTTTGCCATTTTTAAGTTGATTAATTTTATAAAGTCAAATTGAATGAGTTTTGCCACTTTGTAAAACTAGGGACCACCATTCGTGACTGTCCCTAATAACATGTGAAGGTAGTATGGTAGCGGGGGTGGGTGTGTTTATTTATAAATCCGGCCAAACAATTTGTTTGCCTGTTCAATATCGAGAGTCTTTAAGATTTTGTATTGTTGCAGTGCAGCTTTCTTATTTTCAATTGCTATATAGGCAATACCAAGATTTAAGTGTGCTTCGACGCAATCTGGATTGATTCTAATACTTTATTTAATCAGCGGTATCCTTAAGAGCTTCTATGGCTTCACCAAGAAAAAAGTTTATGTCAGCCTGAATATCACGGCTTAAATCCGAGTCAATACTGGCCGATTGTTTGAGGCTTTCTATCGTCTCCTGCCATAAGCCGTAGCTCATGTAAGCAATTCCAAGGGTATAGTACAGCCAAGTGAGGTCTTCCTTATCGGAGACGGCTTTAATTCCTTCTCTTAAGACTTCTATTGATTCTTGCTTACGACCAATATCATCATACACAAAACTGAGTTGGCAATATGATTCGGCATATTTTGGGTCGATTCTTATTGCTTCTTTGAAGGCCTCCATAGCAGCTTCATTGTCCCCACAGTCTCTGTAACTAATAGCAAGGTTGTAACACTCCACGCAGTCTGGCGTAATTCTTAGGACTTTATTCACTATGTCACTAAGTATTCCAAACATTATCAAGCTTCCAATTGATGATACTTTTCGACAGATTGACTCGGTTACTGAGGGACGTTAGCAGACGACGAGGACTACTCCACGAGATTCTGTCGGTGAGTTCTAATATTCAAACTAAGATGTTCTCTGTTGGTTCGACTCTGATAGTAGCAATTCCTCACAGTCCATTCCAGGATGCTCTATCGCAAGTATGTGGACAGAATTGGCAGATGGACGGCTATTGTAGTTCCTCAAAACTCGACCTGCTCTTTGTTTCAACTTTTCAAGAGAGTTGTTATATAAGACAAAAACGCCCGCTTTGTAATTATATTCTTCAATGAAATTGGTTATCTTATTGAAGTCTTTCTCTATAGCATCGGGTTTCAACTTGCCCTTGACCTCAATAACCAAAGTATTGTCCTCGTGTGAGCCAGGTTTATGAAACACAAAATCGGGATTTTTCAAGCCTCTTGGGACAAAGTCGGGGTGACCACTCTTATCAATTTCACCGTTGAGTGTCAAATCAAATTCAGGCATTATTTTACGTATTTGATGATATAACTCATAGCAAAATACGCGTTCACGGACTATTCCAGATGGTTTATAAGTTGTTTCCAATTTAAAATAAACTGACTCTACTTGCGACAGAGCGGTCTTTATCAAGTCAACGTATTGCCTAACTATGTTAGTACACATTTTGAACATATCGGCTGTTTCCACGAGCAATGTGAATCAGTCAACTCACTTCTGCTCAATAACACGTACAAATACACTTTCTCAATTGGCAATAGGCTTGTTATAGAACGTTTCGGACTGCTCATTTTACCGATAGGGGGAGGTAAGAAACTAGGGACAGTCACGAATAGCGGTTCCTTAAGGCATCCAGCCGTCTTTTTTGACAACTATTGAAGAGTTCGCACACGGATTGACTAAATACTTATAAACCGCGTTTTTGCTCCATTTTAACGATGAAAGTGCGTATTTGTTTTTTCATACGCTTTTCCTTATCGAGACGGGGATGTTGTCATCCCAAATTTCTTAAGGAACCGCCATTCGGGACAGCCACCTATAATGGCTATTGATAGCACGCACAAAATGTTATTTTCACCAATAAAGCCCTTTTTTTATTGACTATTGTTTGATAAAATGTTACAATACGCATATGTTAGCCAGCAGGCTAACATAAACCGCCAGAAGGCGTTAAAATAGGTAAAATATCCACGTTTTTTCAATCAAAAACGCTGATACCTTCGAGCAAAAATCAAAT
>SDBU01008122.1_pt1 | contig 11993 bp, 10 predicted proteins | sample 2277071 | NCBI WGS metagenome assembly SDBU01 (sample SAMN10397929, study PRJNA504765) | marine sediment metagenome | isolation source: marine sediment core GS08_GC12, 126 cmbsf | place: Arctic Ocean: Gakkel Ridge, Loki's castle | collected 2008
CTGGATTGGATCCGCCATTGTCTGAAGCGAGATTGGTATTTTGAACCACTATTTTGGTTTCAGCCTGAAACCGAGTTTGTTAATGTACGGTAGAGAAATTTGCCATATTTCTGTTGACTGCCTGCAGCAGCGGGGCAGATGCGCCAACGCCAACCCCGACTGTCGAGCAGACCGCGCAAGTATCTTATGCTTCCCCAACTCATATTCGCGCCAACGGTATTCTGCTGCCAATCCGGCAGATGGAAATGAGTTTCGGTGCCGGAGGTTTTATTGAAGCAGTTGAAGTGGGTGATGGGGAGACTGTAAGCGCAGGACAGGTGCTCGTGCGCTTGGATTCTACAGAAGCTGATTTAGCCATGCAGCAGGCCGAAGCAGAACTGGCAGCTGCCCAGGCCAATTATGATTTGGTCGTTGCCATTTCCCCGGCAGAGCACCAAGAGGCCATATCAGCCGCCAACCTGGGTTTGATCGCTGCCCATCAAGCCTTGGCCGCCATCCATGCAGATGCAGACCTGGAGGCTGCACTGGCGCTTCATACCATAGTAGATGCTCAAAAAGCCGTCGTTGATGCCCGGCGTTATTTGAACGGTATCACATCCACAGCCAACCAAGCCTTTACCGATGCCGCCTATGCCAATATGATCCTGGCCCAAGCCAGCTTAGATAAGGCTAAGGAAGCTTACAAACCCTGGAGAAACAAGCCTGAAAACAACATTACGCGAGCTACTATGCTCTCCAATCTGGCACAGACTCAGCAAGTTTATGATGCCGCGGTTCGCAAATACAATGGAATACTTGGCAGCGCGAGTGAAATCGATCTCTTCCAGACTGAGGTGAACCTGACACTGGCGCAGGCGCAGTTGGTCGATGCCCAGGGTACTTACGAAACCCTGAAAGATGGGCCTGATCCCGATGCAATCGCCCTGGCTGAAGCCCAGGTTGCCAATACCCAGGCGCGGCTGACACTGGCTGAGGCGGGTGGCTCATCAGCCGGACAATTGGCTCTGGCTCAGGTGCAGGTGGATGCAGCCCGCGCTAATCTCGGAATTTTGCAAGCTCAGGTTGACAGGATGGTCATCACCACCCCTTTTGATGGGGTCATTTCAAAAGTGCGCGCTAATCAAGGGCAGTAGGCCATGCCGGGAGAGACAATGGTCGCAGTGTTGGACACCACGCGTTGGCGCATCGAGACCAAAAATGTGGGTGAACTCCAGATCGGGCAGATTCAAATCGGGCAAGAAGTTCAGGTATCGGTGAATGCTTTCAAAAGTGAGCCGCTCAACGGGTATGTCGTGACCATCTCGCCGATCGCCATTGTGCAGCAAGGTGATACCACTTACACACTGTCGATTGAGTTGGAGTCTACCGATCTCAATCTGTGGCCAGGAATGACGGCCCAGGTAGAGATCCAGATTGATGATCACCCCTAGTTATCTACCCCTCGATGTTTAGGACTCGAACTTATTACCTGCGGATCCCAGATCCCAGATCCCATTCCTAAAACAAATACCTTAAATGCAAAAGCGCCTTTTTTAAATTGCTTTTTACTCTAGTTGGGGGGCTGGAGATTTTTATCTTGAATCCCGTGCGAAACATTGGGACGAAGGACCTGTACTGAGCAGAGATGAGGGAATGGGAGAAGCTTTCCCGCACGTACGTAGTACGGGAGGTTATTAGTTTCTGTCCTTAAACTTATAGGTTGGAGTGGAAAGTTTGTCGATTCAGCCAATCTGACGTTCTGCAGTTCACAATAGATCGAAAATTTTAGCTGCTAAAGATGTCTAGCAAATTCTATAATTATTGGGGTTATCGTTGGATCTTGGTCCCTTGTCAAACATGCAATAGATAACACTCCACTTTTGAAGTTTATTTGACAACTAACGCGCAAACCTTGACACATCGCGCTCAGCATGATAAATTCATTTACCATCATGTTGCCTAATACTTTTTCTCGCCGTTCTCGTACCCCACGCCAGACTTCATTCGGAGGTCCGGTTTAGCGGCGTTGTAATGCAGCAATAGTATTAAATTATTTGCACAGCAAAACATGCCCCCGGAAATCCAGGGGCATGTTTTTTTATTGTGCCAGGCATGTTCTATGACCAGGAGGTAAAAGTCCTCTACGGAGTGCAGTGACCGGAACCGTTAGCTTAACGCAAGCGTGCTTGCCGTAAGACGGGATCTGAAGAAAGCCCGGGGCAAAGCCCGGACCCGACGAACAGAAACCAGCGGTGTGTGAGGACGGGCTGTGAGGCCCCCTCCTACCCGATTTTAGGAGATATTCTTATGCAGAAAATCAATGTAGGGGTATTTGGAGGAACGGGATATACCGGCCTTGAGCTCATCCGTTTGTTAAATCATCACCCAGGAGTTAACCTCAATTTTGCTACTTCTGAAAGCAGCGCTGGTGAAAGCTTACGCGAAAATTGGCCTTTGGCACCTGATATCCTTTTACAATCTATGAATGATGTTGCTCTGGAAGATATTGATTGTGTATTCCTTTGTTTGCCCCACACTAAATCCGCTGCTGTAGCGAGAAAAGCGATCAGCTTAAACATAAGAGTCGTTGATCTTTCTGCTGATCTGCGAATAAGCGACCCAATCAAATATGAGCAATGGTATGGCATACCCCACCCTGAACCGGATTTACTCCCGGTTCCTTATGGACTGCCAGAACTTGGTCGTGCGGACCTTGTTGGCGCAAATGTGATTGCAAATCCGGGATGCTATGCTACGTCAATCCTTCTCGGACTAACCCCACTTGTTCGCAAATCGCTTATTTTGCCGGATACTCCCATCATCATTGATGCAAAATCAGGGACATCCGGCGCTGGAAGAACCCCTAAACAGCATATTTTGTTTGGGGAAGTGTATGGCAATTTTTCACCATACAATATCGGTCGTTCTCATCGGCACCTGGGTGAGATTGAACAAATATTATCAACCGAAGGACTGGAACAAGGCCGGCTGATTTTTTCACCACACCTGCTGCCGACTGACCGGGGAATTTTGGCCGCGATCTATGTTCAAGTGGTAAATATTGAGCAGAGTCACCAGGCATTTCATGACTTTTACGATCAAGAAGCGTTGGTTGAGGTATTGCCGAAAGGATCATTGGCAACATTGGCGCATGTTGTCAGAACGCCGCTGACTGCAATTTCTCTGACCGCAGCTGCTGAAACAATGCTGATCGTTATGGTTGCGATCGACAATCTTTTAAAAGGTGCTTCTTCACAAGCAATCCAAAATTTCAATTTAATGCATGGATTGCCAGAAACAACCGGACTGCTTTCAACCCCGGGAGCGTCAGGATGAAACGCCCCCCCCTCATCATCAAAATTGGCGGTAACGATCTCTTCCATCCCGGCTTTGTGCAAGAACTAGCTGAGGTGATTTCCCAACTACATACTAAACGTGCTCCCGTATTGATCCATGGTGGTGGACGGGCGATTGACAATTTGATGGCCCGCCTCAATTTTGATTCCTCTTATATAGATGGACAACGGGTCACCGATGAAGCCACCCTGGAAATTGCTGAAATGGTGTTATCTGGACAAATAAACAAAATGCTTGTATTGGCTTTGTTGGAAGCAGGGCTTGATGGCATCGGAATCAGTGGTGTTGATCGAGGTTTGATCCGGGTTGAACCATGGTCAAAGCAGATGGGCAGAGTAGGGCGGATCGTTGAAGTCCGCGAAGATATCCTTCTTGAGTTTTGCGAACAGGGTGTTATCCCGGTGATTTCTCCTATTTCCATTGGCCCAGAGGGGCGCTACAACGTGAACGCTGACCATGCCGCCGGAGCAATTGCGGGTGCGGTGAAAGCCCCGCGGGTTGTATTTCTAAGCAATGTATCCGGTGTCCAGGTTTCAAAAAAAGTTGTTTCCACCCTTTCCCCCAACGAAGCCCATAAATTAATTCAACAAGGAGTTATACATGGCGGCATGATCCCAAAAGTAAACGCAGCCCTCGACGCCCTTTCACAAGGGGCACAAGAAGTGATCATCACTGACCTGCGCGGATTGCGCGCTGGAAGTGGAACAAAGTTCGTCAATTAAAGGAGACCCCATTGTCTAAAATGAATGACTTTACAAATGGAATTATTCAAAAAGAAGCAAATTATATCCTGGGAACATATCCCAGACCGTCTTTTGTATTGATCCAAGGAACTGGGTTAACATTAGTCGATACGGATGGGAACAATTATCTTGATTTCGGATCGGGGATAGCGGTTAACGCCTTGGGACATTCAGATCCAGAAATAACCTCGGTTGTCCAGGAACAAATTAACCAACTTAGTCATATAAGCAATCTTTATCATTCCGCCCCTCAAGTGGAACTTGCCGAGCAGCTTTGCAATTTCAGCTTTGCTGATAAAGTCTTTTTTTCTAATTCTGGCGCGGAGGCCGTTGAGGCTGCCCTTAAATTTGCTCGCAAACATGCTCGTGTCAAGCATGGACCCGGAAAAACTGGGACTGTAGCCTTTCAAGGTGGCTTTCATGGACGAACATATGGCTCGCTGTCAGTTACTTCACGGGAGGATTATCAGGCGCCTTTTAGGCCACTAGTACCAGATGTCGCTTTTGGGCCTTATAACAATATTGAGGCTGCCCAAAAACTGATTGGCCCAAATACCTGTGCGGTGATTGTTGAACCTGTTCAAGGAGAAGGAGGGGTGCATGTGGCCTCTGTCGAATTCATGAAAGCTTTACGCGAACAATGTGATAAGTTTGGCGCTTTGTTGATCGTTGATGAAATTCAGAGCGGCATGGGGCGTACAGGAAAATTATGGGCTTATCAGCATTTTGGTATTGAACCGGACATCATGACCCTGGCAAAAGCCCTGGGCGGCGGCCTCCCAATTGGTGCCACATTGCTCACAGACGCTGTTGCACAGACAATTGATGCCGGTGACCACGGCAGCACATTTGGCGGTGGGCCGGTTGTTTCGAGGGTTGCCCTGGTAGTTTTAAAGCGAGTCAGCGATCCTTCAATGTTGAATCATGTCGCCACAATTAGCGATTATTTACTTGAAAAGCTGACTGCGCTAAATTCTTCTCATATCAAACAAATCCGGGGTTTAGGCTTGATGATTGGTATTGAATTAAATATCGAAGCAAAACCACTCCTGATTGAAGGCTACAAACAAGGAATCTTGCTGCTTAACGCAGGATCGAACGTGCTGCGCCTTTTACCTCCCCTGATCATTACTAAAGAGGAAGTTGATAAATTCATTCAGATCATGCAAATGATCTTGGTTGAGGATAAGAAATGAGAAAAATCGCCTCTCCAAAATACCACATTCGAGAGGCCAGGACAGAAGATGCCCATTCCATCCTGGACTTAATTGCTGATGAAGTGCGCGCTGGGCGAATGTTACCCCGCAAGCTGGACGAAGTTCAGGTATGCATTGGATATTGGCGCGTGGCAGTCATCGATGAGCAAATTGTAGGCTGTGTCTCATTGGTGTTCTTTAACGATGAACTATGTGAACTGCGCTCATTAGCTGTCGCTTCTGATTACCGGGGAAATGGTTTGGGAAGCGGTTTGGTTTCCTCAAGCCTCGATCTCGCCAGAGAACGATATATGGCACGAGTGTTGACCTTGACGCGTTCTACACGCCTGTTTGAGCAGCTGGGGTTCCAACAGGACCTTATTCTCAATTTCCCAGAAAAAGTCTGGCGAGATTGTTTTCCCTGCCCTTTTCGCCATCAATGCGATGAGGTAGCTCTGACTTACTATCTGAATAAAAAGGCAAAATCTTGATGGATAAGGTAACTAAAATCAATACTCCCAAAGGATTTCGGGTTGCTGGCGTTCACTGTGGCCTTAAAGCCGATCAAGAGAAAGACCTCGCCCTGATTGTGAGCGACACCCCATGCCAGGTGGTGGGAGCGTTTACCACAAATAAGGTGAAAGCCGCTCCCGTGCTCTATGACCAGGCAATTTTGAATAGTGGCAAATCTGTCCGGGCAATTGTCGCCAACGCCGGGAATGCCAATGCCTGCACAGGCGATCAAGGACTAGTTCATACAAAGGAAACGGCCAGACAGACTGCATCAATATTTGGTGGGCAAGCCGATGATGTCCTGGTGTTATCAACAGGAGTGATCGGAGTCCAACTTCCCATTGAAAAAATAATTTCGGGAATTGGCGCAGCTGGTAATCTGTTAATCCCGGATGGTTGGGAAGATGTTGCCCAGGCCATCATGACTACTGACACCAAACCGAAAATTCACAGTATCCGTTCAGCAGAAGGATATACAATCACCGGGATTGCCAAAGGGTCTGGGATGATTGCACCGAATATGGCAACCATGCTGGCCGTGATTGCAACTGATGTTATTTTATCTCCTGAAATGAAAGAAAGGGTTACCCAAATCTGGGAGCAAAGCTTTAATCGGATTGTTATAGATGGCGATATGAGCACCAACGATACGGTGCTGCTAATTGCAAATGGAGCAGCCGGCATCATGCCGACGGAAACCTTTGAAAAAGACCTGCTCCGGGTTTGTTCAACTTTAGCCAAAGCGGTCGTCCAGGATGGTGAAGGAGCAACCAAATTGGTGAAAGTCATTATTCGTGGTGCAGCCAAACAAGCAGATGCTAAAAAAATTGCCGGGGCAATTGCTACCTCTTCATTATGCAAGACTGCTTTTTATGGAGCGGATCCGAACTGGGGAAGATTTATCTGTGCAGCTGGGTATGCCGGCGTCGATCTTGAAGTAGACAAAATGATCCTTTGGATAAGGAATAAGAACGAGAAAATCAAACTGTTTGAGAACGCTCAATCAGCCAATTATGATGAAGCTGCTGCGATTTCGCTGATGAATGAAAATGAGTGGACGATTGAATTGGACCTTTGTACCGGATCAGAAAATTATTGGCTTTGGACATGTGACCTGAGCCATGAATATATAACAATCAACGGGCATTACCGAACATAATCTGCCTGAATTAACTTAATCAAGGAGAATAATCATGGCTGGTAAAAAGAAATTAGAAAAAGTTGTTCTGGCGTATTCAGGGGGATTAGACACATCCATCATTGTTCCATGGTTGATTGAAAACTACGGGTGTGAAGTGATCTGTTTCACAGCTGATTTAGGCCAGGGGGATGAATTAGACGGTCTGGAAGAAAAGGCTTTACAGAGCGGTGCCAGCAAGATTATCGTCGAGGATTTGCGTGAAGAGTTTCTCCGCGAATACATTTTTCCAACATTACAAGCGGGGGCAATTTATGAAAGAAAATATTTATTAGGAACTTCCTTTGCTCGTCCATTAATTGCAAAGCGGCAGGTTGAAATTGCAGAAGAATATGGATCAGATGGACTCGCACATGGTTGTACCGGAAAAGGAAATGACCAGGTTCGCTTTGAAATTTCAGCGATGGCATTAAATCCTACCCTGGCCATTGTTGCCCCCTGGCGGGAATGGGATATCCGCAGCCGGGAAGATGCGCTTGCTTATGCTGAAAAACATAATATCCCTATCTCTCATAAAAAATCTTCTTACAGCCGGGACCGCAATATCTGGCACATGAGCCATGAAGGTAGTGTGCTTGAAGATCCCTGGCTGGAACCAGAAGAAGATATGTATACCCTCTCTGTAAGCCCAAGAGACGCACCAGCTGAAGCTGAAGAGATCTTACTTGAATTTGAATGTGGAGTCCCAGTTGGGTTAAATAATGAACATCTGGATGCGGTATCACTCATGCTTAAATTAAATGCAGTCGGCGCTCGGCATGCTGTTGGCAGGGTCGACATGGTTGAGAACCGGCTGGTTGGCATGAAGTCTCATGGTATTTATGAGACCCCAGGAGGCACAATTCTCTATAGAGCTCATCAGGAATTAGAAAGTATTTGTCTTGATAAAGACACCTTACATTACAAGGATATGATTGCCCTCCGCTATGCAGAACTAGTTTATGATGGGAAATGGTTTTCATCCCTGCGCGAAGCGCTGGACGGTTTTGTTTTTGTTACCCAAAGACATGTCACCGGGCATGTCCGTATCAAGCTCTACAAAGGTAATATAATCATATTGGGGCGTAAATCACCTTATAGTTTGTACCGGGAAGATTATGCTTCTTTTGGCCAAATGGATATCTACGACCAGCAAGACGCCAAAGGCTTTATTAATTTGTGGGGGCTGCCGCTCAAGGTTGATGCCCTTTTGAACATCGCAGGTACCGGAAAAAGCCGCTTCCGCGCGCCTGACTATTCCATTTTCAAGCGGGATTAGATGCAGCTGGAGGATAAAGTGATGAAGTTATGGGGTGGTCGTTTTAGTGGCAAACAAGATGAATTCATGCGAAAGTTCAATGACAGTTTTAGCTTTGATCAACGGCTTTACGCAGTAGATATCCAGGGGAGTATTGCCTATGCGAATGCATTATCCAATGCAGGTTTATTGGGTAAAGATGAACTTGCAAACATCATCAAGGGTCTGCTGTGTATCAAGAAAGAATTTGATCAGGGTGTCTTTGAACCAGGTTTTGAAGATGAAGACATTCATACTGCAATTGAACGGCGTTTAACCGAACTGATTGGTGAAGCAGCTGGCAAACTCCATACAGGCCGGAGCCGGAATGACCAGGTGGCTTTAGATTTAAGACTCTATGCCATCATTGTAATCGAGCAAGTTCACGATGCATTAACTGCTTTGCAAACCGCCATCATCAAGAAAGCGGAGGTTAATCTGGAGATCATCATGCCTGGATATACACATCTTCAACCGGCACAGCCCATCCTCTTTAGCCATTGGCTGATGAGCTATTTCTGGATGTTTGACCGTGATCGAGATCGTTTGACGGATTGTAAACGGCGCACGGCTGTTTCCCCACTGGGCGCAGGAGCTCTGGCAGGCAACCCATTTCTGATAGACCGAGCCCAATTAGCAGAAGAGTTGGGCATGCCTTCGGTGACATTAAATAGTATGGATGCCGTCAGCGACAGAGATTTTGTTGCCGAGCTCCTCTTTACAATAGCACTGATCAGCATTCACATCAGCCGGTTGGCTGAAGACGTGATCATTTATTCCAACCCGTCGTTTGGGTATCTATCCATCGATGAAATGTATACCACCGGCTCTAGTTTGATGCCTCAAAAACGCAATCCCGATTCCTTGGAACTGGCGCGCGGCAAAACAGGTCGGGCAATTTCTTCATTGGTCAATTTATTGGTGATATTAAAAGGGCTGCCCTCTACTTACAACAAGGATTTACAAGAAGATAAAGAACCGCTCTTCGATAGTGCCGATACAATCCTCCTTACCCTGCCGGTTATTACCGGCGTGGTTGATACAATGCAACCTCACCCCGATTTGATGGCAGCCAACCTCGATGAAACTATGTTGGCGACAGACATGGCCGATTATCTTGTTGAACAGGGGCTTCCTTTCCGGCAGGCGCATCAAATTGTCGGTCAGGTCGTCAGGTTAGCTGAAGAAAGGCAAGTAGGGTTTTCAACACTTCCTTTACCAGACCTGCAAAGGATCTCAGCTTATTTTGGGCCAGATGTAAAAGAAATATTCGATTTTCAACGATCTGTCTCAAAAAGAAGCGGGATTGGTGGCACCGCCCCTGAGACTGTTGTCCAGCAAATTGCTGTAGCAAAACAAAAAATCAATGATCTTCCAAAATAACGAAAGTGTCAATCCTACCCGCTGCTTCAAGGTAAACTCGAATCACCTCCCACACCTCCCCAGGTATCTCAATCTTTTTCCCATCATCTCCCTCGCCCCAGCTTCTCAGCTCCTTCCCCTGCCCCCTCGCTCCCCTCCTCCCACTCCGCCTTCATTGTCGCCACCATTGTCCGCTGCAATAAAGATCACGGCGCCATGCTTGTCACTGCTGCTGCCGAAATTACCTATCAATTCTACAATACCGATGGGTTCTTAATTGACGACTACACCATGGCCAAAGAACTGTGCCAGATTGGGTACCAGGACGTCTCGTTCAGATTTATTCGGTAGCTAGACGCCGAAAAACTTTATCGGGCCTATTCTCAAGCCCCATTTGTTCCTTCAATTGGCTTTAGAGGGCGTTTAATGATGGGTTCTGGGGAAGCTATTCACCAGCCAATGTTAATGTGGTAACTTGGGTTATGCTTACCTCACCGTCTCCATTAACCTCTCATGGTAATGGTGAGGAATTAAGACTATGAATTCTGTCTCCGAGTTGTTTGCGGGCAGCATATAAAACGTCTTTATCTTGGGTCCAATTGCGAAAATCTATTCCTACTGTTCTGGTGGTATCAAGAGCGAACTGTTCTTGGCCAAGATTTTTAAGCATCTGAATATACTCATAGTCCTCACTACCTTCTCGGAACCACTTCATTCTTAACCCTGAAACTATTTGATTTGGTAGACCGACTTCGTCTCCCGGGTAAACCATATGTCCTTCTCCCGGCGCATTAACCCGATAAGCTTCGGCATTATTCCAAGGATCACTGGTCCAATAGTCAACCCGCCAAAATTTAGTACCAGTCAGGCCCAAGCTTTGGTTGATAAAACCCTGCATGATCCTGAAATTGATAGGGAGGAAATCGATGGTGAATTTAGGAGAATAGCCATCTTGAACCAGAGGATTGTAAGACCAGACTACTGTACTCGAATGATTAACTAGTTTTTCGATATTGGCTTTAGCCTGGTCATAATGTTTTGGAAGAACAGACCAAATATCGGCTGCAGTGTTATCAAGGCCTAGTCCCATGAGATTATCAGTAGGATACGTAACGATCATTGGATGAGTTCCGCCAAGTCTAAGGTTTGCAGCCCATTCAAGGAATAACTGATAAAGATCGGTGCATTTCCAAACTTCATTTGCGTAGGAGGTATAGAGATATAATTCTGGTTCGTGATTGGCGGTTAATTTGAGGATATCTGACACCGAAGGAGCCGAATCTGCTTGACAACTATGATAAGTTGCCCCACTCGGTAACCAAATGCGGAGCATATCAAATCCGTAATTATCGATTAAAAACCGCTCATCAATACGGTTGACATGTTTGGGATTAAATCTGTGCTTTAAAAGTTCGATATGCGCGGGGAGCGACTTTCGGAACGATTCAGCTTCGGTAATTGCCTGCAAAGATCTTTTCTTGGGTAAGGAAAAATCCCAGACGTTGAGCATAATGTTTACGGTGCTGGTTCCCAGACTACTGGTTATGGTAGCAGTGGCACTATATTGCCCGGCTGGAGTATTGGCGGGAGTATAGACATCTACCCAGATAGGCTGGTTTTCTCCGGCGGTTAGGTTAAAAGGAACAGCGTCTAGTTGGCCAGTTAGATCTTGACGGGTAACTGGATCGACAAAGGGGATTAGAGCTTCAGGATACCAGCCGGGACCTAGAGGACTATTGGTCTCGGACCTGTGCCTTTCGCTTCCTTGGGTAACATATAGGTAATGCTCTCGGTACAAGTTGATATTATCGGAGTTGATCGAGGCACCATTTGGTCCGCTTAGATCGGAGATGGTGACGTTGACGTTGGCGAGATTATTGGACGCAGGTGCTTTGACGATAATTTGGAAGGGTTCGTATTCGTTTTTAGCAGTGTAGAGGGTGATATTTGAATTGACTCTGGCGGGATCGTTTTTGAATACCCTGGTCATGCCGTCCTCAACCCAGACAATGTGGTTCAAAGGATTTACTAGCACGATCGGAGCGAAGATAGTGTAGTCGAGGGGGTCATCTGGGGTATCGGCCAGACCACTCGGCGAATACACGGCAACGCTGACGGCAAGCAATACTAGTCCTGCAAGTTTAGTCAGAGAAATTCGCATGTCATAATTTCCTTGTGTGTAATGACTCAGTCCATGGCTGAGTTCGATCGTGCACCCCTGCTGTGGGTGACCCGTCCCCCTCCAGAGGGCCTGAAGCAGACATTGTGCCTTCAACCACCTCCTTGCGGAAACAAAAAAGGCGCAGGGCCAGACAAGTCAGGCTTGCTAAGGCAGCCTCCGGCAGCTGCTTAAAAGCTATGTGACTTTC
>SDBU01008123.1_pt1 | contig 11993 bp, 18 predicted proteins | sample 2277071 | NCBI WGS metagenome assembly SDBU01 (sample SAMN10397929, study PRJNA504765) | marine sediment metagenome | isolation source: marine sediment core GS08_GC12, 126 cmbsf | place: Arctic Ocean: Gakkel Ridge, Loki's castle | collected 2008
CAGCGCCGCTAAAGTTCAAATTCCAAAGGCTGTTCCAATGCGGGTCGGCACCCAGTTGCAAAGTGTACTTTTCATAAGCAACAAAGGATTGTGCGGCTGGGAAGGACACACCACCATCCCAAATACCATCACATCTCACCATCATGTTCTCGGGGCATTCTGCGGCAGCGCCAAGATTTATCCAACTTGACTCTCCGAAGATATGGAGAGTTGCAGGGCCGGTTACGGTCAGCAGCTTATTGATCACACCCTCACCATCAGTCATAGCCGGGGCTGCTACGGTAGAGTGGAATCGAATCATTCGAGCATCTGGACCCACAGCAGTGTTGATTACATCCAGCCTGGCTACTGCACTGTCCCAGAGCATAAAGTCGTTGGCTGACATGCCGAATATCTGGACATCAAAACTGTTGGTTCCATCACCGATAAGGAAATCTATATTGTCTCCTAACGGCAACATTTCAAGGGCAGACCCAGTCCACTCGACGCTCACGTCTCTGTCATCGCCGAAGTAGAGCTTCTCCAGGTCTTCCAGCCAGTGGCTCCTCGGGTCCCAGTGCACTTTGACCGCTATCACAGCGGTGTCGCCAGCGGCGACTTGCCCCAATGCGTAGCCGAACGGTATCTGTGTCGCGTTGTTGCGAATCTTGCTCACAATGCAGGTGGCCGTACTGATGAACAGCGGGTCTCCGCCAGTCACCAGACTACCTCCGCCACCAGCATCGTCCATTGCTAGCACACTGACGTTCCATATCCCCTCGGTATCAATGGCTATCCGCTCAGTACCCAGAACCTCGGTGGCGAACGGGATACCAACCCCCATGTTTCCAGCAACCGTGCCGAATACAACGGGCAGCCCCTTCGTGACTACGGGAGCATCCCCGTGGTTGATTTCGCTTGCCAGTAGGGTAATCTGACGGCCTTCGTAGCTCGAAGAGACCTCGTCGCCAGCAGTCCCCTCTGCAGCATAAGCTCCAAATGCTTGTGTAGGCATTGTCCTTCTCCAATCTTTATTTACCGTGTTTAGTGACGGATTCTTTTACCGTTTTTAGTGACGGGTTTTACCGCCCTTCGGCGGCTGTTTTGGCTTCCTCTTTCGGAAGACCCAGCCTTACGAAAGACTCTTCCAGGGCATCTCTGTCCGCCTTCGGGTCGGGCTTGCTATTGCCCAGCCCCTTCACCTTGCCCGTCTCTGCGAGATCGGACACAAACTTAGCCTCAGCCTTGATAGCGTCCTCTACTCCCTCAGAATCGGTGGCGTTGGTGAACTGTTCTAGCAAACGGGCCTTGCAGGGTTCGGGAAGATCGGCCTTGCCCACAGCCTCTTTTATCGTGGCCTGGGCTACGGCTTTCGCCTTCTCCGTTTCCGCCTCGGTCAGCTTGCCTTGCAAATCGTCCCTCTCTTCGGTGAGAGTGGAGACCTGTCCCTCCAATTCCGTGACTGTCTTTTCACTCACGTCGCTTTGTACCTCCGTCTTAATTTTGGTTTCTATCAGTTCGACCAAATCGGGCCTCTGTGCTCTGAGTGAGGCTTCGTCCACCAGGTCAACGTCTAGTCCCGACTTATCGGGACTTTCCATAAGACCCGCTCGACCTCCAGCCCCCGGCTCTGTCACAAAGTCCACACTTCGGCCTTTCAAAATGTTTTCTACCGCAACGGTCTCCACCCCATCTATCTTCTCCTTCTGTCCACTCCCGATACCCAGAATGGACACCGCAAGCTGGTTAAGATCGCCCTGCTCATACAACACCGCCGCTTTGTCCTTGAGCCAACCCGCATTGATGTGCGCTTCCCCCACGGCGTTACCCTGGTCGGACACGTGGCAGTTCTTGAGCGTAGCCACCCAGTCCCTTATAGACCGCTCAGGCCGTGCCTTCTCGTCTGCGTCTGTGGGATGGTCGCAATACATTTTCGCGCCGTTGAACACAACCGTTGCATCTTTTATCGCTGATTCCGTGTAGTACCTACTTTTATCTGAGTTGAAGCCAGGCACCAAGAACCTCACAGGAAGGATGCCCCTTGCTACTGTGTCAGCCGCTGCCAACTCCTGTATTAGTGTTATGGATTCCTTCACATAATTTCGCACGGTACTCTCCTTGACCCATTTCGGTATATCCTCATCGGCCACGTCCAGAGCACGGTACGCAGCCCGTATCTTCCTCTTCACAGCGGCAACTTCATCACTCGGTATCTGGACTCGGTTGCCCCTGAATCCACCGGGGCTAAGAGCCGCCGCCGCACGCCCCAACTGCCGCCGTGTGACCTTCGCTGTGGGCGTCTCCCATAGCCGTAATTTCCATGTGGAGGGCTTGTCACTCTCGGGCACATAGGCGAACGCCGCCGCTGGGTATTTCAGCCCATCCTCCGTCTTGGCCACTGGAGCCTCACGGAGCACAGCGAGACAGGCATCCACCTCTTCAACCGCTTCGCCAATCCCCTCTTCCTTGCCAACCCCAATCAGGTCAGCGCAGACCGTCATACACTTGGAAGAGCGGTTATCACTGCCGCGCAAACCCACCTCTGTTACCAATTCGTCCAGCTTCGAGCGTAGGGCTTCCACAGTCTCATACTGGGTTTTGGCTATCACCTCGGTCTCGTCAAGTACGGTAGCCTTTCCGTCTGTGATGGTGTACGGGGCGCGATAAGTCTTCCCATTGCGTTCGTATATCACGCTCCCGCTGTCAAAGTCCCTCACCCACACATACTCACCCACAGCGCCATATCGCGCCGTCAGAGAGGCACCCAATAGTGACCTGACTTCCTCGGCTCTCAGTTCTGCCATACCTGACTCCTTAACGCTATTGGCGGCAGCCCATCCCGCCGCCGCTGCCCGACCTTCATCTTGGCGGGCCTTGAAAACACTGTTGAATGCCGCCATATATGCCCGCTGTTTCTTGGCGGACAGCTTCTTGACCGCTGCGGGTAACTCTCTTGTGCTGGCATATGGCATCCATTCTCCAATAAAAAAGGCGACAACCTTTCGGTTGCCGCCTTCGTTGCTCGATGACGACTGGGCTATATCGTTAGGGGATTACACTGTGATGCCCACTACTATGTCCGCTACCATCCAACAGACTAGCACAATGCCCACTATCCACAGGAGGCCTTTCATCAGGCTAATTGCTTCCTTCACAGCTTCACGCTCCCCTTCACTTGCAACATAAGGCGGAAGAGATACCTGCCAGGGTGGAACTCATTATTCCATTCCTGGAAAACATCGAGTGCCATCTTGATAGGCCTCGGATTGCGCCTCAATAAAGTCCGAATGGTCGCTTTTGCCATGCGATCTATCGCATCCATTGCAAGAGGCCTATCCTCCCCAAAAGCGATGACTCTGCCATATCTCTGCCACAGCCCGGGACCCCTAACAACCAGTTGGGGGGCAAGTTCCTTGCGCCTTCCCCGTTCAGCATTGAAGAGGCCAATATGCCGTTTGACGGCCTCCTTGAATTGACTCTCGATGCTCACAGATTCACGCTCCCTTTAGCCTGACATCCCACAGGGGGTAGTGATCAGGATCGCCATCACTTATTCCCTCCGCCTCTCTCTCCTTGACATCACAAATATGCTCAGCCTCGACTAAATCTCTCTCGAGAGCTGCATGACAATCTCTCACATCCTCATATGCCACACGGGCAGCCTCTACGACTTTGCGCATCTTCAGCAGTGTCGACAACGACGCCAACCCTCTAGCCTTAATAACAGCATAGGCGGAAACAGCTTCCTCCAACTCTGTCATAGTTTAACGCTCTCCTTTACCTTCTCTACCCTCACTGGCTGATTGTCCTGCGTGAAAACAGTCACCTCACCATACGGAATATCCCGCAGAAGCTCTAAAAGTCTCCACTCCCTAATAGAGATACTACTTTTCTGCACGGCTGTCAAGTGTTCTTTCACCTTGGCAGCCTTTCGGGAACGAGCGCACAGCGGCAGTTCTTGACCACTATGCCACTACTATTGTATAATGAAGTAGAAGTTGAGGCATCATAAGCCCAACCGTCATAATGGGAGGCCTGAACATGAGTCACAGTAGTGCTCTTAAAAGGAGATGGGATAGCATGGCCCCTGAAGAGCGATTCCATCAAACCGAGGCTGCGCATATCGCTAGGCGGGGAAACCAAGACCCCATTAGCCGCATTGCGGCGAGGGCGGCCACTCGGCACCGCAAAGGCATTGGCGTAGGCCCGCAAGAAGTCATCTTCGCTAAACTGCTCGATGCCGCTGGTGTCCAATATCGGCAACAGGTCAACTGTGGGAAGTACAACATCGACTTTACCATATGCGAAGACCTCATCGCCGTGGAAATATGCTCTGGGGGAGGCAACAGTCGCATATCCAAACGCCGCCATGAGAGAATCGAACACCTCCTGAACACTAGGCACCTTGTAGAGATACGCTTCGTTAATGTGCATCCCAGGTCGTTCGGCCCTGGTATCATAGACAAGCTGTTCTCCTTCATGGATTCCGCTCGCCTTAATCCACCCCCGCCCGGTAAGTATAGGGTGATTCGGGCCAATGGTGAAAGATATCCTATCCGTCTCTATTCTCGTGGCAGGTCCGTTATATCGGCTCCTGACTATTTGCGCGAGGCTGCCGTAAATAATGAATGGTGACTCCGCAAAGACCGCATTGGGATGAAACGGGGGACGCTGACGCCCGCCAGGAAACGCCTCTTTTAGGGGTATCACACCAGCCCTATCAGCCTCTATGCATATCGGACAGGGATTGAATACCGCCAAGCTCTTGCCTGGTATCCCCAACTCTGCTGCTCTGTCCAAGAAGGCTTCACCCAGGGCGCTTGAAGACTCTGTACGCGCGATCATGCGTGCCCTGCTAATTGGCACCTCACTAATCCGTCCCCATTCAGCGAACTTGGTCCGAATATCCCGCTGTATGCCCTCTATACCTCGTTTGTTCTTGATGCCGTCACTGACTATCTTCCCAATCTGCCTCTGTGTTTCGGAGGTCATCTTGGTAATGGCCGTAGAACCGTGCTTGTCAGCCCATGTGATAGCCCGCTCCCACGGTGCCCCTTCAAATGGCAGTCCCGCCCATTTCGTCACCTGTGCCGTACCTCTGACGTATATCGTTGCCCACTGGCTAACCATGCGAGCTGTCCATGTGGCATTGACGGCCTGCAACGTAGGGTCGAAGGCGTCCACTGTCTCTTTCTCCCCAGCCTCTCGCACATTGGCATAGTAGATCATATCAACGGCATCGTAGGGGAAGGTCTCTCTGAGGGCACGGAAGTACCGAGCCACGTCGGCGAACATGCTATCTTCCAACCGTTCATTCGCTGGACTGCGAGGGTTGGCTGGCAGTTCGGCCTCCAACAGGCGAATGATGTCGGCTAGAGCGTCCACAGTCCCCATATCACCACAACACTGCCAATCACTAGCATGAGCAGCAGGAATGCCAATGCCCATCCTGAGAGGCGTTCACTTTCCACGTTTGGCCCTCCTCTTTCTCCGTTTCGGCTTCGGCTTCTCAGGCTTGTGGGGTGCCTTCTCGCTTGCCTCTATCGGCGTTGTCTCCTCAATCACCACCTCGTCGGGCACTACCCCATCCACGCAGGCCACACACTTGACCATGATGGTGCCTGCTTGGTGTTCAATAAACCCATTGCCTCCACACTCCTCGCATTTAGCCATGGTTTCCCTCCTTATCCTCCCTCGGAAAGCCTAAGTCTGTCACACATTCCCCTCCCTTCGAGAGTCTCTCTATAGCTGCTTCTAAACCTATCAGACAAGCGGACTCATCATTCCAACTGCATGGTTCATCACCTCTACGCCCCGTGAAGGCGCAAACATAGAAGGACCTTCTAAAGAAGAGACCTTGTGTGTGCTTCTCACAGCCCCTACATCTGATTTGTGCTAATTGCTTTCTCTCTGGCATCGGTGCTTCGGCTGGTTTCATGGCTTCCCTCCTCTATTCTATACGATTCAATCGGCTTCATATACCCTCCTCTACGATGGTGGAGGCCCCCACAAACACCAACCGCAAAACACGCCACAGCCGATACACCATAGCATCCATGACAGCTTGCCTATTTCCCTCCTCACGTTGTCCCCCATTATCTTTTCTCCTCTATTACCTTGCTGTCTCGTAACGCCTGTACTAACGCCGCCACCTTCGCTAGGTAGCTCATCCTCTCACCCACAGGCATCCCCCCCAGCTTCTCCAATACCTCCGGAATGTTGTTGAGTCCGATGTTCGTCAACGCCACCGTCTGCACTTCCTCGGAGGCCCCGAATTGTGGGAAGGTCGCCACTAAGTCCATGATGGCCTTGATAGCACTGGCTGCGTCTCGCGGCGCTATCTCAGGGAAGTCTATGTCTATGAATACATCGGTATCCAATATCACGGCGAACATGTCTCGGTAGGCGTCAGCCCATATCTGCTGATACGATTGGAATTGCTTCAGGAGGGGAAGTTCTACCGTCTTCGCCGTGGCAAGGTTCCCAGTGGAGATGTCCCCAAAGTATTGCTCTGGTATTCCCACCGCAGCACAAATCTGGAGCTTAATCATCCGCCCATCTTGGTAAGCGTCAGAAGCCCCCGTGTCTGCCTTGATGGGCTGGGTATCCATCCCCATATTCTCGAACAGCCATGAGCCTGCCTCAGGAGTCGTTTCGTCATGTTGAGCCTTGGCTCCCTCTACCGACGCCGCGCCGCCCTTGATCTTAGATTTCCATGCAAACCGCGCCAAGGCTAATACCACTGCCATTCTTGAGGCAAGGAACCTTCGGTACTCTTTTATCCAGTCCAGCGCTGGCGTCAGGATTGAGTTGCCCCGTTGCTCAATGGTGTTCAGGGCTAAGTGATAGACCAGAGCGTCCACCGTTGGGGTGCGTTCTGTCCCCTCTTTGTCTTTCCACGGCTCGCCATTCGGGTTCGTGGTACTACGGTAGTATTCGGTGTGAGGGTGACCTTGGGCATCAGTCCACTCCCGCTTGTAGAGCTTGACATCCTCGATGTCGTCAGGGTCGCTCAGAATCTCGGTTATCTCTAGCGGGTCAATGCGCCTGACTTTCGTGCCCTCTCCGATAAACAGGGCAAAGAACACCTCACCTTCCACCAAGCCCTTGTCAGACGATTTGCGCTGTCCCTGGGCGGAGAAGACCGAACGGTTGGCGGGGTCTTTCCATATCTTCTCTAAGGCTTTCTGTACGCTTCCATCCTCACTGCTAAACGTCAGCCCGCGCCCGAAGGTGTAATCAGTCCACAGCCTGATACCCTGTTTCGCCAAAGGGTCGGCCACGTAGTAGGTGCGTGCCCTCTTGACGGTGGAAATACGAGAGGCGTCGGAGATCGTATCGCCACCCGTGTGCCCAAGCCGTACCCATCCCAAGTCCTCTGCCGCAAGCTCACGCTCAATGCCAGAGGAGGCTTCCGTCAAGGGAACCCCGTCCCATTCGGCTGCCAGCTCTCTCAGTTCGGGTAGCATTGACCTATCCATTATCCTACCTCTCAGTCATCACAAAGTGGAATGGGCCTTGCACCCCCGCACTATATCGCTCTGCCGCCCCCAATGCAGTTTCAAGGCGACTTTTAGGCTCACCGCCTTTGGTGGAAAATAGGCTGCCTAATGCCAATTCGGCACCGCAGCCCACGGCTTCATAGCCATCTACGTTTTCCGCAACCTGGTAGTCCGAGTAGACGGTGAAGAGCCTCCCGCGATAGCCGACCAAAAATACACCGCCCGTTTCAACCTCTTTTTCCTTGGTCGCAAACCCACCTCCCTTAAGGGATTTCCGCACATCGTCTATGAATGACGTGACCATGTATTCATACAAATCAACGTCGGCATGATGCCTTGGCGGCTTGAAGGCGTATCGAAGGAGTTGCCCCATGCGAAAGGACGTTGTGAAACCCATGACAGTTTCGGCGTTCTTGAATACCTTTTCGTCTGCTCGGATAGCTAATTGGTATCCCCCAACGCCAGCACTATCTGCGCCGACATGAACGATACCTTCCTCAATCAACCCTACGATGCAGGTCATTTATCCGCCCTCAGTCCCCTTCTCAGTTCCCTAAGATGCCCTTTGTAGGCTTGAGTGATGCGCTTGGCCACACCCGATAACTCCCGGGTGGGCTTTGTTGCATTTCCATCCGAGGCACGGGCAATCGCTCGTCTTAGTATCGCCTGGTGCAACGGGCGCACCCTGTTGGCTAACCCCTCTGACAGCAAGAATGGCCTATCCATTGTTGACCTCCCTTATCCTAAATCAGGCAATCCAACCAGCCGCATGGCGTCAAATACCACTATCCCCTCCGTCTTGTCTGCCCCTACTATAGCATACCGCCTGGCATCAAGCCCATGACTGTATTGGTGGGTCGTCTTCTCAGTGAGCTTGCCATCCTTGTCTGTGATGTACCTGAAGTTCCGCTGCTCTTTGATGCAGTTCAGTGAGTCCGCCGTCCAGTGGTGCTTGAACGCTCGCACCTTCTGATGCCCCCATTCGACGCTCCCAGGGCCTTTGACCGCGCCTTTGATGTTGTAGCCATAGGCGTGTATCTCGTCGATGCTCTTAGGCTCTGCGCTGTCAGCGGTTATCTCATCATAGCGCTTCCTCACACCTACCTCTGCCAGCCTGGAAGCGATGTCAGGGTTCGTCAATCCACGCTCGTATATCAACTCCTGGCTATATAGGTCGTTGCCTATGATGACGTTCTTTACCAGCGTGGTGGGATCGACCGAATAGCCAAAGTCCAGCCCGTATGTGGCATTGCCCTGGGGTAGCCTGTCCACCTGCTTGAAGAACGGGTAGACCAACCCCTCCACCTTGCCTATCAGCCCTAGGCCATAGACATTCCACCAGTTGGGGTCCTTATCCTTGTTGGACTCGATGTTAGAAACAACCTCTTGTGGCAACACTGCCATAGCGTCCAAGTAGGTGCTGTGGATGTAGGCATTCTCAGGCCGCCCTATCCAGTGTTCGTGCACCCAAAACTCCGATACGGGGTTCCAATCCGCGAAGGTAAATCTCGACGTGCGTATATCCAGCCCCCTAGCCGTCTCCCAGGGGATGTTGTTGGCCTCATTAAGAAACAGAATATGGCGTCTAGGACCCCGCACCTTGGCCGGCTCATCCGCCCCGAAAAACTCAACCGTACTCTGACCTAACATGTAGGTCTGCTCCGTCTTATTGTATCGAGAGTTATTATTTATTGGCTCCTCCAAAATGTTGAAGAAGTCCCGAATGGCACCCCGCTTGAGGTGGGGTAGGGACTCCGAGACGATTGATGCCAATAGCCTACTCTTGGCGCGCTGTAGTATCAGTATGAGCGCCTGGAGGATGGAATACGTCTTCGTTGAAGAAGTGCCGCCTTCATTCGTCGCCCGCCGTATGCCGGGAGCGAGCCAAGCCTGTATATTCTCGTTGAATATGCGAGTGCCCTTTATCTTGATTGCAGTGGTCATGCCTTGAATAGCGCCTCCGCTAGTGCTTCCACACGGCATAACCTGTCTCGTATTGAGGATAAGGTTAAGGGGTCTGGAGATACGTTCTCATGTAATTTAGACGGGCACTCCTCACTCAGCGCAAACCACCTGAGACCTGTGCCCTCGCAGGGCTTGCAGGGCTTCCATCCTTTCGTTGCGCCATTAACCATCGTGCATTTCCACGTCCAAATGGTTCCTCTACCATCACACTCACGGCACTTCGCTCGGGCGCACTTCTCAAACCAGGTCTCCACCCGCTCAGCCTCTGTTGTGAGCGCTACAGTGCCACCGGCTATCATGCCTGTTGCCTCCTCGCCTAACTCGTAGCCGTCGTGTTCACTCATGCTGCCTCCGTTCCCTCATGTATTCGGTTACGATTCACCCACATAACCGCCCGCTAGACTTCCATGTTGCGAGCGACTAGGTGCTACGCTATCCACCGCTGCCGTGTCTGGCTTCTCGACGCTTTTCGTCTTTCGCTTCTTGGGCAACCCCTTCGCTATGGCCTCTGCCCTCGTCTCCGCCTCTACGCCTACGGCATGGGAAGCCCGACCATCCGTAACGTAGGCCTGCGCCTGTGCCTTGGCCTGCTCCAGTGTCCTGAGCTGGTTGCAGTGGACTTTACCTTTGGGGTTCTTGTATACCATGTAGTAGTTCATTTCTCTGCCTCGCAATACTTGTCTGCGACGGGTGACATGGCTTGGGATATACCAAAGCCAATTATATCAGATCTTAATTCGTAGCATATCCCCGTCTCTGGGCTACGAACAAAGCCCCATTCCATGTCTGCATATGAAAAGGTCAGATTCGCAACGAACATGGTAATGAACAGCCCAATGATTATCCACGCTGCCAGTTCCTTCATTTCCCCTCCTTTGTGCCTTCGCCTTGGAGTATCCTATCAGTGAGCACCTTTGCTTCCTCTGAGCTAACCACCACCTCTATCGTGCGGTTGTCAATGTTCGTGATATTGGCATCAGAGTAGATGTGCTCCATCTTGTTAAGTTCGGCTATGGCAGCTATGTTTGGCTGTCGATTTGGGCCATGCTTACCAGGGATGTCTTCATTGCCGATCTCAGACAGACGCTCCTTGCGTTCTGACACGTCCATGATGGCGTTGGTGGTGGCCTGGGCTAGTACCTCCCCGTTCCTTATGCTCACCTTACGAGCCAACTTACTTGCATTGGAGTCGATGGCGTTCTGACCCCACCTTGCGGCATGTGGTCTGATAACCAGAAAGGCATCGTGTTGAGACATACCTGTTAAGAGCAGGTCGCCGAACTGACAATCAAGAGCGGTGAGGTGATACGTTGTATCCACAATCTGGCCTTTAGACATTACTCACCCCCTGGTTTCAGCGATGGAAAAAGCCAGTTTATCTTTGTGTTTCATGTCCTTATCTTATAATTCATTTTATGATTACCCAATGTCATTTATGGCGTTGACACGAACACCCATACAGCCATCAGCCCTTGAGGGTTCACGAGTTGCTTCCTGGATGGTCTGACATACTCCACAGGTGGAGACGTAATGAGTGCCCGCAGTTGGCGCACTTAGGCTTACGGGTCTCTTCGAGAGGTTCCCCTTTGTATGTCTGGCCTTTACTCACGGTTGACGACCCCCCTAGATGGTTAACGGTAACACCGAGAGGGAGAGGGTGTCAATAATGGGACTTGACAGGGGCGCTCTTACGTGTTAGAATGGTATCCCTAATAGATACACACCCAGAAAGGACGAAATCGGCATCCGCACGAGCATCAAGATGAAGTTTGGGCAAGCGTCTTTCCACCGCGAATCAAATCTCCCTGGCAAGGCTCTTGGTGCAAGGTTGCATGTATGCAACTGGAAAGGGCAGGCTATTGAACACCCGCTCAAGGCTCACAGTCCCGACAGGTCGGGACACCCACGCCGTCCTGATGGGCGACCACGTTGGCGTGAGACGGCTCGCAAACCACGAGACTATACTCAGGGCTGGTCCCGACAAGTCGGGATGCCTCTCAGGAGGGAAGGTAACATGAACGAGCGAATAGCACTTATACGGGTCAAGGCAGACACCGCTTGGCTGACGGCAGACCAAGCCGAGAATGAAGAGGACGGATGGCGTCATTTCAAGGATGTCGTATTCCCCCGGATAACAGAGGCCCTCAATGGGATGGGGCTACCCGAAGAGATAATCTTGGAGTTCATAGAATGGGAGGTAACATGAACATACCAACTGGGTACACACCTGCGCCGTGGGAAGTCAAAGTTGACAGGCCGCCATTCACCAAAGGAGATGTCCGCTACTCGATAGTTGATGCCAACAAGTACGTTGTGGCCGGTATAGCATCTGGTAGATTTGCCGATGAGGTGCCTGCCACGTATCAAGAGGCCCACGCCCAGCTGATAGCCCTTGCTCCTGAGATGGCCGACAGGATACGGGCTACTGAACCCGCCCTAATCGCCATGCAAGCCCTGTTGGAGTTGGATGCGGCTTGCCGGACGGAGGAGGCGGAGGCCGCAGTCAGGAAGGCCATACGGGAGGTGTTGGCGTGAACATCAAGGCTC
>SDBU01008124.1_pt1 | contig 11992 bp, 10 predicted proteins | sample 2277071 | NCBI WGS metagenome assembly SDBU01 (sample SAMN10397929, study PRJNA504765) | marine sediment metagenome | isolation source: marine sediment core GS08_GC12, 126 cmbsf | place: Arctic Ocean: Gakkel Ridge, Loki's castle | collected 2008
AGATGTGGTTTTGTGTTGCGGGTACCACGGGTGGCAAGATTGGTATATTGGAGTTAACCCAAAAAATGCAGGTGTGCCAGAAGGTATGAAGCGATTAGTCCACAAGTTTGAATATAATAATATAGAGTCATTAGAACAGTTGTTTAAAAAGTATAAGAATAAGGTTGCTTGCGTGATTATGGAGCCAATGAATATTGAAGAGCCAGAAGATAACTTTTTGCATAAAGTAAAAGAACTAGCTCATAGTAATGATGCGCTCTTTATTTTTGATGAGATTATTACTGGATTTAGATTTCACATCAACGGCGCTCAAAAACTCTTTAATGTTATTCCTGACTTAGCTTGTTTTGGCAAATCAATGGCTAATGGTATGCCCATATCCGCTATTGTTGGCAAAGCCAAGTATATGAAAAAAATGGAAGATATTTTCTATTCTTTCACGTTTGGGGGCGAATGTCTTTCTTTAGCCGCCTCTTTAGCTGTGCTCAAAGAAATAAAAGAAAAGAAAGTAATTGACCATCTTTGGAAGCTTGGGAAATATTTGCAGGGTGAGACAAAAGCTCTTATTAAAGATAATAATTTAGAAGATACGCTGGAGTTAAAAGGCAAGCCATGTTGGCAGATTTTTAAAATTAATAAATATGGAAAATTCTCTACTTTGGAAATTAAGAGTTTTATTCAACAGGAATTAACTAAAAGGGGTGTGTTGTGGATTGGGTCGCATAATATGAGCTTTAGCCATAAAAAACAGGATATGGATAAACTTATTGGCTGTTATAAAAAGATTTTTCCAATGTTAAAAAAAGCGTTAATTGGGGACACTTTAAAGGCGCAACTTTTAGGTAAGCCAATACCAGGCAATTACAAGGTCAGATGAATAAAGATATTAAAATAATTATAATTGGATTTGGCTCCATCGGCAGGCGACATTATAAAAATTTGCAGCGTCTTGGCTATAAAAATGTCCATGCTTTTGATGTTGAAAAAAGAAAGTTAGAGCCTGGTATAAAGACAATTGAGCAATTAACGACAAAAGCCATGCGCGTTTTTGATATCGCGTTTATTTGCACGCCCACACATTTTCATATAAAAACAGCTCTGATAGCAGCTCGGGCTGGTTGCCACCTATTTATTGAAAAACCGCTTTCCAATGATTTGAAAGATGTTGATAAACTGATTAGCATTTGTAAACAGAAGAAACTTATTGTCATGGTTGGCTGTAATATGCGCTTTGAGCCCTGTATAAAGAAAATAAAGGAGCTTTTAGAGAAAAAGTTTTTGGGAAAAATATATGCCATCTATCTAGAATACGGTAGATATTTGCCGTATCAAAGGTTAGGAGTCGATTACAAAAAAGTATATGCCTCTAACAAGAAAATGGGCGGAGGGATAATGTTAGATGATATCCATGACTTTGATTTACTGTTTTGGTTTAATAACTTTGCTAAGGTGATAAAAGCTCAATTCCTTTTTGACAGATTAAGCGACTTACAAATTGATGTTGAAGATATATGTATGAGCCAAATTAAATTTCAAAATAATATTTTTGGTAGTATCAGATGTGATTATTTACAGCAGTATAAAAATAGAATATGTAAGATAATAGGGGAGAAGGGTAACTTAGCTTGGGATTTCAGAGATAATGTCTTATATTTCGAATACTTTGGTAAAAATAACAAAGAGGTGAAGAAAAAAGTTTTTGCCCCGCACTCTAAGAACCCCAACCAGCCATATATTGATGAGTTAGAATATTTTTTGGGTTGCATAGAAAAGCAACAGCCAACTTTTAATGACATAGAAAAGTCGCTTCTACCGCTACGTTTAATTTTAGAAGCGCAAGAAAAATGAATAATACAAGGACACAAATTTTTATTCAAGCCAGAATGGGCTCTAAGCGGCTATCCGAGAAAGTGTTATTAAAAATAGACGGCAAGTCGTTGCTTGAGATTTTAGTAGAAAGATTAAGAAAAGTGGATAATATTGAATGTATTGTTTTAGCAACTAGCAAGAATAAAGAAAATGATGTTTTAGAACAAGAAGCTAAACGACTAGGTATTAGTTGCTTTAGGGGAAGCGAGGAAAATGTTTTAGATAGATTATATAAAGCATCATTAAAGTTTAAGCCAGACAATATTATTAGAGTAACCGCTGACTGTCCTTTGATTGACCCCGAGCTGGTTAATAAGGGTTTAGAGGTATTTTTGGGTAGTGATTGTGATATTTTGAGTAACCACAGGGAGCGGACTTTCCCTGACGGTATGGATTTTGAGATTATTAAACAGCAAGCACTGTCAGAAGCATGGAAAGATAACCCTGCTGGCGCAACCTTTATTAATCCAGTAAATTATTTGTTAGAAAAAAAGAAATTTAAAAATAAAGTTATACTTAATGATAAGAATTTATCTCATATTCGGCTTACCGTGGATTACCAAGAGGATTACGAGCTAATCAAAATAATTTATCAAACGCTCTATAAGAAAAATAAATATTTTACCCTTGCAGATATTTTAAAATTTTTAACAGACAATCCTCAATTATATAATCTAAACAAACAATATGTTTGCTTAGACTATGGCTTGAGGGTTGAAAAATAATTTTATGAAAAAAGTAAAAATAGGCAGTAAGCTAGTTGGCACTGGAGAGCCGTGTTTAATTTCTCTTGAACCAGGCGCAACACATACAGGGATGGAGAGCGCCAAAAAGTTATTAAAGGCAGTAGCTCATTCTGGCGCAGAAGCAGTTAAATTCCAAACCTTTTTGACAGGAGACGCTGATAGGATGATGGGCAGAAAGGACATTATGGTGGATTTCTCAACCCCAAGCGGGAAAAAACAAGAAACAGTATATGAGGCATTAAAGCGTAGGGAAATGACTAAAAAAGAATGGAAAGAGCTTATTGATTATACTAGGGAATTAGGTATTCTTTTCATCACAGCCCCTTATTTTATAGAAACAGTTGATTTTTTGGTAGAGGCTGGTGTTGATGCGATAAAAGTAAGCAAAGGCGATATTAATAATGTTATGATGATTGATTATATTGCTAAAAAAGGATTACCGGTTATTTTAGATGGTAGAGAAAAGTTTGAGGATGTTGATAGAGCGGTTCAGATTTGTGAGAAAAATAATAATGACCAAATTATTATTATGCACTGTCCCTCAGGTTATCCGGCAGAAGACAACACTATCCATCTAAACGCCATTAAGATTTTAAAAGAAATTTATGAGTACCCAATTGGTTTTGCTGACCATTCAGTAGGCGGCCTAATGAATTATGCGGCAGTTGCTATAGGCGCTGATATGCTAGAGAAAACTGTTACTTTAGATAAGACAACTGAGAAAGTAGAGCATTTTATGTCCTTAGAGCCGCAGGAATTTGCTGAATTTGTGCATAATGTGAGAGCTATTGAGCAAGCGGCCGGAGACCCTAGAATAATATTCAAGTCCAGAGTGAAAGAGACAGCTAGAAGAAGTTTTGTTGCTAAGAGAGATATTAAAAAAGGAGAAAAAATTACTTTAGAGATGCTTGATTTTAAAAGGCCTGGAGATGCAGGAATTTCTTGTGTCCAACTGGAAAAGGTCGTTGATAAAAAAGCTGTGAAAAATATCACTAAGGATGAATTTTTGCAGTGGGATATGCTCGAGTCTAAGTTATGGGAATAAAGCAGAAAAATATCAATTTATATTTTACTGAATATTATCCTTCCTTAGGGTCTATAAAAAGTATTGAGCCAATAAGGCACAATAATATTCATAGCATTAACTTTTTGATTTCTACTGCGAAAGGGAAGTATGTGCTACGAAATTTTATGGGCGGGTCTTGCCCCGCAAAAATAGAGAAAATTTGCTTTATTTTAGATTCTTGTTTAAAGCAAGGAGCTAAAGTTTTAAGGCCTATAAAGAATAAGGCCAACAAATATGTTGACTACAAAAGAAAGGTTTATTTAACAAGGTATTATGAAGGGGGTTTATACAACGGCAGTATTGTAGGCCTGAAAAATGTTGCTAAAAATATTGCTCTTTTGCATTCAGCATTGGCCCAGAATTTGATTGAGTACAAATATAGTTTAAACCGTAGTTATTACCAACTGTTAACCCCAACAGGATTAAAGCGGATTGAGGCGATTATAATAGCCAAGAAAAACAAAAATGATTTTGATAAAAAAGTACTCGTTAATATAAATTATCTTAAAGAAAGGTTTGCGGAAAATAAACAAAGCAGTGTTCATTTGAAAAAATTTAGGCAAAAGCAATTAATTCATTTTGACTTAACCCCAGCGAATATAATTGTTCGTAACAATAAAGTAGTTGCAATTATTGATTTTAATGCTATGCGCAAGGGAGATAAAATAGAGGACTTGGCATTTGCTAGCTTTAGGTTTTCTGTTATTAAGGCCAGCCACCCCGAAAAGATAAAACGTAGGTTAAAAGTATTTATTGACTGTTATTCGTCTTACAGCGATGTTAGTAAAGAACAGCTTAACCTCCTTGACTGTTATTACACAAAAATTGTTTTGGGCCGGCTAAGCTATATTTTAAAGAAAAGATATTATGTTGGCTGTAAGATGTGGTGTTCTGATTTTGACAAAAATATAAACTTTTTGAGGTTAGCCCAGAAGATAGGGAAATTTTGTTAAATATGAAAAATAATCTAAGAGTTACAATTAGAAAAGCAGGGGCTGGTAATAAAAAGTTTTTATGGCAATTAAGGAATAAGCCGTACGTATTTAAGTATTCCAGAGTAAGCAAGCCGGTTAAATGGCAAGAGCATATTAATTGGATAACGCCCATCTTGAAAGGGGAGAGCAATAAAGAGCTTTTTATCATATCTGCTGATGGTGTGCCAGCTGGGCAGCTAAGATTTGATTACGGAGATAATAAAAAAGCGGAAATAAGCATTTCTTTGTTAGAAGAGTTTTGGGGGAAGGGCATTGCTAGGCGGGCAATTCGTTCTGGAGTTAGGCGACTTGAAAGACAAGGCAAAATAAAGACAATTCTTGCTGAGATAAGCAAAGATAATATTGGCTCTATAAAGTTGTTTGAAAAATTAAATTTTGTATTTAGTAGTCGCAAAGGCGGGTGGTTAGATTATATCTTAATATTAGATAAGGAATGTATATAGTTTTGTTGTTAGCTATATACATTCCTTATTAAACAAATTATGAATTTCAAAATAGGAAACAAAACAATAGGGGACAACCAGCCGGTTTTTGTGATAGTTGATATTTCAGCTAATCACTTACAGAACTTTGACAAAGCTAAAGAACTCGTCAAAACGGCCTGTGAGCTTGGAGTAGGAGCTGTTAAGTTGCAGGCCTATCTTCCTGAAACTATAACTTTGAATTCAAACAAAGAGCCATTCTTAGTAAAGGTTAATGATGCATGGAAGGATAGGACGCTTTATGAACTTTACCAAGAGGCGTTTACTCCTTTCGAATGGCATGCTGAGCTAGCAGAAATTGCGCGTAGTTATGGCGTACCGCTTTTTTCAACTGCTTACGACAATACAGCAGTAGACTTTTTAGAAGAGATGCAGGTTCCTGCCTATAAAATAGCTTCTTTTGAGCTTACTGATTTGGAGTTTTTAAAGAAAGTAGCCCAAACTAAAAAACCAGTGGTTATTTCTAGGGGAATGTCTACCTTAGAGGAACTAACAGAAGCGATTGAAACGTTAAAAGATAATGGAGCCGAAAATATCGCTCTTTTACATTGCCTAAGCTCTTATCCAGCCAAGGTAGAGGAGATGAATTTACTAACTATCACAGATATTGCAAAAAGGTTTAATGTTGTGCCAGGCCTTTCTGACCATACTCTGACTACTTCTTTGGCAGTGGCCTCTGTCGCTCTTGGGGCTAAAGTAATTGAAAAACATTTTACTTTACGAAGAGCTGACGGTGGTGTTGATGCGGCGTTTTCTTTAGAGCCAAAAGAAATGGAGAAGCTATTGAGAGAAGTTGAAGAGGTCGAAAAGGCGTTAGGGAAAGTCTCTTACCAGCTAGGGGAAAGAGAGGCAGAAAATAAGCAGTTCAGAAGATCGCTTTGGGCTACAAAAGCAATAAAAAAAGGAGAACAATTTACTAAAAAAAATATCGGCAGCTTTAGGCCGGCAGATGGATTAGCTCCTAAACTTTTACCAAGTATTCTGGGCAAGAAGGCGACAAGGGATATTGATTTTGCTACGCCTCTTTCAGAGGACTTAATTGAGTAATAATATACAAAAGTAAAATGATTAAATACGGTATCAAACTTTGGAGTGCTGATAAGCAGTGGTTTGCAGAAGCTGTTGAGCTATATAAACAGGGCAAGATTGATTTTATTGAATTATATATTGTGCCTGATTCATTTGACGAAGAGAGCTGGCAGCTCTTAAAACAAGCTCCTGTTATTGTCCATTCTCAGCATTTTGGGCATGGCTTTAATATTTTTGATTTAGATAATGAAAAAATAAAAACCTTTCAAGGGCAAATTATAGGAGCAGCTGATTTTTTCAATAGCCAATTTATTATTGTTCACGCTGGCGTTGGCAGAAACATGGAGATTTTTAAGAATAATTTATCAAAGATTTTTGATAAAAGAATTTTAATAGAGAATATGCCAAAGGTTTCTTTAGATAACGCAATCTGTTTTGGGCATTCACTTGCAGAGCTTGAGTTGATTAAAAAAGAGAGCGACTTGAACATTTGTCTGGACTTCGGGCATGCTTTTTGTAGCGCTCTTTCACAGAAATTAGATTACAAAGATTTTATTAAATCTATAATGAAACGGCTATGTCCGACCTACTTTCATCTTAGCGGCATTGAGCCAAAAAGTGAAAAGGATATTCACCTAAATCTTTATGAAAGTGATACTGGCATCATAAAGTGGTTTAAAGAGATATTACAAGAAGTGGCGGATAAGCAAGATATCAACCTTGTTTTTGAAGTCCCAAAAAATAATATTGATTTAACTAACGACCTAAAAAACATTAATTATTTTAAAAATATATGATATATGGAATATTGTAAAAAATGTGTTCAGCCAAATACAAGGCCAAGAGTTCGCTTTAACGAGCAAGGTGTTTGTGGCGCCTGTCTTTGGGAGGAAGAGAAGAAGACAATTGACTGGGACGAGAGAAAAAAGGAATTTCAAAGAATCGCTGATGAAGCAAAGCAAAAAGCCAAAGAAAGAAGTACTTATGATTGCGTGCTTGGCGTAAGTGGTGGCAAAGATACTACCTTTTCTGCTTTGTATGCCAAAGAAACACTTGGGTTAAATTGTTTATTGGTTAATTGTGCTCCAGCTCAAATTACAGAGGTAGGGCAGTATAATATTGATAATCTGTTGAATCTTGGGTTTGACATGTACACCGTGAAGGTTAATCCGCTTATCTTAAAGAAAATGATGAAACGAGATTTTTATGAATATCTTAATATCAGCAGGCCAACTGAAAAAGCTTTATGGTCTAGCGCTTATCGCGTAGCTATGCATCATAATATCCCCTTAGTGATACAAGGGGAAAATGAGGCTTTAACTCTAGGGGTCGGAGGGGTTTCTAGAGGAGATGACGCAAATGATGTGCGCAATACGAATACTTTGTCTAATGCCCTTAATGAGTATGTCGGCTATGAAGGTATCACAGAGACAGACCTGTTTTTCTACCGATTTCCTGATACCACTGGCTTAAGAGCTGTTTGGCTGCAGTATTATGTTAAAGAGTGGTCAAGAACCCATAATGCAGAATTCTCTATCAAGCGTGGAATGAAAGTGCGAACTGATGATTTACATAATTTAGGCAGGATACATCGTTTCTGCCAAATGGACAGCGACTTTCATATGGTTAATCAAATGTTTAAGTATATAAAGCTTGGTTTTGGTTTTGCTACTGACGAGGCCTGTTATGATATCAGAGACGGATTTTTAACAAGAGAAGAGGGGATTAAGCTAATTAAAGAATATGATGGCTTATGCGGGAAAGAGTATGTAAAGAAGTTTTGTGATTTTATCAGTATTGATGAAGAAGAATTCTGGCGAGTAGTAGAAGGTTGGAGGAACAAAGAATTATTTGAGAAAGTTAACGATAAGTGGGAATTGAAAAGTAATTATTCGTAGATTTTTATTTATGAGTGAAATAAGTATTAAAACAATAGCAAAACAGTCAGCTAAATTTAACTTAGCCAGCGTTGTTTCTTTTCTAGTTAAACTGCCGACACAGCTAATTATTGGGATTTTCCTTTTGCCCGAACAATACGGCATTATTAGCTTTGTTGCTTTATGGTCTTTGTATGGTAGTTTGATTAACCCTGGTACTACTTTGGCTGGCAGAAGAGAGGTGCCTTATCTGCTTGGCAAGAATAAAAAAGCTGAGGCAAGGGAGGTGCAGAATATAGCCATTTCGGCTGATTTGCTTTGGTCTATTTTGCCTTTTGTTGTTATTTTAATAGCTGCATTTTTTTATCCTGGAAAAACAATTAAGCTAGCCCTTATCTTAGGCGCAGTAAGTTTTCTAGTAGGCCGTTTTGTTGGGTATTGGTCTAGCTTTAACACTGCAAGACAGAACTTTACTGTTTCTGCAATTGCCAAGTTGATTGGAGCAATTGCTGTACCTGTTTTTACTTTAGCTGCTATTTATTGGCTTAAAATTTATGCTGTTTTATTAGCTCCGATATTTGGTAGCGCTGTAACATGGCTGTATTATTTGAAGAAAGGGCCAATTGGTTATTCTTTTAATCTAGATTGGGAGAAAATAAAGAAATTGGCCAAAGTGGGCGTTGTATTTAGTTTGGCAGGCATTGTTTTTTATGCTCATCGAATGGCTGACAGAACTGTTATAGCTGCTTATCTATCTCTGCGAGACCTAGGCCTGTTTACTTTTGCTATGGGCTTTATTGTGTTTGCCATTAGATTTTTATCTGATTTTGGCACAGTGCTTGAACCAATGCTATGGAAAGAGTCAGGAAGTAAAAAAAGTTCTCTGAATGTTTTTTGGGTTGTTAAAAGAGTTTCTATTTATACTGCCTTGCTCACTGCTATGGCTATTCCATTTTTGCAAGTTTTCTATACTTTACTAGTACCATTGTTAACGCCTAATTATATTGATTCAGTAGCGGTATTTACCGTTTTGTCCCTTTTCTTGTATTTAGTAGCTATGGCTATACCAGCCGGCACTGTTTTAAGCTCTTTAGTTGTTAATAAACAGAGGCAGCGTACCCTTATTTATACTCTTGGCCTAGTTTTGTCCGTTGCCCTTGATTTGTACCTTGTTTACCTTGGGTATGGGATTATAGCCATTGCGCTCGCTACTTTAGTGGCGCAGGCAGTAATAACTTTTTCTATCTTTTGGCTGTCTAGAACCTACATTACTAAGAGCAACAAAGAATTTGTTGTTTTACTTGGCAAGGTTTTATTACCTTTAGCAGTGGCAGTTGGCTTTACTATTTTTAATTACTATAACTGGTTCAAGGCAAGCTGGGCCCCACAGTCAGTTATTTCTTTAGTAATGCAGTTTGTAGTTTGGACTATAATTGTCTTTGCCTTTTATCGAAAATATTTTCCTAAAAAGCAGTTGGCTGAAATATGGAAATTTGGCAGGACGCTTTTACATAGAAAAATAAAAAAATAATTATGACAACTAACGTACAACATACAACATTAAAGGATTTTTTACAGCAAGAGGGTAGAGCAGCTCTTCTAGTCCACAATGCAAAACAAGTAGAAAAAGTTGTTTTATTAAAGGACTTGCTTAATAAAGAATACCATATTATAGTGCCTACCTCAGTAGAGGCAATTTTTGCTTTGGACAAAGCAAAATTGTCCTATCATATCTTAGAGGATAATTATACTGAAAGCGAGGCATGGGATTTTGTGCTTGAAATGGAAAAAAGAACTGAAGTGATGGTTGAAGAAATAGATAGAGTAGTGGCTGAATTATGTCCTGAGATTAGGAAAAATGATTTAGAGATGGCGACTTTTCAGTTATTCTGCTTTATAAGAGTTTTTGGCTCTTTAAACGATGCCTACTTTAAACTTAAAAACTTTTTTCAAAAACAAACATTTTCTAGAATATCTTTTTTCGTAGAGCAGGAAAACGGTGTTCCTGCAAAGCAAATAGAAAGTGGCCGTTTGTTTTGGCACTCAAACGAAAATCTTTTTGCAAAAATACTGAATGTCTATAAAACTCCTATACAAGTGAGCCAGTTCGCATCAATTGGAAGTAATGCCCCAGTTATGTCAAAAAAGCAGAGCATTCTTAAGAAGATTCAAAGAAATCCACGGTTATTTTATCTTTTTAAGATTTTAAAAAGAAGGGGCTTTGCGGCAATGTTCAAATCCTTACACTGCAAGAAGTTAAATAAATTACTTTTACTTAATGCTGAATATAATTGGAAGTTTTGTGTGGATGAATTATTGGATAATGATTGTTGTATTTGGGGGCAGGTAAACGAGCAACTTGGAACTTGGAAAACAGAGAAGACCCATTTCAGCTTACCTTTTGGAGAGATTATCAAAAAATTATCGGCTTCTGATAGATTTATGCGAGTGTTTCAGCAATCAGATATTGACTTCTATCCTTTAATGGAAGAGAAAATCGTTTTTTTCTTAAAATATACAATTCCATCTGCTTTTAACGTTTTTCGAAAAGTTAGTAATTTAATTCGTGCGAAGAAACTCAAGGGTCTTTTATTTAGCATAAATTATTCAGCTGTATCGAAAAGTATTTGTATGGCTTTTCGCAAGGCAGGCCTGCCAGTAATTGGCTGGCAACATGGAGGGACTGTTGCCGAACAAATGAATTATTCTTTTCATAGTGAATTGTCAACATCTGACCTCTTTTTGACTTGGGGGGAATCGTCTAAAAAGCACCGGCTGAATTTAGTTGCAAAATTGAGCCCCAAGCCGGATTTAGTGGTTGCTGGTTCAGTTCGTTTGGAAAGAATAAAAGAATCCTCGGCAACAGATAAGCAAAAAATATTGCAAAAAGCAGGCATTCCCAACAAACAAGGTCCAATCATTGTCTATATTACTACAATGTATTATGGCCCTAATTTAACAAGTCCTAGTCCTCCGCCTCGTTCAGACAACTATTTATATCAAACCCAAAAAACGATTATCAATGGATTAGCTAAACAAAAGGGAGTTAAGATAATAAAGCTTTTCCCTAACCTGTTTTATGCTTTGCCTGTCCTAGAAGAATATTGTCGTACGTTCAAGGATAAAGATGTCTTGACAGTAAGAAACGAAGCTACTGCTACTGAGCTTTTTTCTATAGCTGACGTGATAATTATTGATTTTCCCAATACAGTAATTGTAGAGGCAGTAGCTTTTTCCAAGCCCATTTGTTGTCTTACAAAGCATTTTAAACTTGAGAAAGAGTCATTAGAACTTTTAAGCAAAAGAGCTGTTTTAGCAGATACAGCAGATGAGTTGATGGCAGAGGTAGCATTCTTTTTAGAATCTGGGCAGTACAAGGCAGATATTAATAACAATGAATTTTTGAAGGCATTTGCTGTGGCTGATGGCCAATCAGCTAAAAGAGCAGCTATAGCTGTTAAAAATTTAGTCAAAAAGTTTGAAAGCGGTATGACAAGTCAGAAGTAATGTGATAAATTAAAATCAATATAAATTCAGTTTATAAATAAAAAGATATTATGTATAGAAAGAATAATATAAAAGCAATAATTATAGCTGCTGGGCCAGGTAGTCGCCTGAGGCCCTTAACTAGCAACACGCCAAAATGCTTGTTAAAAATAGGAGGAAAGAGTATTCTAGAGAGGCAGTTAGAAGCGCTAAAAGATTGCGGAGTAAATGATATTTCGATAATTACAGGATACAAGGCAGAGATGATAAATTTTCCAGGGATAAAGTATTATAAGAATGTTAATTATCAAAATAATAATATTTTGAACTCTTTATTTTATGCTGAGAAAGAAATGAATGACGAATTTATTACCTTCTATAGTGATATTTTGTTTGATAAAAGTGTGATTAGTAATACGCTAAAGGACCCGAGAGATATTTC
>SDBU01008125.1_pt1 | contig 11992 bp, 16 predicted proteins | sample 2277071 | NCBI WGS metagenome assembly SDBU01 (sample SAMN10397929, study PRJNA504765) | marine sediment metagenome | isolation source: marine sediment core GS08_GC12, 126 cmbsf | place: Arctic Ocean: Gakkel Ridge, Loki's castle | collected 2008
CTCGGGAACATCCTCCCAAAGATGATGAGCGCGACTGTCGAGGACAACGCTCAGACAAATTGCGCTGTCAATATCTCGCTCTCACCCGACGAGAAGGCCGTAGCAACCTCTCTATACAAGCTGAAGATAACGGCCAAGATGTCCATCGGCGATGAGGTCAAGGAATTCTCTTGCGAGACGAACGAAGACAAGCAGCTCTTGATACAGTTTCAGGAGTAAGTCGAAGGGCGTGAGCGGCGCACACAGAACCACCGGTTAGTGCGTACTCAATGGCGGGATAAGCCGATGATTTCTCGCCGCCGACGGGATGAGTCGAGCAAGCGATTCGGTCTCACGCCCTTGGAGAAATTATGAATAGATATGCTGTAAATACCAGCGTCAGCGTCGACAAATCGAAAGCGGAGATCGAACGAATCCTCACCCGTTATGGTGCAGATGACTTTTTCTATGGATCGAAAAAGAAGGGAAATACCGCGGCAATAATCGCGTTCTCTCTCGCGGGGAAGCATGTAAAATTCGCGCTCCCCTTGCCAAATCCTGATGACTTCGCGTTGACCCCTTCAAGACGTAAACGAAGACACGTTGACGATATGCTCAAGGCGTATGAGCAAGCTTGCCGGCAGAGTTGGAGAGCACTTTGTCTGGTAATTAAAGCGAAGCTTGAAGCTGTTGAGTCGGGGATAACGACCTTTGAGCAAGAGTTTTTAGCTCATATCTTATTACCAAACAATCAGACGGTCGGAGAACACATCTTGCCAATGGTAGACCAAGCTTATCTCGACGGGAAGATGCCGCCGTTGATGTTGACACTTGAGGAAAAGAAGTGAAAAGGAAGAACCAAGCTAATGCGAGAATACCCTGAATGCGTAGATATACAGGACAAGATTTACGTCAAAGAAAGAAAATCACGACGAGCAAAAATCAGTGTAACCTGTCCGGATTGCAAACAAACCCGTTACGTCGATAAAAGAGAAATAGACCGGCGTGTGAGAAAAAATATTTTCACTGGGCGATGTCATAAATGCAACCCTCCCAAAGGGAAAGAAAATAAAAACTGGAAACACGGCAAGTGCCTAAAGACAGGATATATCTACGATACGATTGAAACAAATCACCCCCTTATTTCAATGGCAGGTAAACGAAATCGAATAGCCGAACATCGACTTATAATTGCAAAACATCTTAATAGACCATTGCTCTCGAATGAAGTCGTACATCACATTGATGGGAATCGTTCAAACAACAAAATAGAAAATCTTGTTTTATTGACAAAACAAAATCATTTTCAATTTGAAAGAGCTCTCCAACTCGGCAAAGTAAAAAGAAAAGCTATTACAAACTATGCCGTTAAAAAGTAAAAGCCCGGATTTTTTGACAACAGCTTTACAAGTGTGGGAATTAGGGCTTAGACCGATTCCCATTACACGAAACAAGAAACACCCTCCCCTTGTGAAATGGCAAGAATTCCAACACCGTCAACCTACCAAAGAGGAAATTGAAGAGTGGGCTAAGCAATGGCCGGAAGCAAACGTAGCAATCCTCACGGGCACTCCCGAGGGTGTTGATGTTGTCGATCTCGACATGGATGATAACGGCAATCTTCCGATATGGCCGGGGAACGATCATTTGCTACTGACCGAGTGTGTCGCTCAGACTCCCCATGGCGGTCGGCATTATTTCTCAAAGCATAGCCCGAGCTTCAAAACCTCGGTGGGTGTCCTTGCTCCCCATGTTGATACCCGGGGTGAGGGTGGGTATGTCCTGATTGCCCCCTCTATTGTCGATGACAAGCCTTATGAGTTCGTTATGGGGGGTCTCTCAGAGGTCGAAAACCCTTTCCCCAAGTGGCTTCTCGACAATCTCCAGGGAGAGACCACAACGCCGATTGACGTTGACCAGGCGGCGGCAATCATGGAGCGATTTACTCAAGGTGGCGTTAATACGAAATACGGGCTTGCGGCACTCCAACAAGAGATCCGTAAAATCGAATCCGCTTCTGAGGGGGAACGGAATAATATACTCAATACTGCCAGTTTCGCTATAGGACAACTGATTGCCGGGGGGCATTTAGACCCTATCAAAGCAAACGAGCAGCTTTTCCTTGCCGCTTTTGGGACGGGGCTAACTGCTACAGAGATACAAGCTACTATCAGTTCAGGACTGACTGCCGGGGGGAAGAAACCAAGAACTCAAACCATAGAAGAAAAACAGGGTTTGAAGGCTGCTTCAATTGGTCTGCAAGCTTTCCCCCCGGTAGTCAATGCTTCTGATTGGTTACATGAAGAATTAGAGCACCCCGGGGTTGTACTCAAGGACCTTTTTGATCTCAAGACCAAGGCGGCCCTAATGGGTCCCTCCAAGAGCCGGAAGTCGTTCCTGCTTGTACAGTTTTTCGTCTCACTCGCAGCCGGTCTTGATAAGTTTCTGATGTTTGAGATCCCACAACCCTTACGAACGCTTCTGATTCAGCTTGAGATGACAGAGTTTCATTGCCATGACCGGCTCAAAAATGTCTGTGCGGGGCTCGGCGTCAAAGGGGATCAACTCGAGGACCGGCTGAAGATCATCAATGCCAGAGGCAAACACATCTCAGTTGACGATATGGGAGAGATCATCGAAATCACGAAACGGGAGAAAGCTGACATTGTGTGCATCGATCCGGTCTATAAGATGTTCGCCGGGGATGAGTCAGACCAGTCAACCGTCAAGCCCCTCCTGGCCGCCTTTGACCTCCTATGCGAAAGCACAAATGCCGCCTTTCTATATAGCCATCATTACGCAAAGGGATTATCCGGAGATAAGGCTACCGTGGACCGAGGTAGCGGTAGCGGGATTCTTGCCAGGGACTATGACTTTGGCTGGTATATCGGCCATCATCAAAAAGAGGGGCTTCTGGTCTGCGAAGCAATCAACCGGGCATACCCACCTTGGCAACCGTTCACTCTCAAATGGACAAATTTCCATTTCGAGGTCGATCTGACAACTGCGCCGATTGTACAAACCAGCAAAAACGCCCAGACCTCGGGCCGGTTGGGGAAACCCTTGACGTACAAAGCGGTTATGAAGTGGTTTGAGGGTGGCCTTCTGCCAATGGCCATTTTCGATAAGCGGTTGGGCGATCTATGCACCGCCCGGACCGCTCGAGCATTCAAGAATCAGCTGATAAACGAGGGGCGGCTGCGCAAGAAAAAGAGCACGAGCGAGTTGACTGCTGGGATCTGGTATATCGGGACGCCAGCGCAGATCCGGGACTTCACCGAGGAACGCGCAGCTCTGGCTTATGAGCAATTGAAAGAACAAGAAGAGACTTGGGAAGCAAGGGACAATCGAGGGGGGAGCTATTGAAAATGAGGTTAAAAATAGCAGTTAAATCAGATAAAGCCGAAAACAGCGGCTATTTTGAGGTTAATCAAAAATAGCGGCTATTTTCGGCCTGTATAAAAACAGCAGTTCTTTCTCAAAAGCTCAAAAATAGCGGCTAAATTGGGGTTTCTTAGAAACAGCGGCTATTTCAAAGGTAACTGAAAATTTGAGCTAATTCGGAAAAGCTTGGAAATAGTAGCTAATCGGGCTGAATCTGAAAATAGCAGCTAATTTGACCAGACTTCAAAATTTGAGTTAATTCAGATCAGCCTCAAAATTCGAGCTATTTTGGATTTTCCCAAAAACTTGAGCTAAATCCGAAAAGCTTCAAAATCCGAGCTAAATTTGAAAAGCTTCAAAATCTAAGCTAATTTGAAAAGGCTCAAAAATCTGAGCTAATTCAGAATTAACTCAAAATTCGAGCTAAATCCTAAAAGTTCAAAAATCCAAGCTATTTTGGAAAAGCCCAAAAACCTGAGCTAAATCGCGAAAGCTCAAAAACAGCGGCTATTTTAGAAAGCCTCTAAAATTCGAGCTAATTTGAAATCGGTCAAAAATAGCAGCTATTTTAGATTTCCCTAAAAATTTGAGCTAAATCGAAAAAGCCCAAAAAATTGAGCTAATTTGAGATTAGCCCAAAATTAAAGCTAATTCTGAAAATCTCAAAAACAGTGGCTAATTTGAGTTTTCTCAAAAACTTGAGCTAAATTTAGAAAGTCTAAAAATCCGAGCTAATTTGGAAAAGCTCTAAAATTCCGGCTATTTCGATTTGGCTTCAAAATTCGAGCTAAATTTGAAAATCCCCAAAATTTGGGCTAAATCATGAAAACTCAAAAATCTGAGCTAAATTTGAAAATCCTAAAAACTTGAGCTAAATCCGAAAAACTCAAAAACTTGAGCTAAATCGTGAGGACCCAAAAACTTGAGCTAAATCGGCTGAGGTCAAAAATAGTGGGTAAATCGGGATTAGTCCAAAATTCGAGCTAATTTGAGACGGAGCTAAAACAGCGGCTAAATCAGGGTTCCTCAAAAATAGGAGCTGTTTTGGGATTAGTCAAAAACAGCCGCTAAATCAGTTATGGACAAAATTAGCAGGTAAATCGGCCTAAAGGAGAAATAGCGGCTATTTTGGGAGAATCCAAAAACAGCGGCTATTTCAGAACAGGTTCAAAATAGCCGCTAAATCGGGTGAACTTGGAAATAGCAGGTAAAATGAGGAAGCGGATACTGGAAGGAGCGGGATGATGGATAGAATAAGACAGGTGTTTACAGTGGTTGCTTTCTTTAGCGTGTTGCTTGTTTGCATTTTATTGCTTCGGCAATGTGAGCGCGAGGGCAAGCTCGAGCACATCCTCGAACTCCTTGAAGCCGAGTCGGAGGAGTTGCGTATCCCGCCCGTGTCAGGCCAACGGGACGAGATTGAACGGAAATACGTACGAGAACATTATCAGGAGGACGCGAGATGAAGTGGAAGTATCTGAAGGATATACATAGATGGTGGTGCGGCGAACATGACATTGCCATTGATATCCGTCATGGACAACATCCGCGTTGCTTATTATACATTGAAAAAGAAATCACGGAAGATAAGGCTAAGGCCATGGCCGAATGTCTGGTCGAGCACTTCTCGGAAGAGTTTAAGGAGGAAGTGAGATGATATCAGAACAGATACTTGGGGATATTAAACGAGATGTCGAGAAAGGAATTACTGAGTGTAACCGATTACACTCGGACGTAGTTATTGTTTTGAGACTTCTTGACGGAGCAATAATACGAGAAAAGCTGACGCCCGTTCGACAACGTGCTTTAGATGAACTAAACGAATGGACTGGATTGAGGTGTTGCCCCATTCAGGAGGACGAGATATGAAAACACTGAAAATTTGTAAGGGCAGTGACTATGGTCGAGGAGAAGTTTCAGGAGGAAGTGAGATGAAACTGAAGTGGATACGAAGGTGTCAAGGGAAGTGGCGGGATAAAACCGGAACATTTACGGTATGGCATCCTATCGGTTGCAAGCCGATAAGATATTATTTAGACATTGATGTGGGATGCCGAGCGTCAACAGCAAAGGCGATGGCCGAATGCCTGGTCAAAAACTTCCCTAAAGTGTTTAAGATCGAGTAAAGTTAAACCATGATGGTGTTAAGCTTCTTACATAAAGGTGTAGCGCATTTGACGGATAGCGAACCCCTGAAAAATTACATTGATGTAAGATTGGTAGACTTCCTACCAAAAAGCAACACCCCGGGTGGACACAGTAGAATTTCGAATCGTGCTACACCTTCTGGTAATCGTAGCAACTTGTACACTTTTTGTGCGAGTGTACAAGTTGGTTTTGCAACTACGCTATTTGCAAGCACTTATAAATTTGAAACCGTTTCTGTCGACGAGAACCGCAATTCTACCAAAACAACAAATAATTAGTGTCAAGTTGCCGTCAAGTAGGTTTTGTAAATACATAGGAATGGGGAAGTTATGAATCTAAACAGACTGTGCAATTTGGAATTAGTGTACAAACTGGCCGAAATCCAACTTGTACAAAACAGTCAAAAATCAAACCTATTTGGGGTTGTACACACCCCCTTAAAGGGGGGTGTACAAACCCCTGGGAGATTTCGGTAATTTAGAAGATCCGATGACAGCTAAAAAGTTCGATAGATTTGGAACGCCCGGGGAAGCCGGGAAGATGGAAGATGGAAGGCTTCTGTCATCCAGCGCAACTGCGAAGTACTTGGGTATTTCACCGCGAAAGCTTTTCGATCTCTCAGGAGAGGGTGAAGATCAGATTCCCTTCTATCGAGTCGGTAATAGTAAACGGTATCGGAAATCAGACATCGACAAATGGCTTGAAAGACAACGGGTAGGATCACTACTCAATAGGGCAATAAGTTGATAAAATCATGCAGATCGTCAGGAACAAGATGCGAATAGATCTCAGAGGTCCTGGTATGGCTATGGCCGAGGAGCTTAGCCACTGCCAAGAGCGGGACACCCTGCCGGACCAAGTGAGATGCGAAGGTATGTCTCAAGGTATGGGGAGTACAGTGCTTGATGCCGGCGCGTTTAGCTGCTCGACGAACTGTCTTGCAAAAACCGTGTTTGAGAAAAATGTGTTCTTGCAACTTTGGGAAAACGTGTACCCCCTTCTGTGGCAAGTTTCTCAGCAAATCAAGAGCGGGTTGGCCGAGTGGTATGATTCGCTCTTGTCGGCTTTTCGCACCTTCTCCCGGACGGTTTGCCACTTTGAGCGTTTGATGTTGGAGATCCAAATCCAACCACCGCAAATGTGCAAGCTCAGTCTTACGCAACCCTGTCATGGCAAGCAATTGAACCATAGGCCTTACATCAGGACGCAGTGCGGCAATAAGCTTTTGCAACTCTTCCGTGGTAAGCCATTCGCGTTCGCGCTTTTCCTCTTTGGCTTTCTTAACCTTCCTCATGGGGTTGTCTTTCAAGTACCCGTCCTCGATGGCACTGTTGAACAACGAGCCAAGCAAGACTCGATCGTTGTTGAACGTGTTAGCTCGGACTTTTTTCAATCGCCATGCCTTGAAGTCTTTGAGAAACCCGGGCTCGATCTTGCGAAGCGGGATGTCCGGAAGTCCGTGAGAACGGAGAAAGTTCAGAAATATAACTCCGGAGGTCTGGTATCTCTGGATTGTGTTAGGTCGGAGATCGTTTTCGATTCTCGACAGGTGAGATTGCAGGTATGTCCGGAATCCCATATTCTTGAGGTAGTGAAAATCACCGTGGACCAGCCGGGCCTCGAGGTCTCGGAGTGCGTTACGGGCAACCCGCTTTTGGGTGGTCCTGAGCGATTTCCGTACAACCCTGTCAGTGGCCGGATCCCGAAACTTGGCCCAGTAAGTTGTGTTGCGAAGGTAGATCGAAGCCATGACCCGAAATTATACCTTGTGGCTCGGAAACATCAAGGATTTCAAGCAGGGGTTAGGCACAATCCAGGCACAGCGGTTTCATATATATCGACAGACAAGGCACTTACGCAAAGGGTAAAAAGTATCGAGTCCAGTACCGCCCACCATCTCTTTTTCTCTATTCAGAGTCTTGACTGGCATGACTATCCTCAATCGACCACTCGAATAATTCGGTTTCATATGAGCCGTTTTGCTAAGAATCTCAGGCAAGAGAATACAGGACTCCCCTGATCCCTCTCAGCGGTTTTTCTCAGGTCATCTACCGTATTCTGAGAAGAGTCTTCACAACTGAAATCAGGTGCCGCGGGGTTCGTGACGGCGGAACTGAAGGGCCATCCCCGCTCTTGGGAAAGCCCTGAAGAAAATATACTTGACACCCATTCTGGATTGCCTTATTTTCCCAGAAGAGTTTTAGTTTACGTCACCGTTTCTTCAGGGAAGGTACAGTACGTCGAGTTGATCACATGAGTGTTATCGACATCACCTACGGCAACCAGACCACCAAAGGCATCATCAAAAAAGGAGGTTAAAATGGCATACGCGGTTCAAAGCAAGAAGAGTGGCAAGACTTTCTACCTGCACTCCAAAGAAGTTATCCTCAAAGGCGGAAGAAAACAGCGTATCTATTATTTTGGCGGCACGATAAAAGAAGGTGCTCTGGATTCGCTTCCAGATGGGTTTATGGTTTCAGAAAACTCCAGGACCGGATTGCCCCTGCTGAAGAAAAAGTAGTGCTTCCCACATGCTGCTTGGCGAGAACTCGTGTCCCAGCGACAGGTGAGCTTGGAGACTCATCTAAGGAATTCTAAGGAGCCTTTTCGCTTCTATCCGGAAGTGAAAGGGCTTTTTCCATCTCCTCAGAGTCTGGATGCTATCACTTAATTGATTGCAGAAATCTCCATGCGGTGAAGCTCGTGCCGGTCCGTCATTCCTCCTCGCCTTTCTTTCGTTTCACCTTCCTTTCAATCTGTGTGCACAGACCGCGGATCATGTCCGACTCGGTGGGCATCAGGGTCGTCCGCCCCAGGATTTTCCTCACATGCTGCATTATCCTCTCCGGCAGCAGCTTCCTTGCGTCATAGTCGAGAGCGTCGATTGTGCGCCTGATATGGGCGTACATCCGGTCAAGCTGGGTACGCGTGGCCAGAACAGAGAAAGGCTCATGTTCCAGATCGCACGCCATGAACAGTTCATAGCACACTACCATTACTGATTGAGCCAGATTCAGGGAGGGGTGCTTCACGGACTGGGGGATCTTCAGAATATAATCGCATTTGTCCATATGCTCGTTCAGAAGGCCTGTGTCCTCGCGGCCGAAAAGGATCGCTGTCCTGTTTCTGCCGGAAATCCTGGAGATCTCTGCCGCACACTCCCGAAGGTAATGTGTGGGAACATGCCGATGCCGGTGCCGGTTGGTCGTGCCGATCACCACCTTCTTGCCGCGCAGTGCCCCGGCCAGTGTCTTGTGCAATCTCGCGTTGAGGAGAATATCTTCCGCGCCGTGCGCCATCCATCTCGCCTCCTTACCGCGAAAATCACACGGATCGACAAGCCGAAGCTCGCTCAGCCCCGTAACCTTCATCGCTCGGGCGACCGCGCCGACGTTGCCGGGAAATTTGGGGTCCACGAGGACGATGGAGATGTTATCGAGATTCATGGCGTCTGCTCTGTTGGCTTTTTGCCGAGAGAAATCCCTCCGCTCAGTTCGACCACATCATAGTTCCCAACAGATCGATAGTCAAATCGAAGTCTTCTTCTCAAGAGATTCTGGCAGGAGTTTGAGCGAGTTGATGACGAGTTCAGTAGCCGTGGTGCAGTCGCCTTGCGCTCAGCAGTTGGAGAATGGGTTCAGTTCTTGGCTGTGATGAAGATTTTCTTCCTGAAGGAGAGGGCCTTCTCCTCGTAATCGACGATGTAGTTCTCCTCGCTGTTAATCTGTATGAACATCCCCGGACTTTCAAGCGAGGGGTCCTCATCCTCATGGTTCGTGTTGTCCACTTTCAGTTTTTTGATGTCCAGTTGCTCGTTATCGAAATCGAAGAAGGCGTGTATGCTGAATTTCCCCATACGGTTCTTCATGTTGATATCGACTGTCAGCTTCTTGGTCGAGGTTATCGGATCGATGTTCTCCTCTATCTCCGACTTGAACACGTCGCTCGATTTCCTGTACAGGTCAAGAAGCTTCAGAAGTGTCGATTCGAGGAAGACCATTCCCGCCTTCGTCATCTTCGGTTTCGTGATCGTCTTATCCATGAAATACACGTTCGTGTAGACGAGACGGGAATCGGTTGTGTGCTTGGTGATGAAGTGGTAATGCGACGGAGTGGATGAGATGACGTTGACTTCGCGGTCGTCGGGTATCTTATCCTCCTCCGGTTCGATGCTCTGATTCAGGATGGCGATGACTTGATCAGGGGAGATGCTGTCGCTGGGTGTATGTTCATTCCCCCAGATTCGGCTCATTGAATCCACTCCTTTGGACAAATGCAACCAATCCGTTAGTTCTTTGGGATACCGGTGCATCCACAGTAGGTGTATCGGCTGGTGAGAATGGTCGATTGAGTTTATTTTGAAGTTTCTGACGGTGAATCGCTTGAGGTCGTCAAAGGCAAGGCGGATTGGAGGAATCGGCTGTGCTCGAACAGCCTGGGAACGACTCGGTCGGACAGACCGTGGAGGAATCGGCTGTGCTCGAACAGCCTGGGAACGACTCGGTCGGACAGACCGTGGAGGACCGGGATCGGGCAGATGGCGATTGCCTGACGCTGGATGAATCATGACGCCGCTTTGGGAGGTCCTACCTGTTCTTGTCCGAGCGGCTTCTGGACAGGTCGGCGGTGGAGAGGAAATAGATTATGGCGAGGAGAAGGAGTATCCAGGCGGTGATGCTGCCCAGAAACGTCTCGAGGACGGGGCCGTGCGAGCCGAAGATTATCCCGCTGCCGCCGAGAAATTTCAGCCTTATGGTCACAAGCCTGGACTGCTCGACGAAAACCAGTAGAGCGTGGAGACCTATCGGGACGTAAAGCGAACCTCTCCTGATGTACGCTAGACAGAAGAGAACACCCAGCAGGAAGTAGCCCGTGGCCTCGGGAAGTATCATCGAGAAATGACGAAAATTCTCGAACAGGCGCGGGAACGCTCTGAAGCCCAACAGCATGTCGAAAGACCCCGACGAGAAGTGAGCCGTCGGATCGGCGTAGGTGAAATGCAGCAGCGAGTAGAACGCGCTCGAGAGGATTATGGCTGGGAAGGTACTGAGCTCCTGCCTGAGGCTCTGGAAGACGAATCCCCTGTGCAAGACTTCCTCGAACACAGCTATCCAGAGCGCGAGAAGAACGGGGATCCACAGCGCAGTTGTGGCGTTGAAATCCACACCCCGTGCCCTGAATATGATCACTGCCGCCACCGCAAGGCCCACAAGGATTATCCCGACGGCGACACCCATGAAAAAATGGGAGAGGACGGTGAAGAAGGGAAGATTGAGCGAGCCCCTGACGTCCGACTTGAGCGAGTTTCTGAAGACGAGACAGAGGATGAAGAAAGCCGCAAGGGCCGTGTGAACGACAATTGACCGGGCGTCGTATGTCGTCAAGAAAAGCTTATCGACGACGAGGTCCACGACCGGCGCCAGGACGCATCCGATGAGCAGCGACAGGAGGAAGAGAAAGACAAGGAGAATCGACGACGGCAGAGCTATGTTCGCGGAAGACTTTTTCGCCATAGGAATCCCGATGAGATCACGACCCCATTTGCCCCGAACCGTATCGCAAATCATGAGCGTGGTCAACATGTTAGCTACTCTTCCGTTTTTTGGGAGATATCGCACGAGTTTTGACTCTCACATCTGAGCTCGCGGCAGACGAGTGTTATGGCCCGCAGCGCGGCGTGATAGTTCGGTTCCCATATCTCCTCCCTGCCGTAGTGGAGGGTCCCGTCACGGTCCTTTCTCTCGGGATACCACAGAATGCGGCGGAGATTGGGCTCCCTGGCAATGTCGATCAGTTTCTGGAGAATGCGTATGCGATCGAAAGAGTTCGCAATGGCAAAATCGCTGAGCGGCTGTTGCCGGAGCTCTTCGCGGTATTTGTCGACTTTCTTTCGCCACTTGGCCGCCCTCTTATCTTTGGCGATGTAGCGGATTTTGCCGTAGAGCTGCTGGCGAGTGAGGCCGGAATCGGGGTACTCGGCCGTGAATTTGTGCATTATTTCCCTGAGTTGGTGGAATGAGGCGATTTTCCTGAGGATAAATTCGATCTGTTCTTTGGTGAACTTCGCCGAAGGACGGGATGAAGGCATTAGAGCTGTTTCCATGGTAGTTCCTTTCATGTTTTTCTGGTTGAAAGCTTAGATCCCGATTTTTCGCAAAAAGTGCGAAAAAATGAACTTGCGGGATTTCTGTAAGTACTTGATGAATAAGATGTTAGCATTACGAGCGCTCCTGATTTTTTCGCAAAAAACGGCATATCTTTTGCGGTACGGCCGGTTTCGGTTGCTGATTATTTTTCCTGTTTCCTTTCAGCCTACTCCTACTTTACGCAAGGGGTATAGCATACTCTCTACCTTTTGTCAAGCACAAAATGAAGTTTTTTTGCGGGGGAAGGAGGTTTTTGACAGGATCACGGGATGAGAAATAGATGGGAGATGATAGATGTTGGATTGTAGATAAGAAATGAAGAGGAAGGAGAGGGC
>SDBU01008126.1_pt1 | contig 11992 bp, 11 predicted proteins | sample 2277071 | NCBI WGS metagenome assembly SDBU01 (sample SAMN10397929, study PRJNA504765) | marine sediment metagenome | isolation source: marine sediment core GS08_GC12, 126 cmbsf | place: Arctic Ocean: Gakkel Ridge, Loki's castle | collected 2008
TGTGGACACCGGGATCGACCTGGAAGCCATCATCCGGGCAGCACAGCTTCTGGAGAAGATCCTCGGATACACACTCCCAGGGCAGGTCATGAAAAGTGGGCCACGTGACCCCAAACTCGCAGCCAAGATATGCGGTTTTGGCCATAACCCATGAAAACCCATGAGACGGAGAGGAGGACACTGTCATGCCGTTAACAGGAATCAAAGTCCTGGATTTGACCAGGGTGGTTTCCGGTCCTTTCTGCACCATGTTGCTCGCAGATTTCGGGGCGGATGTGATCAAGGTGGAATCCCTCGATGGAGATCCCTCCAGAGTAACGGGGATCGTAGGCGAAGGGGAAAATCCGTATTTTGTCAACCTCAACCGGAACAAACGCAGTATTACGGTCAACATGAAAGCGGGGCAAGGCAAGGAAATCATCCAACGCCTGGCCAAATCCGTGGATGTGCTGGCGGAAAACTTTAGGCCAGGAGTTATGGAGCGTCTCGGACTGGGGTACGAACAACTCAAGAAACTCAATTCCGGCCTGATCTATGCTGCCATCACCGGTTTCGGCAAGACAGGACCCTACAAGGACCGTCCAGCATTTGACTTCATCGCCCAGGCCATGTCCGGGTTAATGAGCTTGAACGGGACTGAGGACATGGAACCCATGCGCGTGGGAATACCCATCAGCGACACCATCGCCGGGGCTTATGCCGCATTTGGCATCTTGGCAGCCTTGAGAAACCGAGATCGGACTGGCCAGGGCGATGAAGTCCAGGTGGCCATGGTAGACAGCCTTATCAGCATGTTCACCTTTGCATCAGGTGCTTATTTCTCCACTGGCAAACTTCCTCCCAGGACAGGCAATGACCACATGGTTGTATCTCCCTACGGGCTGTACTATACCTCGGACGGCCCTCTTGCAATCGCACCCAGCACCGAGAAGACCTGGCTGGGACTCTGCAAAGTCCTGGACCTTGAGCATCTCGTCAATGATCCTCGTTTCGATACAAACGAGAAGAGAAGGGACAAACGCTCCGAGATCAACCAGATTGTAGGCGATAAGATCCGCACCCGCTCCAGAGCGGAATGGATCGAACTCCTCAACAGGGCCGCGGGGTACCCTGCGGCCCCATCTACAACCTCAAGGGGATGTTCTCTGACCCACAGGTGCTACACCAGGAGATGGTCCTGGAATCACAGCAACCCTCAGGGCCGACAAAAATGCCGGGCTTTCCCATAAAGATTTCCGAAGTGCCGGCCAAATTGCGTCGCCCTTCTCCCCAAATGGGGGAACATACGCAAGAAGTGCTGAGGGAGCTTGGGTATGACGAGAAAGAAATTAGCAGGCTCAGAAAAGAAAAAGTTATATGACTAATCCAGCAACCCAGGTAGCCATAGGGTCAAGGATGGAAAAGTGATGAAAATGATCAGGCCGAGTGTCTCAACAATAGCGAAGGGGATCACACCACGTATGATGTCAACAAGGGAAACGTGAGAGGGGGAAACGCCCTTGATCACAAAGAGATTAAGGCCAACGGGTGGTGTCTCAGTGGCGATCTCACAGGTTATGGCCATAACAATGCCAAACCAGAGGGTATTATAGCCCATGTCTATAACGATAGGGAGTAAAATAGGAGTGCTGATCAGGATTACCGAGACGATATCCATAAACATTCCCATAAAGAAAAGTAATGCAAAGAGAAGGGTCAATACGGCCCAATTGGGTAGTTGGGATTCTGCTACAAATCCGGCAAGGCTCTGTGGAACTTGAAGCAATGTCAGGGCATATCCGAAAAGCAGGGCAGAGGAAAATATGAGCAGAATCATCCCGCTTGTCAGCATGGTTGCCCTGAAAATGTCCCTGAGGGTCTTCCAGTTCAGTCTCCTGCGTTGAAAACCCATAGCAAATGCCCCAATGCACCCCACCGCCGCAGCCTCGGTAGGAGTAGCAATTCCGAGATATATTGACCCAAGAACGAGCAGGATTAGTATTAGAACTGGCCATATCCTTACAAGAGCGGTAAATCGCATGTTCCAGGTTACCTCTTCTGTTGAACGGGGAACCATTTGGGGACGGAATTTACTCAGGAGCCAGATATAACTCATCATCATCAGGGCTAGCACCATCCCAGGAATGATACCGCCAATGAATAATTTCCCCACGGACTCATCCCCTACAACCCCATAGAGAATCAAGGCCACACTGGGTGGGATAAGCAGAGCAAGGCCACCTGCTGCAGCTACACAGCCCGTTGCAAGTCCTTTATCATAGCCCCTGTCCAACATTTCTGGTATAGCGAAACGTCCTACTGTAGCGGCCCCTGCAACACTTACACCACAAAGGGCACCAAAAATGGCGCACGCAGCAACACTTGCCATACCCAATGAGCCAGATAGCTTATTCAACCACCTGCTCGTGGCTGTATAGATATCTGCACCGATTCCGGTAATAAAAATGATCTCACCCATCAGTATAAAAAGCGGGACAGCCACAAGGGTGAACCCTCTTAACCTGTCATAGATAACGGCGGGAACAGCTCCAAGTCCTCTCGGCCCCACAAGAAGAAGGATGCCGATGATACCTGCCAGGCCCAGGGCACCGAAAATCGGCGTTCCCGAAGCTAGGAGTATTAAGAAGCACAAAATCACAATCACGCTGATGATATTAGGATCCACCTTTGCTGTTCTCCAATTCATTCGAATGCATCATTTTCCCCCGGCATTCGGTCCTAGTAACATCTTTACTCGTTCTCCGATCCGGACGATAGATTGCAGTCCCAGCACAAGCGCACCAAGGGGGATAAAAGAGTAGGGGATCCATAGAGGAACATCCAGGAGGGAACTTGAATGGTAGTTGCCTGAATAGGCCATTATGACGGTTTGCCCCCCCTTCCATGTCAGTATCACACAAAAGGTTGTGACCAGCAGGGAGGTGACCACATCTAAGAACAATTGAGTCCTCTCGGGTAAGATGGTAAGCAATGCAAGCATTCGTACATGACGGTCCTCGCGCATTACCCAGGCAGCGCACATGAAGGAGACAAACACAAGAAGGTATTCGCTTATCTCCACAGAAAACTGGGTTGGGCTATCAAAGACGTATCTGACAACGACCTCGTGGAAAACCAAAAGTAGCAGCGCTGCGAGCGCGATTTCGGCGAGTATTTCAAAGAACCATGTAAGATGTTTTATTCCGGAACCTATTGCGCGGATGATTGCCGCCATTTTCAATCCTTGATTACCCTGCCACAGGATAGCATTGCACCATTCCTGCAGCAGGTTTAGGCATTTGATCGTTCTTAATTGTGTGTTCCTGCAAATTCTATGTATTTCTTTCCGTCTGGCACCTTGGTGAGCCACCAGTCATAAACAGGGGCCATTTTCTCTTTGAATTTAGCCAGTTCCTCTTGGGTAGCAATGTGAACCTTCACGCCCTTGTCTTTATATAGTGCAATTCCTTTCTTCATGAAAGCCAGGAGCCTGTGCAATTGGTCCTGGTTACGCTCCTTGGCTGCTTTCTTCATAATCTCTTGCACATCTTTCGGCAGGCTGTCCCATTTTTTCTTGTTTATAGCAAGGAAGGAGCAAAAGTAGGCCATATTGGTGACAGAGAGATGTTCAACAACCTCATAAAGCTTCCTCCCAAGGCCGGTAATAAGGGGACGTGTACACCCGTCAATGGTTCCTCTCTGAAGTGCGAGGTAGAGTTCTCCTGAACTCATGGTCGTAGGAGCGCCTCCCAAAAGCTCAGTGGCCTTAGAGGCCGTGCTGCCAGAAATCCCCCATTTTTTTCCTTCCATGTCTCTTGGGGTATACACAGGATGTTTTTTTGAATAAATCTGGTAAGGCCCGCCAGCTGCCACTCCCAGAACCACCATATTATGCTTCAGAAGTTCCCCATTAATTCCCAGACCCCAGAGACCCGCATCCAGGGTTCTCTGGAGGCTTTCGGGATTACTCCACATGAATGGCAGATTGCTGATTCCGAGCTCAGGAACAATTCCAGTGTTATAGATATCAAGGGGAGCTGACATATCGATATCTCCTCGCTCCAAAGCGGCAAATTCCTCTTTACCTTTGAAAAGCTGGGCAGAATGATACAGCTTGAATTTTATCCGTCCGCCACTTTGCTTTTCAACCTTTTCAGCGAAGCCTTTAATGGGTAACCAAAGATATCCATATGAGGTGGGCCAGTAGGTGGAAAAAACAATCTCTATTGGTTTTGATTTTGCCTCCCCTGAGGCAGTAAAGCCGGCCAAAAGGCCTACCATGACCAATGAAACAACAATCACATACATTCCTTTAGCTTTCATGCGCTTCTCCTTTCTCTTTGATCAAAGATTAGACGACCTTCAAACACCTATTTGTTAATTACTGTGCCTTTATCTGCATCACCTCCTTTATTACGAAATGCTCCCAGCTCAGGCCTGTGGAAGCCCTTCACAGGAGAAAAAACTGCTGTGCAGGCTACACAAGGATCCTTTGGGAGGCCCTCTTTATAAGTTACTCAGGGTGGTCCATGATGCTAAACATGGGGCACCTAGAGCCTGTATTTAGCCTCGAAAGACTGTACTTCAGGAAAACCAATAAAGTTAACCCTGTTCAGTGGATATAACTAATTGAAACAGCTTTGGCAATCCTATTTTTAATTCCTTTTTTTAATTAATCTATTTCTGACGTAATTAGATAGACCTCCTTTGTTCAGATAAGTTTGAATGAAATCCGGAAAGGGATCGAAGTGGATCACCTCTTTCGTTCGTGTATTCGTTACTTTCCCATTATCCACATCTATCTCCAGGATGTCACCTTCCTCCACTTTCCTGGAAATTCCAGGAGCATGGATCACGGGCAACCCCACAGCAATGGAGTTTCTGTAGAAAATCCTTCCGAAGCTTTCGGATATAACGGCTGCAATGCCAGAACCTTTTAACGCTACGGGGGCATGTTCCCTTGAACTTCCACATCCAAAGTTCTCCCCTGTCACCAGGAGGTCTCCCTTATTAACCTTCTCTTTCCAGTCTTTGATATGGCCCTCAAAACAGTGCTCTGCTAACTCTTCATCTCCCGTAAGGATCAGGTACCTGCCAGCCAATATCTTATCCGTGTTTATATCATCCGAAAGCTTGTAAACTACCCTTCCCTTTGTTGTTTCCATTGAATGCCTCCTACAAGTACTTCTTTGGATCAGTGATTTTTCCTTCAATGGCAGAAGCTGCTGCCGTGGCGGGAGAAGCAACATATATCACTGCTTCCGGGCTCCCCATCCTTCCAGGGAAATTCCTGCATCCGGTGGAGATAACCATCTCCCCTGGAGCCATAACTCCCATATGGCCACCGACACACGGACCACATCCAGATGGGGCCAACAGAGCCCCCGCTTCATACAAGGCTTGTATATACCCCTCTTTCAATGCGTTTAGGTAGATCTCCTTGCTTTGGGGAATTACGATACACCTCACTTCTGGACAGACCTTTCTCCCCTTTAAAATCCTTGCCGCCATACCAATATCTTCCAATCCCCCATTGACACAGGAGCCTATATATGTTTGACTTATTGGCAAACCTTCAACCTCTTTGACCTCCTTAACCATATCTATCCTCGGCGGAGTGGCAATCTGGGGCTCCAGTTGAGATACATCGTAATGGTAGATTTTCTCGTATTTTGCGTCTTCATCTGCTCTGATTGGTTCAAAAGTATCCTTTGTTCTCGTCTTCATGTAATTCACGACCTTCTCATCTGCTTCGACAACTCCAATTTTTCCTCCCATCTCCAAAGTCAAGCCGCAAATTGCAATCCTCCCATCGATGCTGAGATCACTGATGGCTTGACCTGTGTATTCCACAGCCTTGTAAAGGGCCCCGGTCTCACCAAGATCCCCAAGGATCTTTAGGATAATATCCTTGCCCATCGCATACTCAGGAAGTCTCCCATCCACAACGATTTTGATCGACTCCGGAACCCTGAACCAAAGATCACCGTTGTAAAGGACATAGGCCTGCTCTGAAGAGCCAATGCCAGTAGCAAATGCTCCGACTGCTCCGAGAAGGGTTGTGTGCGAATCCGCTCCTACAAAAAGCATCCCTGGTCTGCAGTGTCCCCTCTCGATAGGCAACCTCAGGTGTCCCCCATTTCCAGCTTCTGAAAAATAAATATTGTACTTCTTACAGAACTCACGGATATTTTTATGTTCTATAGCTGTCCTGATTGTGTTGGCCGGTACAAAGTGATCTATGTAAATCTCGAATCCTCCAGGCAGCTTATATGGCTTCTCCAAACCCATTTCCTTGAATCTGCGAATCAAGAGAGGGGCGGTGACATCATTTGCCAGGGAACTGTCCACCTTGGCAATGACAAATTCTCCAGGCGCGACTTTGTCATTTCCGGATTTTACAGCCAACACTTTCTCGGCAAATGTAGACCCCATACTCTAAACCTCCATTATTTGTTTACCTTTCCTCCCGTTCAGCAACGGCCTTCTTTACAACCTCCCCTATATCGCCCAAGTGGTCCACAATATAAGCTCCAGCATCCCGTAACACTTTTTCCTTTTCTTGGGTCGTTCCTTTTCCCCGGGAGATGATTGCTCCAGCATGCCCAAATCTTGTATCCTCTTGCATATATTTCCCACCTAAATAGATTACAAATGGCTTTGTAAACTTCCCTTCCTTAATTAGTCTGGCTGCATCCTCTTCGATAGTTGTCCCGATTTCTCCAAATGCCGCCACCACTTTCGTTTGTTCGTCCCTTTCAAATAACGGTAACAGATCTGCAAATGTTGATCCAATGAAGGCATCGCCTCCAACGGCGATACATGTACTCTGCCCCACACCTGCCTGAGTTAGATAAAAACTTGTACTGGTAGTGTTACCCCCACTCCTGGAAAGTACACCACAATATCCTTCTTTGAAAATGGTTTTTGCCAGTTCAGGGGTTCCTCCAATCATCCCCACAATAGCCTTCCCTGGGCTCACCACCCCAATACAATTAGGCCCTAATACGGTGGCGTTCTTCTCCCGGGCCTTCTCTATGATTTCGAGCATATCCTGGTGGGGTAGTCTCTCTGGAATCATGACCACAACCTTGATACCAGCATCCAATGCCTCTAATGCTGCCCCTTTCGCAAATCGTGCAGCAACAAATACCGTAGTTACACTCACATTGGGATGGTTTTCCTTTGCTTCTTCAACTGTATTATAGACCGGAATCTCATCGACCTCTATTCCTCCACGCCCCGGGGTTACACCACATACCACCTGGGTTCCGTATCCTTTCATTACCCCTGTACGAATCGTTGCCTCTCTTCCTGTGATTCCCTGGATTAATACTTCGGTATTTTCATCCAATAAGATCGCCATAACTACACTCCTATCTTTTATAAATAGGTTTAATCCCTTTTTTTTCTATATCTGCCACATACTCATCCAGTTTTGGAATCGAATAGGTGATCGTAACCCCTTTATTTCCATGCAATTGGCATGCTAATTCGCAAGCCACACAATCCGTGCATTTTCCTTTTCTTATTTCGTCTTTACTCCACATGAGCGATGGCCTTCCTTCTTTCAACTCCAAAACCGGCCCCAAAAAAGGAAGATGGTCTGCTTCAACACAGGCCTTAGTTTTACACTCATCGCATTTTTTTAAATCAAATCCAATGAGAGCGCCTGCCATTGTTTCAAACTCCAAAATATCTTCTACCATATTATATCCCTCCTACTTCCTTTTCCCACTTTTTATACAACCTATCAAATTCCTCGGCCGCGGTCTTTTCACTAAAATCGCGGCGCAAAACTTTCACCCATGGGCTGTCGCTGATCCCATGATCTTTAAGCAGTTGAATCGCCACATCATCGGATCTTCCTCGAAAGCCAAAAACGCAGGGTATATTAGGTTTTCCCCCGGTTTTAGGGTAAAGTTCTTTCAAGGCTTTTATAATGCCGCGAGCCGTGTTATCCAATAGTTGAGCTGCCATACCGGTCACGAAGAGATATCCTCTTATCTCTGGCTGAGACAATATGATCTTCACGGCCGCATAGAGCTTTAGAGACGTTGGATTGCCAGATGTATCGCAAAAATCCAATGGGGCATAGCCCAGAGGGTATATCTCGTCGAATAAGGTTATTGCACAACCTGCACCGACACAATGATATGCAATTGGAATTTTCTTATTTCCTTTGGCGCGTGATGCATCAGGATCGATCTGAACAAAATGAGCACTCCCTCGATGATCGTTTCTGTCAATCTGTCCCGCAGCAATCTCTAAGGCTGTAGGCTCTCTCGCACCAGCTTCTTCAAATTGCTCCAAACCTAGTTCCGGCTGTCGCCAAACGGCATCATCGTCTATATCTATACGAGAATCAGCAGCGATTATGCCCTTAGGTGTCACTACCAGGGGGTTAATTTCCACAAGTTTACAATCATATTTCCCATAAATCGTATAAAGATTAGCAAGAATCTGGGCATAACTATTCATTTCACTGCTGGAAAGCCCTTCAACTTTTCGTAACATATTGAGTGCATCGTATTGATAAAAACCGCGGCTAATAGAGATATCCTTGGTAAATATTCTTTCGGGATGATTCTCTCCTACCTCTTCAATATCCACCCCTCCACTTAAACTGAATATAGCTACAGGTGCCCGCGTGGCTTCACTAGAGGTCACTCCCATATAGATTTCTTTCTTAATATCCAACATCTCTTCTACCAAAACCTTTTGAACAGGAATATCATTGACCTTTGATCCTAAAACCTCTCGGGCAGCCCTTTCTGCTTGTTTAGGGGTCTTTGCAAATTTGATTCCCCCTCTTTTTCCCCTTTTGCCGGTCAGCACCTGTGCCTTAATTGCTACTGGGCCTTCCAACTCTTCAGCTATTTGCTTGGCTTCTTGAGGAGATTCGGCCAATCTGCCCCTTGGAATGACAATCCCATTCTTTCTAAAAATTTCCTTTCCTTGATACTCCAAAAGCCTCGCCATTTTATTTCTCCTTAAAAAAATAAAGCCTTACGGCAAATCTCTTCTCTCAGCCGGCAATTTCCTTGTCTCTGGTCCAGAATAAGTCATATGTTCGCTTAAAACATCAGCTGGCATTGCCGCCTTCATCCTCTTTCCGAATTTAATTTCTTCATATGCATGAGCTAGTAACCCCAAGCCACGGGAGAGACAGATAAACCCAGGTGCTGTCTTAGACGGAATTGCGAGTTCGCAAAGAATAGCAGCAGCAGAAGCATCTATATTAATTGTCAAATGCTTTCCAGTTGTTTCCTTCATTGCCTCATAGATTGATTGCGATGCATCTACATACTTGCCACTGATTTCTCCCTTCCTAACAGCAATTTCAGCCATCTCCCAAAGCCTAGTAGTTCGCGGATCCTCTTTGTGTACAGGGTGACCATAGCCTGGCATATACTTTCTAGCTGCTTTATATTTCATAGCTACATCAAGAGCTATCTCTTTTATGCTTTTGTTCTCTTTCTCTGAACGATTCACTACATCGTAAAAAACATCCATTGCATCTTCAATTGCCCCACCATGGATCTTTCCCAACAAATTCATCCCCGAGGCAATGGCACAATTGAAGGTAATTCCACAGGTAATCGCCATCCTGCTCACTGTGATTGCGGGGGAAATGACACCTTGATCGCAAGCGGCAACTAGAACAGCGTCAATTAGTTTCCCAGCTGTTTCTTGAGGCAGTTCACCCATAACCATAAGATGAAGCATCTCTCCATAACTTACCCGTCCCATAAGATCCTGGATCTGATATCCTCTAATATTTATCTTATTTGGTTTTACATCGATGATCTCAGTATTCCACCAACCAGTTTTCCTCTCTTCCACTCTCTCTTCCTCCTCTATTATAATTATGATTACCTCTAATTGCCTTGCAACTCTGATATGGGCCTTTGGTGTTAAAAGACTTCTTTCAACAAACCCAACCTTTCTTTCAATCTTCTTGTTTTTCGTCTAGAAAGACTTTGTTAACCCAAATCCATCACTTCATGCACTTGGTGTACCCCAGGTCTCTCAAAATCCATTGATGCTGCTACGGGATAGCATCGAGCTTGGTCAGAATAAAATCCCGGCCCTCATAGATATGCTCCTTCATCAACAATTCAGCCCGCTCACCATCCCTGTTCTCTAGGACCAGGATCAAGCGGCGATGGTAGTGGTTGGACAATTTACGTTCTTCTCTGCCAAACCAGAAATAGCCCTTAAATACGAGGGGTACTTCTATGATGGCTTTGAGGATCGATTGAAGTCTCTCGTTCCGGCTAGCCTCAGAGATGAGGCTGTGGAATTCGTTGTTCTGGATAACTAGCCAGCGCGCCTCCTCTTCTTTACTGGGGAAAGCTCTTTTCAATGAGGCTTCCATCCGGTCGGCGATGCAGCGCAGAGAGGTTATTTCCTCTTTCGTGATAAGTGTTGATGCCTTGCGAGCAGCATACCCTTCCAAGACTGCTCTCAATTCATAAATCTCTACCACATCGTCCTTAGAAAAACGACGGACGACCGCTCCTTTATTGGGCAGTAACGACACTAAGCCCTCGCCCTCGAGCAGGAGCAGGGCCTCCCTCACTGGCGTCCGGCTAATCCCGAGTTCTTTAGCCCACCTCTCTTCGATAAGTCGCTCGACAGGCTTAACAGCCCCTTCAACAATCGCTTGTCGGATTATTAGATACGCATCGATGCTGCTTTTTTTAGCTGAAGTTGCTGCTGGACTTTGAGTTGTATGCCCCATAAGAATTTCTCCCATTTATAAATTGTATACAATTAAACCAATCTTAATCTTTTTTAGGGGCTAGAGATAATTTTTTGTATACAATCCTGTGATGCAAAACACAATCCTCTGCATTTGTCAAGCCCTAAAATAGACAGTCAGATAAGTTTCCGATAAGAAATTAAAGTGGACTGTTTTTTGAGGATTTAAATTTTAAAAGTGGAATCATTAGATACTTAAATCCTAATAGAAAGGATGGGCTTTTCCAGTTTACTCATGCTATAATTGCTTGAATATGGACATGCACTGTTACCAAAGACTCGTATTTTCGGGGACTTTGGTAGTGTTCGATACGATATTCTGTCATGAAGGGACCTGCTGGGCCGATCTCTTCTTGCAGCGTTGGGTAAAGGGTTTCTGATTTTAACATGACCGAAATGGAAAAGCCCAAGAAAGGATTTTACCTTGCTATGATTTAAGCCTTACCTTTAAAAAGGAGGCTTGAATCGTGGCTAAACAGTTACATAACAAATTCCCTGATGAGCAGATCAAATCACTTTTAGAAAGATATCTATTGAAGGAGATCGAAATTAATTACATTTTAGAAATCTGAGGGATTAAGCGGATGAAGGCAATAGCTGCCTTACCTGTTAAGAATAGATTTTTACAAAAGAATTTACCAAAATAAAGGGATGGTGTGCTCTATGTAAACGAATTTTGTATATTTTATAGTAGATAAAGGGTGATAAAATCCCCTTACATCCGGAAAAACTTAGATTTGGTTTAGAAAGTCCTGTTATAGTTTTCAAAAAATGCTCTCAGTAAGCTAAGCAAGCAGTGTGCTAAAGCCCATGTCTATTCTTGGGATACACCAATCTTGTGTACATAGCTTAAAAAATAAGGCAGGTTGAATGGTTCGATAGGATTAAGGGCAACTTTTTCGTGAGAAGGAACCTTTTTTCTTTTATCCTTGATAGGTGCCTGCCTACCACAGCAATTGCCTGCTGAGGTATTTCAACATAATCAATAGGTAACGTTCAAAAGTTGAGGCATTGATGGTTAATAGGGTAATGACTGTTTCTGAAAGGCGATATCTCAAAAAAAATTCCACCGTGTTCTGCAGTGGTCAAATATTTGGGGTTTGCTCCACAAAGCCCCTTGGAATCTGCAACTGGTCTGTTAAAGCCTAAATATTTGACCACCTTCATCTGAGCCCTATAGATATCGCCTTGAAGAAATTGTCATTACCATAGATATTATTGAATGTTTATCATGTGGCCTAAAGAA
>SDBU01008127.1_pt1 | contig 11989 bp, 18 predicted proteins | sample 2277071 | NCBI WGS metagenome assembly SDBU01 (sample SAMN10397929, study PRJNA504765) | marine sediment metagenome | isolation source: marine sediment core GS08_GC12, 126 cmbsf | place: Arctic Ocean: Gakkel Ridge, Loki's castle | collected 2008
CTTCGGCAGTCTCGCCGGTTACGGTTGCGGTTGAATAGGTAGTCATTTTTCTAGTAATCGTAGCCGTGGATCGGGCCGTCGTCGGCGCAGATTTCATCGAGCCATGAGTCGCGCTCGGCAGCTTCAAGGCAATTGTCGCGCTCGTGAGTGTTGCCGCAAGCGCAGCAACGCTCGATGATCTTGGGGGCATTTTTCTTGCTGTTGCGAGTAGTCATTTTTAGAAGGCTCCGATTACGGTTGAGAGAATGAAGCGGCCAACGGCCGTGCACGCGAAGAAGTTGAGAGTGCGAAGGGCGGTGGGTGCGTGCGTCATGCCCAGCGGTAATGCATGGGCGATGCCAAGTCGTAACCACGGAAAAACACTTGTGTAGGTGTTTTACCGCTGTGACAGACTCGCACAGTAAAGAACGCAACTGCGTGTTATTCCGTCTGTGACAGAAGTGCACGCTGTCTGAAAAAAACGCAGTTGCGTTCTTTTCTGTTAATCCCTTGGAATCACTCGCGCCTTCGGGGCTCCCTCTTCAATTAGCCGGCGGTGCGCACAGAGGCGCCAGCGGCGCCCACAGAGCGTGCATCTTGTGGCGGGCCTCACCCTCCGGGCTAGCAGCGCGACCGCTAGCAGGGCAATGGAGCCCGCGAACAGGCCAGCGAAAATCACTCGTAAACCGTCACGATCTTTTTGCCGGTGAAGATCCCGCGACCGTCGGCGACTTGGAACAGGATCCCGCTGGCGGTCAACTCGCGGGCGAGGTCGAGCGCTTGCTCGGGGGTTACTATCTGGCGCCGTGGCTTCATCGCCATCCTGTCGCGTACCGTTTCTCCCATCGGCCATCGCGCCAGCGAGTATCGAGTCTTGTCTTCGGCGGGGGAACGCCGAACTCGATGACGCGGTCGGCTTGAGCATCCCGACGGGGATTGGCACAGTGGACGACGCGTGAACGCTCGCTGATGCCGTTGTAGTCGACGCGAAACACGCCGAGTCCGCTATCGTAGATTGCCTGGGCACCTACGTCGTAGATTCCGGTCGAGGTCGCCAACTTCCACCATAGCTCGGAGCCTGTGGGCGTGGTGTAGTTATGCGAGCTGTGTACCGCGTAGACTTCTCCTTCGTACTCTTGGATTTCGCAAATCATCATCGGTTATTCAGCTCCGTGCGATAGCAGCTCAGTTCGTCCATGTACTTTCCGGCGCGGACCGAGTCGTGTGAATCAATTGCGCGAGCCGCTTCGTAGCAGTCGCGGATTGCGTAGGAAAGCTGCGGGGGAGTCATCCGACCGGCTTTGTCGGTCCAGGTCTGGAAGTCGTGGGCGGTGGCTGCGTTCGTCATGTCGTGGGGTAATGCAGGAGAGATGCCAAGTTGTAACCACAGGAAAACACGCATGTAGGTTTTTTACCGTGTGACAGGTCCGCACAGGAAAAAACGCAAGTGCGTGTTTTACCGTCTGTGACAAGGCCGCACAGTGTTTGGATTCGCGACACCCTCTCAGCGCTTTTCGGGCAACGCGGACGGCGGCGCCGCGAGCAACTCGACCTTCGGCAGTGCGCTGAACTGTTCGAGCCCGAACATCGCGAAGAAGCCGAACATCAGGAAGTCGCGATCGTTGATCGTCGTTCGGCCGGTGCTGTGCACTTCGAGCCCGTACAGATTATCCCAGCTTCCCGCCTCGAATTTGCCCATTGAGATCGTGCGCCGCATGAGCAGCTTGACGCGCTCGACACCATCGTCGATGGGGATGCCGAACATGGTCTCGAACTTTTCCGATAGTTCGGTGACCGTGTGTTTTGGTTGCGTAGTCTCACTCATTGAATTCCTCCGATTGTTTCTAGATATGTCGCACCCGCGAGCTATCGTCGTCGCCGAATTGAGACGCCGAAGGGAAACGCGAAAGCGATGGGCCGAACACAGTCGGTCGCGCTACGAGGTGGCGCCGATTGATGGCTTGCGCGTCATCGTCGAACGCGTCAGCAAGGTGTGGTTTGTGACAGTCGATGGCGGCATGCTCGCCTTCGGCCCCGAGGCCCTTGGCTCGTCCGGCATCTCTGACGCCAAGGCCGAGGCCCTCGAGCGTGTCGATCGCCTGTTGCTCAATCTTCGTATCGCGATCGGCGACGTGATGCGCTAGGATGGGGCCATGCTCGAGCGGCTCGCCATGATGCTCACGAGGGGCGCGGCTGACGCGCTCGCCCGCGTTGAGCGGGCCGTGCGGCCGAAGCCTGACGCGGCAACAGTGGCCCGCTGGCGAGCGGAATGGGGCAAGCCCCGGACCGACAAGAAGTAACGCGCTTCTACGTCGATTTCTGTTAGGCTGCGGATGGAGCCAACGGGAAGTTGGGAAGCCCGTGACGCTTTTCGCCCCCGGTCGGGTCGCGCTGGCCGGGGGCGGTTTCATATCCCCAGCATCTTGCGGCAGCTCTCGCAGTCGACGAGCTTGCGATCGGTTGTCGTCTTCGGCGATTTCCCCCGTCGCGGCCGGCACGCCGAATCCCGGTATCGTTGGCGGGGATTCTTCGGGTTGACGCGGATGGTGCGCCAATGGGTTCGTGCGCTGTACGCCATAGCTCCATCATAGGAACGCGGCGCACGAATGTCAACACGAAAAGACTCTCTTTCGTGCTTTTACGCGGTATCAAGGCCGAAGAACACGAAACTCTCTGCGCCGCTGCCGGCGCCGTCTTCCGTGATCTTGATGAACTTGACCGCGAGCGGAATATCGGTCGCGCCGCGCCCGCCGCGAACGAGCGTGTCAACAACGATGGCGGTCACGATAGGAAAAAACAACGTACCGTCGTTTGAGACTTCGACGTCGTAGTCGCCGCTGTCGGGACTCACCGCGAGACTCTTCTCGGTGAACCGCGAGATATCGAATGCTTCATCGATGACAAGATTTTTTTCGACCGCTTGGGACATTCAGCTTTCTCCTATCTCTCGCCGCTCGTCTCGCGGCCTAGTTCATTGGCAGTAGCGTTCTTTCAGCGCTCGACCATGCTTGTCTACCACGCGCGGATAGGGATCGGTGCACGACTGTACAGCGCGCGTGATTCCGAAGGTCGTGTGCGCGAGCCCGATCCCGTGTGATATCGAATGCGCGTTCACCGCGTATTGCATCGAGTAGGGCGAACTGATGCAGATGGCGGGCTCGTAGTTGCGCACCTCGACATGCTTGATCGGGCCACCGGTTCCGATCCTTACCACGAACGTTTTCTCGATGGCATCGCCGCGCTCGGGGTCATTGGCCGAACCGTTGACGATTCGAATGTCGGCGCCCTCTGGGCCGTGCTCGGTCCAGATCAGGAATGGACAGCCGGCGGCGCCTGTCCACAGCTTCACGGCGGCGCGGCAGTCGTCTTGATCGGATTCGCACCACACCGTGATCGGCGTCTTCGGCCAGTGGATCGCCCGGTCGCCTTCGGCCCAAACCGGGATCCCCGGCTCGACCTTGAATTTGTACCAGATGCCGACTCCGGCCACGAGCGCGAGGCCAACGAGCAAGGCGATGATCGAGCTTTTCGTGATCCGCATGCGAGCCATACTCGCACGCGGATCTGTCAGTCTTTGTGCGCTCCGAGATGGGGGAAAATTTCGAGCGCGCCTTCGCCCTCGATCTTCGTGATTTCAATGACTCTGAGATAGCTCTCGATCTTCTTTTCACCAATACAGAGCAGCATCGTCGCTTCGTCGGTGACCGTGTATTCGACCCCCGACGATTCGATCACGACGAGCGCGGAGCCATAGACATTCTGATCGGTCACCGGAACGTGCTCGAACTCGATGCCCCACTGTTCGGCCATGCGCTCGATCACCTGTTCGGGCGTGAGCACGTTGCCGGTTTCGTCGTCGGTGAGCCCCGCCGGAACGATCTGGATCGAGTGACTGTCATTGATGATGCGTCCGGGTTTTGGGCGGTCGGCAAAGACGGGCCGATCTTCGGCGGGGCGCATGTTGAGTTTCCCGATGTAACCGAGCCACTCTTCGCACTCTTCTTCGGTCAGGCTGATCCGCTTGCCGGTCGGATCGATCTTGATGAAGATGGCCGGGCCGAAGAAGGTCGCGCCGTCGATGATGAAATTCAGGTCGCCTTCGTCGCTCTTGCGAGTCACGAATGCGAAGCGGTTGCGGCCATCATTCGCGATGAAGGTCTGTTTTGTGACGCTATCGATCACTGCCTCGCGAAGCGATGCCGGATTGTTTTCGATCTGTTCTACGACCGGATCTTCGCCCGGTCGTTTCAGGATGACTGTCAAGTCTTTCACGGGTTTCAGTAACTATAGGTAACAATCCCGGAATGGTCAACAGGAAAAACTGATTATTCGTATGTTTTTGTTACCCCTCCAATTTGCCCAAATTGGTATGTCCGTGGACCGTGTTAGGCTTCCGCAAATGGGCGAGGATCGGACGGCGGCGCACCCCCTTGACGCGTATCGCGAGGATTATCTCGCGGCTGCGAAGTCTGTCGAAACCGACAGCACTGCGATCCGAGATCGAATTGCGGATTTTCTCGAAGAACGCAACGAGGTCTGTGCCCGTGACGCCATCAGGATTGCGAGCGCATGGGTGAACAAGAGAACGACTCCGAAGAACTACAGGTTGAAGTGAATCGCCGGGCAGGTTGCCCGAACTTCGATGTGCTCAAGGTGTTCGCGGGCACGACCGCAGGGGATCGCGCCGTGCTCGGCGAGATGATTACTGGCTGGCTGGCAGCGAACAGTCATCTCGTGGTCGTCGACCGCGAGATCACGCAGTCGAGCGACAATGAATTTCATTGCCTCACGGTTACGCTGTTCTGCATATTCCGTCCGGGCATTGAAAAGCGCACCGACTTCATGCGCAGACATATGGACATGACCAAGCCCAAGAGGCCGGACCGAAATAATCGGCGCCCCCCGCGTTAGCCGGCGGTAGGCTGAAGTTGTGGGAAAGCTCTCGTTTCAAGCGCTGCTCGCTGAGCAGCTTGAAAAAAAGCCCTTGGGGACGAAGCCGGTGTCGCCCCCTTGTGGGGAGCAAGTGTCTGCCGCGCCCCCAAGGGACATCGAGAGTCTAGCAGGGGAGATCGCGGACCGCGCGCAAGATGTCTTCGTCGGTGGGGGTGGCGTAGATCGTGGTCGTGTTGATGTTGCTGTGCCGGGCGGCTCGCTGAACGACGCGGATATCCCGAGTGCGCCGATAGATGTTGGTCAGGGCGGTGTGCCGGAGGTGGTGGAAAGTGAAGCGGCGATCGAAGCCGGCGCGCTGTTGCCAGTTGGCGAACATGAATCGCAGGGTGCGGACGCTGATCCGATTACGCTTGCGGCTGATGAACAGCGGGGCGTCGGCCTCGATGCTCTCCCCGTTGCCGATCTTCCACTTGATGAAGGTTCGCATCTTGTGGACGAGCGAATCGGGGAGGAAGACTTGCTGCGGGGCGGGCTTGAGGGTGCACCGCTTGAACGTGGTGAGGGTGACGCGGCGCTTGATGCCTGGAGTGCCGCGATTGCTATGGCCCGTGATTACGTCGCCGACATTGAGGGCGGCGATCTCGAACTCGCGCAGGGCCGTGCCGAGGGCGACGGCGAAGATGATGTGATCGCGGAAGCCGTTCCGGTGCTCTCCGCTGATGCTGAGCAGCCGGGCTTGCTCGACGTCGGTCAAAGTGATGGGGGGTCGCCCCCGATTGGCGAAACTCATGGGTTGCCTCCTGATGGTGATAGTGCGTCTGCCGCTATTGTAGCAAAACCGGAAACGAAAAGCAACTCAGGCCCGCTCATTGTTGTTAAACGTACCGAGGAAGAATTTAGCGAGTGGATCGCCACGGAATCGGGGTTTCTCCAGGGCATCGCCCGCTTCGATGATGAGCCGCTGAAGCTCGAGCCCTATCAGCAAGCATTCCTCGCCACGCGCGCTCCGTATCGCTGCGTTGAGAAGGGTAGACAGGTTGGTTATTCGTTTCTCTTCGCATGCGAGGCAATCGCCCGGTCGCATCTTCGGGAAACTCACAACTCGATTTTCGTTTCGTATAACCTCGCCGACTCGAAAGAAAAGATCGCCTACGCCGCGCAACTACACGAAGAGTTGCCGCTCGAATTTCAGAAGAAAAAGGTCATCGACTCGAAACTCGAACTCGGCTTCCGATCCAACTCGTCGAGCAAGCGTGTCAGTCGAATTATCTCGCATCCGTCTCGCGCGCCTCGCGGGAAAAAGGGCGACATCTATCTCGATGAGCTTGCTCACTACGCCAATGATAGGGAGGTCTACAAAGGATCGACCGCGCTGATCCTTCGGGCGAAGGGGCAGATGACGGTGTGTTCGTCGCCGCTCGGTCGGCGTGGCCAGTTTTGGGAGATCGCGCGCCAAGAGCTTCGGCCCTATGGATCCTATTGGCGGCAAAAAGTTCCGTGGTGGCTGTGTTCATTCTTCTGCAACGACGTTGTCACCGCCTCGCGCGATGCGTTGAAGATGACGACCGAAGAACGGGTTGCGCGCTTCGGCACGCAGGGCATCAAGGAACAATTTTCCTCGCTTCCGCTCGACGATTTTCAACAGGAGTTCGAGGTTGTCTACGTTGACGAAGCGATGTCGTTCTTTCCCTACGATCTGATCCTTCCGGCAACGAACGATTCGCTCGAACTCGCCGATGACTTCACGCAAGTGAAACGGCTTGGTCGACTTCACGCGGGCTTCGATGTCGGTCGAAAGAAGGACTTTTCCGAACTTGCGATCTTCGACGAGCTTGATGATGGCCGTTTCATCTGTCGTTTATTGCAACGCTACGACAAGGTGAAATTTCAGACGCAGGAGGCGAGCTTGCGATTGATGCTCAACACGTTGCCGATTGGCAGGATGCTGATCGATCAAAACGGTATCGGTATGCATTTGACCGAGAACCTGACTGACGATTATCCACAGGTGGAGGGAGTCACATTCACCGGGCCATCAAAAGAAACGTGGGCGACCGACTTCAAGATCGGGTTGCAGAAAAGCCAAATCGTCTTGCCGCGTGATCGCGAACTTGTGTCGCAGATCCATTCGATTCGTCGCAAGATTACGCCGGCAGGACGAACACAACTAATGAGCACTGATCCTGCCGACAAAGGACATGCTGATCGTTTCTGGGCTTGCGCGCTTGCGTGTAGCAAGGATCGCAGCTTACAGGTTGGGGACACCCCGTTAGTCGAGATTCGAATCATCAGCTAGTGTCCGAGGTGCGTCGTAGTATGGGCTCCATGAAATACCCGGTGCGCGTGTACGAGGTTGGGCGAACGGCGGGTGCGCCTGCGACGAAGAAGACTGACTTCGAGGTCATCGCTTCATCGCTTGAAAGCTGTCGACAAATCGTAAAGGCGAAGGTTGCAGAAGAAGGCTTCGATCTTCGAACGCTGTCGTTCTCCCCCGATCCCGAGCCGCTTGGATCAGTTATCGTCTACGTCTGGAAGGGCGAAGATCCAACGCGAGTGAAGCGGAAGAAGCCCGTGAACAAACCGCGACGGCAGACGGCGAGGTAACGTGTCCGACGAAGAAGCACAAGACGCGCGACAGGTGAAGACCGACCCGGACAAGCCGCGCAACCTGCGCGAGATGGTCGACGTGGTGCCGCTGGTTAAGGCGCACTTCGTCGGTCAGGGAGACATCCCTGGCTCGAATGTCATCGAGGCGGGCGTGAGCAAGCGTTTCTCGACGCATGGCGCGTTGGTGCCTCCGTTCGACCCCGAGGATCTGTGCGCGCTCTATCGCGTATCGAACAGCCTGCGCCCCAATGTCGACGCGTACCAGACGAACATCGATGGCTTCGGCCACAGGTTCGAGCCAGTCATCAATCTCGAAAGCGAAGACGCTGACGAGCAGATCAGGAACGCGCTGTTCCTCGAAAGGTTGCACGACGAGAACATCGACCCGGGAGACGATCTGCCCGAAAACGTCGAAGAGTTTCTGCCGAGCGATGAAGAAATCGAGAAGGCCAGGGCAGATATCAAGATGCATATGCGTCTTGAAAAGGCGTGGCTAAAAAACTTCTTCGATTTCTGTTGCCCGGACATTTCGTTTTCGGAATTACGTCAGCGTTCGCGACAGGATCGCGAGGTCATCGGCTGGGGAACATGGGAAGCGTTGCGCAACGACGAAGGCGAAGTCGCGCAGTTCAACTATTTGCCCGGTTTCAGCATTCGCTTGTTGCCGCTCGACAAGCCTGTCGAAGTCGCGATGCGCGTGCGCATTTCCGATCTGTCATTCGAAGAAGTGACGATGAAGCGGAGATTCCGCCGTTTCATTCAGGTCTTCGAAGATCAGATGATGTTCTTCAAAGAGTTCGGCGATCCGCGCGTGGTCTCGAAGAAGACCGGCGAGATCATCCCGGTAGACAAAGACGGTAAGGCACTGTTTGAAGATGAAGAAGACGGCCCCGCGACCGAGCTTCTCTACTTCCCGATCCACAATCCCGAGTCGGCCTATGGCGTGCCGCGCTGGATCGGCAATCTGCTCTCGGTCATCGGCTCGCGCCAATCGGAGGAAGTGAACTTCCTCTACTTCGACGGCAAGGGCGTTCCGCCGATGGCGATTCTGGTCAGCGGTGGCCGGCTGTCGGGCAATTCGATCGACCGCATTCGAGACTTTATCAAAAACAACATCAAGGGGCGGAAGAACTTTCACTCGGTCATGGTGCTTGAAGCGGAAACCGCATCGGGCAAACAGGTCGAGAACGCGGGCAAGGTCAAGATCGAGATGAAGCCGCTGACGGCAGCGCAGCACAACGATGCGCTGTTTCAGAACTACGACGAGCGCAACATCGATAAGGTGGGCATGGCGTTCCGGCTGCCTCGAATGCTGCGCGGCGATATCCGTGACTTCAACCGGTCGACGGCTGACGCGGCGCTCGCGTTCGCGGAGATGCAAGTCTTCCAGCCCGAGCGCGAAGATTTCGACTTCATGATCAACCGTAAGCTGTTGCTCAACGAGTTCGGGATTCGCTACTGGAAGTATGTCTCGAACGCGCCGGTCACTCGTGATCCGGCAGTCGTTGCGAAGATGATCAAAGACCTGATGAACGCGAACGCGGTCACCGCGATTGACATGCGTCCGCTTCTCGAAGAAGTCTTCAACCGCGAGTTCCGCACGATTACCGCCGATTGGGCAAAGCAACCGGTGCCGCTCACGGTCGCCGGAATCCAAACCGGACCGGGCGGGGAGATCGTCACGGAAGATGAAGTCGAGGGAGACCCTGACGCGACCCCCGAGGCCGAGGCTGACGCGTTCGGCGATATGCTCGATTTGCTCGAAGAGGGCGGTGGCGAGTTGCTTGACATGGCCGATCTGACGACGGGTGGGCCGGGCACGCTGGCACCCGCGCAGGGTGGGGACTTCGGCGGCCCGTTCTCGAATGCGCGTAGTCGTCGCCGTCGCTTCCGCGTGTTGCCACCACAGATCAAGTCGAACATCGAGATCGCTCTCGCAAAGTACGAGCTTGATCGGCAGGCGATTGCGCTGATCAAGCTGCGCGAGGCGCTGCGCAAAGCAGCGGAAGCCGACGCCGAGGCAGAGCTGACCGGCGCCAATGCAGCGGACTGAGCTATACGCACGCGGTGCCGACGCCTGTGATGCGATTCTTCTCGACGTTTACGACATAGACATTCGGAAGGCGCTCAACCCGCTCAACCGAAAAGATTTCGTCGTGCTGTCGGTGCGTCTGGCGGCAGCATTCGAGCGGGCGGCAAAGCCCGAGCGTGTCGCGCTGGATCGCGCGATCAAGAATTTAGATCGCGACTGGCCGAACCTGAGTCAAGCGCAGCGCCGCAAGTTTATCAATCAGAGTTCGAAGATCATCCGCGACTCTGCGAATGCGGTGATGCCCGGCGTGGTCGGCGTTGCCGAAGTCGAGAGCCCGCGCTTGACCGGCGAAACACGGAAGGCCACGCGCGCGAAACATGGCCTGAATATCGCGGTCGATACCAACGCGTTCGACAAGCGCGTGATTGAGTTCAACGTGAACAGTCAGGGCAACTACATCACACACGAGTTCGGTGCGCGCTCGGATGTGTTCTCGCGGGACGCTCGCCAAATCGTGAGCGGCGGTCTCGTTCGTGGTGAATCGCGTGACGTGATCGCGGAGAAACTTGACAAGACTCTTCGCGCGAAGGGCATCGCCAGATCAAAAAACTACTGGAAGGTCGCGGCGGGGGTTTTCGTCAATCGCTCGCGCACGTTCGGCCAACTGTCGGCGTACAAGGATGCCGACATTCGTCGCTTCATCTTCGAGTCGATGCTCGATGAAGTTACGTCTGAGGTGTGTCGGATGATGCACGGCCGATTCTTCTCGGTTGATCTCGGTATCGAGACATTCAATAAGATCGAAGCCCTGCCCGATCCCCTCGACATTCGGAATGTGCAGCCATTTGCGCGCACCCGGAACGTCGATGGAAACCAAGAAATCCAGATCAGCCCGCCCGGCGGGGAGCCGCTCAGATTGGCGAGCGTGGTGGAGTCTGCGGTAGGCCAGCGCGACAAAGTAGGCCGCTTTTCCAACACCCTATCGGATGTTGAGCTACAGGCTGCGGGCGTCACGATGCCCCCGTTGCATGGGGGTTGTCGGTCCATCGTCGTACCCGACATCTAGGATAGGCGGGTGATGAAACCGCAGCGCGCGCCGCAGGTGAATGTTCCTGCGCCCTTTCTCAAACTTGCACAGGGCGACCCGATGGTGTTGACTCAATTAGTCAATGGGTTCGAGAACGTCATCTGCAACAGTTTTGCGAGGGGTCGCGACCCGGTGCGCGGGAACCCTACTGCCAATCACGTTCGCGAGCGGTTCAAGATCATCGAGCGGATCTTCCGCTCGTTGCGCAACGATAAACAGTGGGGGGTTCAGCGGATACTCGACAAGCTGCCCGAGTATCTTCACTGTGAACTGAACGGCCAAACCTGGGAGCCCGACGATCGATCAGTCTGGGTTCCGACCGACGGCAGATAAACGCAACAGGAGATCCGAGCCATGAAGACAATCTTGAAGTCACTGAGTGATGCGTGCGCGACCGTTCTCAAAGGGCACGCGGGTGACGCCGCGCTCATCTCGAAAGAAATGACGCCTGACGAGTTCGCGAAGCACGCCACGGACGAGATCGAAAAGGCCAAGGGCGACAGCGCTCCGACCGCGATTGCGCGCCTCACCGCGCTGCAAACCTCGATCACCGTTGCCAAGAGCGCGTTCGTCGAGAAGGAACTCGACAAGTTCGAGATCCCGGTCTTCGACGAGTCGGCGCAGTCGGAAGCCGACACCGCGAAGAAGATCGCCGGGCTCGAAGCCACGGTCGCGGAACTGACTGCCAAGATCGCGAGCGGCGACGACGGCGACGGCGACGGCGACGAGACCGACGAAGAGAAGGCCGCCAAGGCGAAGGCAGCCGAAGACGCTGCCGCTGCGGCTGCCGCTGGCGACGACGAGACCGACGAGCAAAAGGCCGCCAAGGTGAAGGCCGACGCCGACAAGGCCAAGGCCGACGCCGACAAAGACAAGGCCGCTGCCGACAAAAAGAAAGAGGAAGAGGTCGCTGCCGCTGCCGCTGCCGCCGCGAAGAAGGCCGCCGACGGCGAAGAGAAGGGTTGGCCGATGGATCTCGCCAAGTCGTTCGGCGACGATGAAGTGCGCGAGCTGTACGACTGGGGTCCCGATCCCAAGGCCGCGCCGACGCAGCACTAGCCATACCGGCCCCGTGAACGATGCTCTTTCCCGCTCAAATCGGCGAGATCGGTAAAACGATCTGGTCTTCCCCGGCGGGGAAGAAGCGTCTTGCGAAGACGCTTGAGTGTGTTGGGCGCGAAGCGGAGCTTTCTGCCGTCTGTTTTCGAGCGACGGGGCTTATGTGCCGGCGTTGCCGCCGACTTGCCTGCCTCCAGGGCCCTGAGGCGCCTTTCGACGCGCTTGAGCTCGCCGGCATTCCCTACCTCACCATCTCAGGACGGGGTTTCTACGACCGGCCCGAGGTGCGCGATCTGCTCAACGCGCTGCAGGCCCGCACGCCGGGCCTCACG
>SDBU01008128.1_pt1 | contig 11988 bp, 6 predicted proteins | sample 2277071 | NCBI WGS metagenome assembly SDBU01 (sample SAMN10397929, study PRJNA504765) | marine sediment metagenome | isolation source: marine sediment core GS08_GC12, 126 cmbsf | place: Arctic Ocean: Gakkel Ridge, Loki's castle | collected 2008
TCCGTTTTTTGAACTCTAATTGTTCGCATAACTACCTGTAGTATATACAAGTATATACGTCTTTCGGTGAAACCTTCACTTGACTGAAGTCTTACGTTTGGCGGTTCCGCTCCTGGCTATATTGCAGATAATTTATGAATTTAAATAAACAAAGTCTTGCAAACTTATATAATATCTAATACTATCTTAATATCAATGATGAAGCAAAAACACCTGGAACTCATACTGCAGCAAGTACCCGAGCCAGAGGACCCGAACCCAGCATTGGAGCAGTACACAACGCCTGCAGACATTGCAGCAGACTGCCTCTATACCATGCTCGGCTGTGGTGACATAACAGGCAGGGAGGTGATAGACCTCGGCTGTGGTACTGGCAGACTCTCCATCGGTGCGGCCTTGCTTGGGGCAGGGAAGGTAACAGGCATTGATGCGGATTCGAGAATGATCGACTTGGCAAAGCAGAAAACGGAAGAGTTAGGTCTCGATATCGAATATACTGCCATGGATATAGGCAAAGCGGCGGGCAGGTACGATGTCGCGGTAATGAACCCGCCTTTCGGCTCCCAGAATAAGCATGCCGACAGACCATTCATTGAGAAGGCTACAGCCATTGCCCAGGTTGTCTATTCCTTTCATCTCACGCGAACAAGAGATTTCATAGCACAGCTGTCTAGTTCTCTGAATTTCGGGATAAACCTCGAGAAAAATTATAAATTCGGAATCAGACATATGTTTGACTTCCACGGACGAGAAAAGGCGGAATTCGATGTCACCCTTTTCAGATTGATTTCGGAAGGTTAGGCCATGAAGGATAACAGAATCGTGATTATTGGGGAGCCTTCCGGGCTCCCCCTCTCGCGACGCACTAAATCGCAAAAAGCCAGTATTCATGCGGTCGTGATGCCGGGCGAGGCACTGGCAACTACCGAAGAGCTGGAGCCAGGCAAGGGCACGTTCGAAGAGAATGGAAACATATATTCCTCGGTATTCGGCACATTTTTTATAGAAAAGGAAAATACGGTGGCCGTGGTCATGCCAGCAAACCCCCTGGTCACCCTAGAGAAGGGCGATGTTGTAATTGGGAAGGTGGCATCTGTAAGATCATCAATGGTTATGCTGGAGGTAGCATGCCTGGAGGGAAATGACAGGGCAATATCCGGCAATACCGCGGGCGTTGTTCATGTGTCAAAGGCCAGCGAGCACTTTATTTCGGATGTATCCAAGGAGTTCGGGAAAGGCGAAATAGTGCGGGCGGAGGTGCTGTCTGGCAGTCCTTCCCTGCAGCTGACAACTGCATCGAAACACCTCGGCGTGCTCAAGGCAATGTGCGCAAGATGCAGGCACGAGCTTGTTAAAAAAGGAGAGGGCCTGGAATGTCCCGAATGCGGGAATATCGAAACAAGAAAGATGAGTGATGATTACGGGCAGTTCGAGCCCGAAATAAAGTAATGGTTGTGTGTTGTGAAATGAAGACTCTGTTAAAGGACCTCCAGACGAACAGGATCAAGGTCCTGGTGGAAACAATCGACGACCTCTGGCACCTTTACAATCTGATTAAACCAGGGGATAGATGCTTCGCACTCACAACGAGAAGGGACACAAGCAAGGACGATAAGATCCGGGACAAGCGCGGAGAGAAGAGGCGCGTGTATCTGGGAATAGATGCCGAGGATATAATCTGGCATGAGTTCTCGGACATGCTGCGAATCAAGGGAAGGATATGCACAGAAAAGGAAGGCATCAGCCAGGGGGACTATCACACATTGAACATAACCACTGGCATGGACCTGCTGGTCGAGAGGGAGCAGTGGACAAGAGAGGCCCTCGACATGATTAGCCAGGCAGAAAAGGAATCAAAGAAACCCCTAGTATCATTCGTTTCCCTTGATGATGAAGCGGCAATCGTGGCAGTGCTGCGCCAGTACGGGATACAGAAGCTGGCAGAGATTCGTTCGTATGAATCTGGCAAGATGTATGAGTCAAAGAGCACAAAAAAGGACTACTTCGAAGAGATACTGGACACCCTGAAGCTAGTCAAGGATGCAAAGAGCGTTGTAATAGTCGGCCCAGGCTTTGTAAAGGAAGATATTCTGAGCTTCATAAAGGAGAACGGCGGGGAATTCGCCTCTAGCCACCAAATCACGACATTCGGCAGTGCCGACGCAGGCATGCTGGGGATACAGGAGGCGTTAAAGAGCGGCGCCGCGATAAAGGCACTGGAAGATGCCAGACTGTCATATGAGACCCAGCTAATGGAAAGGCTGCTGTCCGAGATTGCAAAGGACGGATTGTGCGCATACGGCAAGAACCAGATATCCGAGGCATTGGAGTCGGGCGCCGTTGAAACATTATTGATCCTGGACGAGCTCGTAAGGGAAGAAGAGGGCAGGGAATTCCTCTCCCTGGCAACCGAGATGAGGGCAAGAACAGTGATAGTGAGCCAGCATCACGACGCAGGCAACCGGCTGCGCGCTCTCGGGGGAATAGCCGCGCTTCTGAGATATAGAACATAAACTATTTCTTTTGGTTGTCGGCAACCTTCCTTTCTTTCCCCTCCTTATCGCCCTTTTTAGGGGACTGGCTTTTCGATTTGCCTTTGACCTTGTAATACTTGAGAGGGTGCGTCATCCATTCCTTCTTGCAAAGGGAATCCCCGCCAGGGCACAGGTCGTAGGTCACCATTGTCGCGCATTTGGGAGAGGAGTACTCGGTTCCGGATATCCTGCCGGATATGTGCTCGACCTGGTATCTGGCAATGGAAACGTCGAAGTCTGCCCCCGAGGCAAATATGTTTACTATGTCGTCATCCGAAAGACCGATATTGCTGAGAAAAGAAGAAATGGCAAACCTGCCGCTGTGGGACATGTACTCGCCCCTGTGCGCCTTGCCAAGGAGGAGCTTCATGCAGGGGGGAAGCCTGGCCACTCTCAGTCTTCCCATATCTCGTGGTTTGAACTGGCTTTTCTTCTCCTCAATGGCTTTGCGAATCTCAGTGATGTACACTTCAAAATTTTCAAGCAACTCCTCTGTAACCGGCAGAGGAAGTTCCTCTTCGATTTTAACCTGGACCGCCTGTTGGATAATCCTGCCCAGCCTCTGGTCATCCAGCTCGACATACCCTGCTTCCATCCTCTGGTTGATCAACTTCGCATCGATGCTCTTTAGCTGGACAGTGTATCTAAGGTAATCTGTAAAGTGTATCCTCGGGCGTGAGTTGTTCGTGTTGACATCCAACCCAAGCTCTTGTGCAACATCCAGCTTGAATTCCAGGTCCTCCGATTGAAGCCTGCTGTTTGCTTTAACTCCCTCGGCCAGCGCGTACCTCTTAATCAAGTAAGGCTCTGCCACGCAGGAAACCAAAATCCTGGCGATTGGGTACGACAGGAATTCAGTTAGCTGGTCCATGGAGTTGTTGATGGGGCGGTCCCCAACATTCCCAGCCTCTATTACGGAAAGCACTCTGTCCTTACCGACAACCCTGGCTCTCTCATATGCCATGTGATTCAGGATGTCATCTAAGGTTATGGTGTTCTCCTGCAGGTATCGGGCGGATTCCTTTAGGAACGGATACTTCGCAAGTCTCTTCAGGGAAACACAGAGCCCTCCCGTGTTATGAATGGTCAAAAAGGCCTAAATAACTTTCTGCAGTGGATATTGAAAGCCATCAGATGAAAATACTTCGGCACCCCATTATTATAATGGAGGACTTTACAACAATCAAATACGAAGGAAAATATTATTTTCCTTCTATAGATGGAACCACGTTCCATCGCATGCAGAGGAATTGGGAAATTCCTCTTATGGATGGAAACATCTTCCATCGCATATTTGTGTTTTCCACTATAATTTCTACACAATAACTTTTATTTAGGTTAATGCCCTCACATCAAATTGGCGGGGGGACCGAGTCGACTCTAGAAAAACAACACGCCAGTACTTTAGAGTAGCCCACCCCAAATAGCCATGGTTAGCCGAGGTTGTCGAATATGGAAGGCACCGAACAGGAAAGACAGGCAGCAGAGATCAAAAAGCTCACGAAGATACCGAATATCGGTTTTCTTAGAGCAAAGGCTCTCTATGAGGCAGGATTCAGTTCTATAGAGGATTTGGCCAGTGCCAACGAGGAGGATCTGGCTGCCGTGTCTGGTATCGGCAAGAAAACCGCAAAGAGGATCAAGAACACTTTAAAATCGGTTGGCACCGAAAAACTGGAAGACGCCATCCTCGAGGAGGATCTAATCGAGGAGGAGTTTGACTGCCCGATGTGCGGCACGATTCTGAGTGCCTACGAGGCCGAGTGCTACGAATGTGGCACACCTTTGAAGAAGGTGACGGATGGCACAAAGGAAAAGGCCTTGGCAGTGTACAACCGCAAGCTGAAGATACACCCCAGGGATGCGGAGGTATGGTATGCGCGGGCAATATTGCTGTCTGAGCTGGGCAATCTCGAGCAGGCAATAAACTCCTTTGAAAAAGTGATTGAGGTAGACGCGCTTTTCGAAGGGGTATGGCACGCAAAGGCCGATGTCCACACGAAGATGGGAGACCATGCAAAGGCAGCCGAATCCCTAAAATCGGCGATGAAACAAACCCTGCTCTCTCTAAAAGACAAGAGAACAGAGATTTTCGAGGATGTAAGTGTTGTTCCCGTGGTGCCTGTACCGGCACCTATCAAACCGGAAAAGGTCGAGAAGGAGCTGCTGCTGATAACTCCAGAGGAGCTGGAAGAGGACCTGGCAGACCTCGAGGGCCTCACCCTTGAACCAGAGCCCGAGGAAAAGATACCAACGCTCTCTCCAGAGGAACTTGCAGCAGACCTCGATGAGCTGAAATTAACACCATATGAAAAGCCTATCCCAACACCCACACCCACACCACCATCCGAGCCAGAGCCCGAACTTCCACCTCAAGATGACATATTCGACGAGCTGGAAGACCTCACGTTACAGGTGGAGAAGGAGATGCCAGGGGTTCCCAAACCCAAAGAGGCGGTAAGGGCTCCGGGCACCCCAAAACCAACCGCAGAGAAAGAGGTGTCACCCCCAGCAAAGCCCGAGCAACCCCGACCAGAACCCAAACCCGCAACTACAACTGCCGATGAGATAGAGGACATGGACTTTGATAAAATACTCCAGGACCTAGAAATGTCCATTATGAAGGAGTACCTCTCCTGCCCGGTTTGCAAGCAGGTAATCGAACAGGAGACAGATATCTGCCCGAACTGCAAGACTGTGCTCAAGGCGCGGAGAAGACCGTCAGAGGCCCTCCGAGCTCCCACGGAACTCAAGGCCTTGAAAACCACCCTGGAACGCCCAATCGAGAGGATGGTTGCGGAGGGAGCCAAAGAGAAGAAACGTGCTGTACTTCCAGTACCCAAAGGCCGTGTGAACGGGCTTGTGAACGGCCGTGGTCGTGTCAACGGTCGTGTCAACGGCCTTGTAAACGGTTTCGTGAACGGAATAATCAATGGAGACGGGTTCATAAACGGGCGGGTAAACGGGGTAGGCCTCGTAAATGGTGTCGGATACGTCAATGGCCTATCCGCGCGCAGAAGAGAGCGGCTGAAGCATCTCAAGAGAAAGTCAAGAATCTATGATATCGTACTAGTAACCACAATACTGGTCATGCTCACCACGGTTTCAGTATCAGTGATAATTTTCTACCCGACAACCGTTGATAAGATAACCATTGACGGCAACTTCTCTGACTGGGACGGCTACGAAAGAGTGCCGGATGACGTTTTGGATGCTCCGGCAGACGTTGACATCCGTCACATCTCCTACTACAAGAACACATACTACCTGAAATTCTACCTGGCTGTGGAAGGCGAAATATTTACGGGAATGAATAACGGAGTCGATGCATTGTATGTATTTGTTGATGCAGATGGGGACAGGACAAATGGGTACGAGATCGATGGCATTGGCTCCGATTTCCTCCTAATCGTCAGCGGGTGGAATGGATTGACACGCTCGGCCAAGTCATTCAGGTTTGACCATATGTACAGAACGGAGACAATTCGCACAAGGGATGACTGGGGAGGATGGGCGCCAGTGGCCGGCGCGGTGGCAAGAACCGGTCACTCTGGCATAGAAGCCCAAATGCCCTACAAGCTCAGGAACGGGAACAACGGCCACGAGCTATCATTCACATTCAGATTTGTGCACTACGAAAACGGCATGCCAATCTACGAGGACGCAAGCCCTGTAATCTCAAACAAGTACTCAAGGGTGGCCATTACCCAGCGCTCATCAGCTGCCAGCAGCCTGCCCCTTGCAAGCAGCCAGGATTTGCTGGACATAATTTTAACTCCTGAGAGGGCAGCAACAATTCATGAAATCGCAGTCAGAAACCACGGCGAAGCCTCGACCCAGACACTCGTAAACATCGGACTGTACGACGGCAGCAGCCTGGTCGCCACACCCACGGTATCTGGCAATTTGCTGAGGTTTCAATTCTCTCCAGAGTTTGAGATTACGAGGGAAACTATATTCACACTGAAGGGAAATTTTGTTTCTCTCACACACGATGTCATCGGATTGAAGCTGGACTTTGTAACGGGAGAACTGGCTGCAACAATTGAGGATTACGTGCCAACAAAGTCCTATGTCGGCGGCCCGCCCCCCGGCATCGTGATCGATGGCGCCTTCGATGATTGGAGCGTTATCTCTTCAAACACAGACATTGACAATAAACCGATCCAAAATCATGCAATAGACATCCTGGGCACGAAGAACACGAACACCACAGATTCTCTGTTTTTCTACATGGAAACAGACGGGGCGATGATGTCCGGCGAACTGATCCCAAGCGATGAGGAACGCAAGCTGCCTCCGCCACCCGGTCCGGGGCCAGAGCCGGAACCCGAGCCAGGACCGGAGCCCGAACCCACGCCAGTCGCGCCCCTTAGCAAGGTAAACGGCAGGGACATCGCACGCATCTATCTTACAAGCTTTTCAACAGGTGAAACCTTCAAGATAGAAATCACTGGCAAATCCGGCGAGATAAAGGACGGCGCACTCTATGTGGGAAATGACGGCAAGTGGAATTACGTAACTGAAATCAATGCAGCAAACGACAACTCGAGGCTGGAGGTGGAGGTACCCGGAACCCTGGTGGGCGCACCTCTCCGCAACATGTCATTGAGGTACGAGATGACGGACTGGCTGGGCGAGACGGATAGAGCCGAAAATTTGACGACACGGAGATCGCTATCCAGGCTGTTTGCAGGCATGACACGCGCACCGCCGGACTGGCCCGCCGAGGATGACTGGACACTGTTTGCTACTGACTCTTCAGATTCATATATGGGATGGAACAATGAAACATTTAATCTCACAAAACTCTATTATGTCAATGATACAGACTACCTATTTATCAGAGTTATGACAAACTCCTCGGAATGGGGCACTCTAATCAATGGGACCTGGATGCTGTTCATTGACGTTGACGGGAACGGGTCTGCTGACTGGCTCGTGGTGGAAAATTCTACTGGACTGCACTACTTCTACAACTGGACTACTGGCAGTGAGGGGACGTGGAATTGGAGCGCAACCGAGACCTTGGACCCCACGGACGACGAGGGCGGCGGGGTAAACACCACTATGAAAGATGGGTATTGGACCATTAATTTCGTCCTCAATAAAACAATAATAACAAATGGAACAACATCAATAGGTGCGTACACCACAATCGGCGCGGCAACCAATAGCACTGAGGACTTTGTGGTTAATGAGACTTCTTACCAGCCAACAGTTTCCTACCTAATCCCAGGGGGGGGCAACTTTGAGGATATCATGGAACCAGTCCAGATACCGGAATATGAGAGGCTTGTCATCCCGATGCTGGGCACCCTAATCTTAATAGCATTATTCAGAAAGCGGAAGAAGAACGCTTCATCATCGCAGCATAAGGTTTTTAAGGATAATTCACAATCCCATGATAGCTGACAAGGGGTCGTAACTCAGTTGGGAGAGTGTCAGACTGAAGACACCTCGGAATCGAGGATTCCTGGCATTTCCTCGCATCCTCTCAGAAATCTGAAAGTCGGGGGTTCAAGTCCCCCCGACCCCACTACGATTATCTTCTTATTTTAGCAGGAGTAGTGGGAAAGAGGAAAACCGATATGCAGCATTTCCCAGCAGTTTTCATCCCATTATGTTCCCAGCACACTCTGACCCACTTTTCACGTAACTGTTTATATCCTGCACGTACATTCTTTAATTATAATCGCTATCAGCAATCAGTCCTAAGTGAAAAGTGGTACATGGAACAAATTCCATTGCCTCGCGAACGATATGTTTGCTCATTAGGAGGAAAAACGACCCACATTATTATCCTAGCAGTTTTCCACCCAGCACTTTATAAGCATGGTCGCAACCCGCTTTTTTCGCTAAATCTGAATTAACCAGCCAGTTTGGTTCTTATTACAAAGTGTAATTAGAAAATTATACCAACAAAATTATATATAATATATTTACTCTTTGTATTACTAAAAGCAATAACAACACGATTTCACAAAGGAGAGGGCGGAAGGTGTTTATCATGCATAAAAATGTTACGCGAGTATATGCGTATTTTATTGTGTCTTTTTTAGTTGGTACAATGTTTTCTACAATGATGGTAAATGTTGTAGCAGAGGATTATAACAAAGATTCTACAGAAGAGGATACATGTGAAATCAAACTCACCTATACCTTCTCGGAGCCGAACTTAATCAAAAAGAACAGCTATTGGTCTGTTGAATTAGACGACCTAGATTATGAGGTGGAAACCGGCAAACCGCTTTTACCCATACAGACCGTCAAAGTGCTCCTGCCCTACGGCCATACTGTAGAAAACATCTCTGTAATCACCGGAGATAAGAGATTTGTTGAAGGAATATATGTCCTAGAATGGGCGCAAAAGCCCCTTCCACTTAGTAACACGTACCGCCAAGAATGGACCGATACCGAGTCTACTATCTATCAGCAAGACCATCTAGAGGAATATCCTACTAGTAACACGTACCGCCAAGAATGGACCGGTACCGAATCCACTATCTATCAGCAAGATTATCTAGAGGAATATCCTACTAGTAACACGTACCGCCAAGAATGGACCGATACCGAGTCTACTATCTATCAGCAAGACCATCTGGAGGAATATCCTACTATCGAGACTGAAAACATTAAAGCCAAAGAGCTCAAGATTGCACCCACGCCTCGAAACGAAACTCTATATTCTTCCAGTGACCCATATCCCGGTATACTTCATGATAAACATTTCATTCAAAATTTCAGGGGCTACTCCATCCTTTATTTCAACCTCTATCCAGTACATTATCTTCCAAAGGAAGGAAGAATTTATTATTATGACGAGTTCGAAATTGTAGTCACAACAAAGGACACACATATACACAACGCCTTGTATCGCGGTTTAGAAAGGGACGCAAAGACAATCAGACAAATGATCGACAATGTGGATTCAATCACCACATATAAACTCACGCAAGATACCAAAGAACCCATGCAATCTCCACTCCTCGACTATGACATGGTAATCATAACCGATAATGCACTGAACACATCATCGGGCACATACACATTTCAGGATTTGGCCGATTACAGGAATACCCACGGAATAAACACAACTATAGTCACCGTAGAGTCCATTTATGGCAACTACTCTGGAACAGATAACCAAGAAAAAATTAGAAACTTCATAATCGATGCATATACAAATTGGGGTATTGAATATGTATTGCTAGGCGGCGATTGCGACGGAGGCGACGTCGGCGGAGAAAGCGGCGACAATATCGTACCAATCAGACAAATATACGTTTCTAGCGTCTATACCGATGATATCGCTTCTGACCTGTATTATGCATGTCTAGATGGGAATTACAACAATGATGGCGATTCGCATTGGGGGGAACCCAATGACGGCCCCGGAGGAGCAGATGTGGATTTAGTAGCAGAGGTTTATGTCGGCCGTGCGCCAGTGGACTCGGAAACCGAGCTTTCGAATTTCGTAATGAAAACCATTGCCTATGAGGAGTCCCAATCCCCAGTCCTTTATGATGTTTGGATAGTGGGAGAGTATCTAGGGTTCGGGGGAATTGCCGACTGGGGCGGCAATTACAAAGATGAGATCAAGGACGGCTCTAGCAACCACGGCTACACAACTGTAGAAATACCAGACTACTACAACGAATACACGCTTTATGACAGAGATTATCCCGGCAACGATTGGCCACCGAGCGAGGTCATTAATATCATCAACAATGGGGTGAACTACATCAACCATCTGGGGCATTCGGATGTTGGCTACGCCATGAAATTTTATAACCCGGATGCAGATGCGTTAACAAATACCGAGTATTTCTTTGCTTACAGCCAGGGATGTTACTGCGGTTCCATTGATAACAGGAACACTGGTGGGGGAATCACTAACTATGACTCCATTGCCGAGCATCTCGTTACTGAGGAGCATGGAGCATTTGCGGTTATAATGAACAGCAGGTATGGATGGGGCGCGCCGGATACCGATGGGCCCTCCCAACGATTCGACAGGGAATTTTTCGATGCTAGATACGGGGAGGGAATTATGCAGATAGGTAGAGCCAACCAGGATTCCAAGGAGGACAACCTTGGGGTAATCACTGGTTATAGTGGGCTAATCCGATGGTGCTATTTCCAGACCAATCTGCTCGGCGACCCGGCAGTAGTACTCAAAGACCCCATTCCCTTAGAGCACGACATATCAGTAACTAGTTTGGATGCACCCGATTATCTTGAGCCCGGGGACACCACCTGGGTAAACGCCACTATTGTAAATACCGGCATGAACAATGAGAACAACATCAATGTGAACTTTACCGTAGACGGTAACACGGAGAACAATACACTCATAGCAGTCTTGAACTCCGGCGCTTCCGCACCGGTCAGTTTCCAATGGACGCCTGCAACAGAGGCAAATTACGTAGTTGGCATAGAGGTCACACCCATACCCGACGAGAATTATACTGGCAATAACGAGCAACACAAAACGATATCCGTGAGAAATATAAAAGGCTACATACTGTTCGACCAAACCCACAGCACAGATTCCATATCCTCGTACAGCGATTGGGTTACCAATATTACAAACGAGGGTTATATCGTGGAAACCCATGACAGCGGAGTAATTGACGCCGGTGCCCTCTCAGGGTATGACGTCTTTGTGATACCCCAATCCATGTCGAGCTACACCTCTTCGGAGTTGACTGTAATCCAAAATTTTGTATCTGGCACGCTCTCGTTTTCTAGCCCGCTATCAAGTGGCGGTGGATTATTCCTGATTGGTGACAGCGACGACTCGGCAGCATACACAGATATAACCGGGTTCGCAGGCATATCCTGGCTCAATGGCGGCAGCAGTGGGACAACCTCGGACATAACGTCGCATGAGATCACTGAGGGAGTATCTTCAGTGTACTTTGGCTCACCCGTCAAGGAGCTGCAAGTCTCTGGAGATGCCTTAGACATTATAAGAAACTCTGGGGACATACTCTTTGCCATATCAGAAAACCCGGGAAGAGTCGTTGGTATTGGAGATGAGAACACTCTATGGAACGGTAATATAGATAATGCAGACAATAAACAATTAGCTCACAACATCATAAAATGGCTCGTCGGGGAATTATTCGAGCACGATGTAGAGGCAATGAGTATCGACGCGCCGGACACCATCCCATTTACTGAATCGGCATACGTAAATGCCACGATCAGGAACAAGGGCACAAATGACGAAACCAGCATAAACGTAAACTTCACTGTAGATGGAGTTGTTGAAGACAACACAACAATTCCTTTCCTAGCCAATGGAACCACCACTAATGTAAGCTTTTTCTGGACACCGCCGGCTGAGGGCAGCTATAATGTTGGAATCGAGGTAACCCCAATACCCAATGAGAACGATACCAGTAACAACCAAAAGGTCTACCTATAAGTCCTGTTATTGTTAAAC
>SDBU01008129.1_pt1 | contig 11987 bp, 6 predicted proteins | sample 2277071 | NCBI WGS metagenome assembly SDBU01 (sample SAMN10397929, study PRJNA504765) | marine sediment metagenome | isolation source: marine sediment core GS08_GC12, 126 cmbsf | place: Arctic Ocean: Gakkel Ridge, Loki's castle | collected 2008
ATATCCGGCCTTCCAGCTCTGCTTTTGATTGTCAGGGCTGAGTTTCACCATGCTAAAAGGCATACTCGGGCCGGGATAAAGCATCCACCTTGAGCTTGCGGTTCCAAGTATCGGGTCCACCCAGTCAACCGGCTGCTTCTTTTCAACCGCGAGAAGAACAGATGAACCCCCTGCTGTCAGTGAAAGCATCAACGCAACAGAAAACAAGAACGCATATCTTCTGGGCATTTCTTTCTCCTCATATAGTTAAGATTATGATTTTGGGCTTATCAGTTAACAGTAATAGTACCAGTTAAACACAAATATCGATAAAATGCAATATTTGTGTCCTGTAGAACCACCCTGAAATTGTCAAACCCAGACTCGTGTCCTTTTCCCGCAGTGCCCCAGCTTATTGAAGCGATAGGCTTCATATCCGCCCGGGGCCTGCGGCGCTTCGGATAGGAATCCTGCTGTCAGACGGTTCGGCGATTGGTAATAACACATGGTCGAAAAGTCACGTGAAGCAGGGGAGGGCCCAGCGTTGAAGAATATTTTCTCCAACCGGTCGGCATATTTTCGTTCACCGGTTATACGTAGCAGCCTGATAATAGGCCACTAATGCGCGTCCCATATGTGAATGAGCCCAATTATTGAAACCATTCTTTGATGTTTCGATAGGGCACCAATGGATAAATGAAGGGCTTCCCTTGAGTGCACCTTGCGAGCTTGTCACCACGAGTCTTGGGCCGAATATGGGAGATATCTGTTCTTGCACCTTACTCAAGACAAATTACCCCTCCCTTACGGTCGGCTCGTGCTACGCAGCGAGTACTTCGCAGAGTAGCAGGCTCTGTTTGATGAAGAAGAAATTATGAGTTCCCTACTTGTGCTCTTGTGCGTATTCTTTAGGCAACGAGGCTTTTGGCCATATCGACAGCCGAAGCGGCGTCGGCCGCGTAGCCGTCGGCACCAATTTTATCTGCGTAACCCTGTGTTACCGGTGCGCCGCCTATCATAATCTTGGCCGAAACACCGGCCTCCTTTAGTGCCTTTATAGTTTTTTCCATACCGGGCATCGTCGTAGTCAAAAGTGCGCTCAAGCCGACAAGATGGACACCCTTGGCCTTTACCTGCTCAACAAACTTTTCAGGCCCGACATCCACGCCGAGGTCAATAACTTCAAAACCCGCTCCTTTGAGCATCATCGCCACTAAATTTTTGCCGATATCGTGCAAATCGCCCTGGACGGTTGCAATAAGAAACTTTCCGACCGGCTTGACGCCGGCTTTGATAAGCTCCGGCTCAAGGAATTCCATCGCCATTTTCATGGCCCGCGCGGCAATAAGCACTTCAGGTATGTAAATCTCGTTATTTTTGAAACTAGCGCCAACAACATCCATACCTGCAATTAGTCCCTCTTCGAGAACATTTTTAGCCGCTGTGCCCTCTTCGAGGGCCGACTTGGTAATTTCCACTGCCGTGCTTTGGTCGCCTTTTATAACTGCGTCAGCTAATGCCTTCAAATCCGCCATCTCAGTTCACCTCAATAAAACAAGCTATCCTTCATCTTTTTGTTTTTGCGACAACTAAAGCTGCAATTAAACATTATTTCACATTTCCAAACAAGAGCTAAATTAAACTTTTTAACCGCAAAAACTTTTTTAGATACAAAATGACGGCACCAAAAAGGGAAAAGGGAGGGAGTGGCTGATTTTTACGGCACCACATAACAACTTTTATCGGTATGGAGTTACACTCGGAGCTTATATCCGCCCCGGTTCGGCCCGAAAGACCGCATAAAAATCGTTGCGGCCTACAGAGAATTTACGAGTTGCCGCCCAGGCTACTTAGTCTGACTCACGCCCGTCGGCAGAAAGTTCTCCATCACCCACACTTCGCTCGTTGTCGAGCGGGAATAGAAAGCGATACGCTCTCCGTCCGGATGGACGCGCAAGTGGCCAAGGCTCTTCGATGCCCAAAGCTTTCTCGGTTCGCCGCCTTCTGCGGAAATTCGCCAGAGTTCAAGGTCTTTGCCCCCAAAAAACCACTTCCAGAACAGTACATCCTGGCTGTCAGGCATCCACGCAACCCCCACCGCCCGCAGTTTCTCCGATTTGTCGAATTGAATCAATTCTGTGGGCTCTCCACCTGCAGCAGAAAGGATCTTTAAAACCGGCGCCGCAGGCCGAGTTGGACTCGGTATTATAGAAAGGACAAACCGCTGTCCATCCGGCGAGAGGGCAGAGCCGGTGAGCCGAGCGGGAGGCACGTTCCGAAAGAGGTCCTTTTCGCGGCCACTTTTGAGATCTCTGGCCACGAGACGCGCGGTTTTGGAAACGGGATCACCACGAATATAGAACAGTGTCTTTCCGTCGGGAGACACTTCGGGTCGCACCAACACTTCGGTCTCACTCTGCACCAGATCAGTTCGCTCACCCGTCTGTACATCAATTTTGAAGATGACGCCTTGCGAGTCCCCCCTTTTAAACCTATCAATCAGGATAGATTGCCCATCCAGGGACCAGCGAAGCCAACGAATGTATGGAAGATTGTCGGCCAGCATCCGCTCCTGGCCGGTCGACAGAGTACGTATATAGATTCTCTGCGTTTTGTCCGGACGCTGTGTGCAATAAGCCAGATACTGGCTATCGGGCGACCAATCATGACAGGTGGTTGCTCCCGTCTGGCGGACTGGCATGGGCTCAGACAAAACCTTGCCCGTCTCCAAATCGAGCGTAGCCATGAAAACGTCACGGAGTAGTTGCTCATTCCTGTAATAATATGAGCCGGTCTGTGTGAATCCTATTGGTGTAACATCTCCTATATCCTGCTTGACCCGTTCGGGGAATCCCTGCGCTTGGCCGCCGGCTACTTGCAGGAGCCACCCATCCCAGGTCCCGGTGCGATCGCTGGCAAAGAAGATGTGCTTTCCATCCGGCGTCCAGCCAAGCAGCTTGTCATTGGCTGGATGCTGAACCAAAGGAATCTCGCGATTCTCATCAATTGCAAACAGGAAAATATCACCGTTAAGGGTATATGCGATGTAACGCCCATCAGGCGAAAGGTCGACGTTTGACGGCGAGGCATTATCGAAGGTCTTGACATCGAAGGTCTTGAACACTTGAATCGTACCATCCGAAGCAGAGACCCAAACCATTTGATTTGCGTCCTTGTCGAATAAAATTGCCAGAATCTTTTTGCCGTCCGCAGACCAGTCCCTTGGGACGATGTATTCGTTTTGTCGAAGAAGTCGACGGCCCGAACCATCCAGCCCTACAATATATAGGTTGAAAGTCGCTGTTTCAGTATAATACCATTGGTAAGCAACTCTTTTGCTGTCAGGTGATATCACAGAATGAAAGGGATACTCAGGATACTCATTCTTCCAAGAACCTTTGCTCGTCAAGGTTTGTACCTTGCCGGTGGCAAGCTCCCAGACGACAAGGTCGCTTGTGTCCCAGTCGACATCGGACACGTACTTGCCATCGGGCGAAAGGTTGGCGAAACGTCCCCAGTCATCCCTAATCTTTCGGAGCGTCGTCTCGGGTTCAGGCTTCGCAGTGGCAACGGCACCCTCGCCCTTATCAACTGTGCGTTCACCTGTATCCGCCCCGCTGCTGACGGGCATATCGGCTCTGTCTGACTTTTTAGCTTTGGCCATAGGCAGAACACAGGCCAACATCAGGGCGACTACGGTAAGAATTGTGGCGCTCCGCAGGTGATGGTACTTCCAGGTTTTCTTTTCCAGCCATTTAAGTCGAATCAACAGTCGGTTGGAATCCTCAAATAGACCCAAAAGTCCCATTCCCGGCTCAACGGTTTTGGCGAGGAACCGCCGAGCGTTTTCCAGAATGGTTTGCCTATAATCGGCTGTTTTCTCCTGCAGAATCCCTGCTACAGTCGCATCACAGCAAAGCTCCCTCAAGTGCCGCAACTGCCGCCGAACAAACCACAACAGCGGATTGAACCAATATACGACCTGTAGTACCATATAAACGGAATGCACCCATAAGTCACCGCGTTTTATATGCGCCAGTTCGTGTAGCAAAATATGCCCGGTATCTTTTCGAGAAAAGCCAGTTATGTTTCCCTTAGGCAGTAATAGTATCGGCCTGAATATCCCAAACACAGCCGGGCAAACGACGGTTTCAGAAAAAGCCACTTCCGGGACCCGTCGTAGATTTAGTTTTGTTGCCGTATCAGCCAATAATTTTCCAAACCACGGCGGCAGAGCAGCTTCCTCCGCTTTTCCACGATGCGCACCCCGCAACTCTCGAAGCTTCACAACCAGCCAAGTGGCCAATACCAGTGTTCCCAGCAGCCATATCAGCATTACATAAACATGCCGGGAAGGTTTTACCGCACCCGCTGGTGCGACTATAGCAACTTCCCTATCGGCAGATCCAAGTACATCACTTTTTCCAGTCTCTTGCGAAATTACACTTGGCCCGATTGATGTATTAACCAATGGTTTCGCTGTTGTTAAATCTCGCTCCAAATTCGGTACAGCTGCAATCCCACCGATGCCTGTTTGCCGCATTAGCACCTGTTCGGCCAACGGCTGTAATTGCGACGTTAGGCTCGTAGAAAGGGAAAATGTTGGTGGCAAAACCAGCTTCACCAAAACCAGCAGCCAAAGTGCATACCTGAGCTGTGGCCAGACACGTCTGCGTATAACTAAATCTACCACGCCCAGAAGAACGATTAGCGCCCCTGCCTGCCAGAACATCGGCCACATCCAGCTCCACCAAATCTCGGCAATCTTGTTGATTTGTTCAATCATTTTCGACCTCCCTTTGCTTTGCGATAATCCGCCAGTATTTTGATTAGTTCTTTGCGTTGTTTGCTTGTGAGCTTTTCCTGTTCCACTAAAAAATGCACTAACGGGCCAAAAGCACCATCAAAGGCCTGGTTGGCCAGAGTTCGCAGGGCACTTCGCCGGGCTTTGTGCTTGGAAAGAATAGGCTTATACACACTCGTATTGCCTTTCTTGCTCTCGCTTACGACCTTTTTGTCCACCAGCCGAGTCAACATTGTCTTAATGGTCGTATAGGCCCAATTGACCTGGTCCGGCAGCCGCCTGGTAATATCCCGAGCTGTCGCCGGATATTCAACCCACAGTGCATTCATAATCAGCCATTCTGCTTGAGTCAGTTTCATAATATTTACTCCTTCTACAAACGTAGAACAAGTTTACTACATTTGTAGAAGATGTCAATAAAAAAATGATATTTTTTAGATTTTTTTTATGTCCTGTTCTTTTCTTAAAAAACCCATAAAAAGACCAGGTGGCAGCCGTAAGGCATCCTGCGGAGATACCAGCCCTGCTCGCCGGCAGGCAAGTTCGACACCGACAAACAAGCCCTGGCCGCCGGCAGGCGAGCTTCTACAACTGGGCAACTTTAGCTCACTTTAGGCACTTTCCTAACACAAGCACTCTTGCTCTTATAGTCTTTCTGCACATCTATATAGGACGTGGGCACCTGCCGGCTCCTATAAAAACCCCCACAAATGGAAAGGTACTTTAGATATGGCCTGAGAAAAGAGAACTTATCTAAAGCGGCTTTTCTGAAAGGCCGATAGTAAAAAATATCGTATCGGAGGCAGGGAGCCGGGAACAGGGTATCAGGCAATCATGTTATCAGGAAATCAGGTAAGAGGACAAAGAGCAGAATCCAAAAAACACAACGATATCTGACTTCCGGCATCCGACTTCTGAACTTTGACTTCGGGTCAATAAAGTAAGCAGAGGGTGAATGATGACAAACCATTCAAGGGAAACGAAAGTTCTTGTGGTTCTGGGGGTTTCAATCACATTAGGCGCAATAATCTTAAATGCTCTGGGCCATAATCCTCCATCCGCCGGTGCATTTTGTCTTTCACGCTATTACCGTCTGGGCTCTGTGAAAAAAGCCATACTCTCTCGTGCCGACCAATTGCCGGGACGCTGGAGCCGAATCGAGATTTACTACAGCGACACCGAAGCCGGCAAAATTGAGTTCGCCTATGGCGGATTGAGCGATGTGGGCGCCGACGATCATATTAACTCCGTTAGAGAACAGAATGAAAAAGTCTCTCCCGACAGGGATACTGCGTATAACGGAGTAAACTGCCACTTCATTATCTGCAATGGTCGTGTCGGCCACGACGGCCAAATAGAACCAACCGAAAAATGGCAACAACAATCATTGGTCGAACACTACAGCAAACAGACTATTCGTATCTGTGTTATAGCCGAGGATAAAGCCAAAACTCCGACCAACTTTCAGATAAAAAGGACAGAAGCGCTGGTAGAAAAGCTGAGCAGAAAGTTCCACATTCAGCCTGAATCCATCCGGTACCCTGCCGGCTGGCAGTAGCGAAGACAGAAGACGGAAAACAGAGGACAGAACTTCCGTCTTCGGTCTTCTGACCTCTGCCTTCTGTCTTCTGTTCTCCCCGACTATTATAGGACCAAATCGTGCTGACTGATAACTGGTGACTGGTGAATAGGTAATTAGTAAAAGGTAAGTGGTAAATAGTAATTACCAATAACCAACTACCAATTATCGAAATAATATAGTGAATGATAAACTGCCCTATCTTATTGTCAATAAGATAGTTATGGTCGTTATTGCGGACGAATCGGCTGGCCTAAGGGCCTTAAAATTCCCCTGCTTTTATAAAAATGCCGCAATACGAAGTGCCTCGCAAGCATGCCCAGAAAAGTAAATCCACCTAAAGTGGTTTTTTTGTAAAGCCGAACTACAAAAGGCTTTAGCGTCTTGGCAATTTGGCAATTTTAAGGATGAATCGAAAATGTTAGTGGACACAATATTAGGTTTGTTCAGTATGGATATGGGCATTGACCTTGGTACGTGCACCACCGTGGTTTGTGTCCGCGGCAAAGGTATTGTCCTCAATGAGCCCTCCGTAGTTGCTGTTCGCAAAGGAACCAACATTGTCCTGAACAACGGTGAAGCTGTCGGCCTGGTTGCACACGAAATGTTAGGCAAAACGCCGGGCTCGATTAGTGCAATAAGACCTCTCAAAGATGGTGTAATCAGCGACTTTGAAATCACCGAGGCGATGCTGAGCTACTTTATCAGGAAAGCACACGGCAGGGGCGGACTTGTCAGGCCTCGAGTGGTAATCGCGGTGCCGGGCGGAATAACCGATGTTGAACGCCAGGCCGTGATCGATAGTGCCGAACGTGCAGGTGCGAGAAAAGTCTATCTGGTTGATGAACCAATGGCGGCGGGAATCGGAGCTAACCTGCCAATCGCAGAGCCTACCGCCTCGATGATTGTCGATATCGGCGGAGGAACCACCGAAGTAGCCATAATGAGTCTGGCCGATATTGCCGCCTCCGAATCAATCCGAATCGGCGGCAACGATATGGACGAAGCAGTGATAAACCATCTGAAGAGAACTTACAACCTGCTCATCGGCGAGGCAAGGGCTGAAAAAGTCAAGATACAAATCGGCTCGGCCGTGCCGCTACAAGAAGAATTGACCATGGAAGTGGCCGGCAGAGATACCATCTCGGGCATGCCGAGAAAAATCGTTATAACCAGTGAGGAAGTACGTGAAGCCCTGCGAGGATCCATGGCTATGATTATAGATGCGGTTGCGGCAACGCTGGAAAAGGCCCAGCCGGAATTGTCCGCCGACCTGATTGACAACGGCATACACATCTGCGGCGGCGGCTCACTGCTGCGGGGAATGGATAAAGCATTGGCAAATGCGACCGGATTGATTGTCAAAAGAGTCGATGACCCCCTCAGCTCGGTGGCCCATGGTACCTGCGTGTACTTGGAAAATCTGGAGCTGTGGAAGGATACAATGAACCATAATGGCAATGGATGGGAATAATTCGCAGCCCCTCGTGCGTGATATGAAATACGCAATACGACTATGGCGAAGAACACGACCAAAACCTCCGGGCGAATGTTATTTACCTGGTTTATGTTAGCGGGGCTTATTTTCCTCTTTGCTCCGCAGAAGCTGACAAATAAATTCCAGTTCGCATTTGTTCGCATTCTTCGCCAGCCTTTAAGTATCGGCAGAAATATTTCGCTTTCCGCATCTCGATTGATAGCATCAGAACAGTCCCGGCGCACCTGGACCACAGAGCCCGTCAGCAGCGAAAGATACAACAGACTCCATAACCATCTTGCCAACGTTACAGAATGGTTAAAACAAGAACGTCAAAAGGTTGAAAAGCTGTCAGGACTGCGGGATAGACCTGTTTGGAAAGGTGTGAATTTTGTGTTAGCTGATGTCATTGCGGCCTCTGTTAACGAATTGCGCTGCGAGCTCATTATCAACCGCGGCCAAAAAGACGGCTTGGCTAAGAACCAATTCGTTTTGGCCTACGAGAGCATCGTTGGAACCATATCCAAAGTGGACACCCGCACAGCTCAAGTCAGGTTAACTACCGACCCGGCTTCCAAAATAGCAGTAAAAATAGCAAAATTAAATATGGACAGGATAATGCAGGGCAACGGCAACAACTCCACCAAGGTACAGCTTGTCTCGACCAAGTACAAAATCAAAATCGGCGACATCGTTTACGCCCAGAAAAGGCCCGGATTCCTGGGGACGCCTGTGATTGCCGGAACGGTAGCCCAATGCAAAAGTAACGACAAGAATCCTCTTCTCTGGGATATAACAGTTAAACCTGCCTGTGATATAGAGAGTCTGACCGATGTAGCTATTATCGTAATGAACCCACGGTAGGGACAGGCCGATGTGCCTGCCCGGGGCAACCACATCGGGTTGCCCCTACGATTGATTCTCCCGCATCCAATCCACCTGCTGGTGCAGGATTATATTGCAATACTGATTCGCTTCGTGTAGAATAATTTCTGTGATGAACGTGATATTCAGCAGCGGCACTAAAATTACCGGGGTGTAGCTCAGCTTGGCTAGAGCGCCTGCTTTGGGAGCAGGAGGCCGTAGGTTCGAATCCTATCACCCCGATTGTCTATTTCACACCAGGTAAGGAAGGAGAACGAGGGTGTGCCTAATTTTTCTGGCAACACATAACATTTTTGGCCCATAAGATTGAACTCTCTCTCATTGCGAGCACCTCACCGGATTCTCAGGAGGAATGTAAAATAAACTAAGATATTGGCTGAATTACGATAACTTCATTCTATTAAAACACTCACAGATAACATCGTGACGAATGAGATTGCTTAGTTCAGTAGGAGTAAATACTTACGTGCCTATAAGGCACCGAAGCAATCGCAATACCTGTTAGCCCCGCCACCTGTGGGTGGGGTTGTCATTCCTTTGCACTTTTATATAGCCCCCACCCCGCGCGGTGGGGGTCACTTCTATCCCTTTTTACCCACCCCTGCACTGTCGGGGGTTATTTGTCCTCCAACGTAGGGGCAACCCCGCGTGGTTGCCCTAATTCCCCTGTCATCCTGAGCGCAGCGCAGCGGAGTCGAAGGATATGGTACACGAAAAAAATTAAATCCCCATTTCACCCGAATTTGCAACGTGGTTGCCGAGCAGAACCTTAACAAAGCAAGAGTAACTTCGCGATCATTTGTCTTTAGGTCCGCCGTAGTATAGATAAGCACGCCCTTGTTTTGCCCCGGCTTTGTATCCGCGAGCTCCAATAACAAGATCATCGAAGCCGTCGTTGTTGACATCGCCACATGCTAATCCCCAACCAAACGCATCCATGGGATGTTCTCCTGTAAGAATCCTACCTGGTTTTGGATCAGGAGTAGAGAGGTCCTTGCCCCAATAGACGTATGCCCTGCCAATCTGTCGTCCAAATAGGCGGGCTCCGATGATTATATCGTTCACATTGTCACCGTCGATATCGCCACAGACCACTTGAACTGGACCAAGATAGTAACTACCTTCAACCTCACCATCAAAAGTCATGTCCGAATCGGTATCCAGATTCCTTTTCGAGTTGCCATAAAAGAGATAGGCGCGACCTTGCCAATGATTGTAGCCTGGGGCGCCGATAACTACATCATCATAGCCGTCCCTGTTCTGGTCAAAAAATGCTATGCCGCAGCCAAAGTATTCATTATCTTCAGATTGTGCTCTGAAGACAACGTCGGCTTTCGCATCCATATTCGATTTACTGCCACCACAATAGAGATATGCCCGACCCTGACTGGTAGAACCTCCAATGACTATGTCACCGTAGCCGTCGTTATCAACATCGCCACAGCCAATGGTGTAGCCGAACCAATCTCTTGGCTTTTCTCCAGTGAATATTAGATCATGAGACGTATCCATCAATTCCTTTGTGTTCCCATAGTAGAGATAGGCCCGACCTGTTTTATCGCTCCAAGCGCATGCACCCAGGATAATGTCGTCATAGCCGTCATTGTCTATATCATAGACAGCAGGATGACCTGCACCGAATTGTGAGCCTTTCTCTTCCTCTCCGACAAAGATCTTATCCGGATTGGCATCCATAGAATCCCGGTCACTGCCCCAATAGAGATATGCACGACCTCGCCTCTCGCTGTACTGGCCCGCTGCAATGACGATATCCTCATAACCATCATTGTCGATATCACCACAAACAACAGGGGCGCCGAACCAATCCCCCTCATTCTGTCCTTCGAGAACTAAATCGGCGGTCGTGTCCATGTCCGGCCCACCGTAGAACAGGTAAACTCGGCCTCGATAGTTATTGTATTCCAGCGCTCCTATAAGTATATCGTCATATCCATCTCCATCGACATCGCCGCAGACAATTCTAAGACCGAAACCGCTGTTTGGCTCTCCGTCAAATATCAAGTCTGGGGCTGTCGACTCGATTTGTTTGCGTTGTTGAGTCAACTGGAGGAGAGACTCGGCTCGAATACCGCTATCAGCGCCTTTGTTCATAAGGAGTTCGGCCACTTCATAGTCATGATTGACTGCGACGTACAGAGGAGTGTGGCCCTGTTTGTCCTTGGCATTGATGTCGGCGCCCCTGGCAATTAGCACTTCAGCTACATCCTTGTTGCCAAGCCGTGCGGCATGATGAAGGGCGGTGAATCCAGACTCATCATCCTTCTCATCGACCTTAGCGCCTTTGTCCAGAAGGAGTTTGACAATATCGGCACCAGCCAACTCGGCAGCCAGGTGCAATGGTGTCCGGCCATCTTTGTCCTTCAAGTTAACATCTGCACCCTTGGCTAAAAGCAGTTCAATAGTATCCTTCGACAGCCGGTAGATGCGGTAATTGGAGTTTCTTATATCCAGGGGTACATGCAGGGCAGTCTGACCTCTATCATTCTTAGCATTGATATTGGCGCCTGCTTCTAAGAGCAATTTTACAGCTTCTGTTCTGCCTGCTATAGCTCCAGACATTAAGGCTGTCTCACCCCCCGGGTGCTTAATGTCCACCTCGGCGCCATTGGCAATCAGAATGTTCACAAATTTCGTATCGTCCTTGCGAATTGCAAGGTATAGTGATGTGTTTCCCCATTTATCTTTAGCATTTACATCAGCACCACGCTGAATTAGAAGTTCAGATAGGTCTCTGCGCTCCTGGTTAATCGCACTATTAAGAGCAGGGTAAACCTTGCTATTGATATCGGCTCCCCTTGCGATCAGCAATTTAGCCATCTCGACGCTGTTGCTGACGTGGGCTGTTTCCTGTAAAGGCCCCCAACCCTCGTCGACAGGGTATGCGTTTACGTTTGCTCCGTGATCAATCAGGTATTCAGCTATGGCCGTATTGTTTTTATCAACTGCCCGACACAATGGAGGCCATGACCCTGCATTAACATCGGCACCTGCTTCGACAAGTAACTTGACCACTTCGGTTTTGCCAACATTGACAGCATGGCATAATGGAGTACTCTCGTTACGCAACCTTTTATTCCCTTCATTCTCATTATAGATATCCCGCCACTTGGCATCGACATCAGCTCCTTCAGCGATAAGCAACTTAACCTGTTCGACATCAGCCTCCATTACCGCCTCAAAAAGTGCTCGGTTCTTCTTTGCTTGTTGAACGCGCTCTATCATCAGCGTTGTTGCGGGGATAA
>SDBU01008130.1_pt1 | contig 11985 bp, 21 predicted proteins | sample 2277071 | NCBI WGS metagenome assembly SDBU01 (sample SAMN10397929, study PRJNA504765) | marine sediment metagenome | isolation source: marine sediment core GS08_GC12, 126 cmbsf | place: Arctic Ocean: Gakkel Ridge, Loki's castle | collected 2008
TCCGTTGCTGCAATCGCATTCTCAGAAGGCTCCCAGGCGGTAATTGCCTTTTCTGAAGGCTCGATAGCCGCGATCACATTCAGTGAGGGTACATAGATGGCAAGTATCGGCAACGCTCCCGAAGAAGGAACCTATCCAATCGTAGTTACGTACACGCTCGGCGGGGCAGCACTTACGCCGGACTCAGTAACATGGACACTGAGCCGGACCGACAGATCGATTATCAATTCGCGGGAGGATGTCAATATCGCCGCTCCCGGAGAGACCAATACGATTACTCTGACCGGCGACGATTTGGCGATAGCCACCGATAAGGACTTGAAACGATTCATCACTGCCAAGATCGTCTATAGTCCAGGGAGCCTACCGCAGAATGCGCAAGGGTTTTTTTTCATTTTGCCGTTTGACAAGGTGCCGTAACATGAGACCGGTCGACGGCCCTATCACCACAGACTTCTTCGAGCAACGGTCCCTGGCCACGGTCAAGAAGTTGGAAGATCCAACACTGAGCTCAGCGGAGCGCCAACGGCTCAAGGATCTACTACACAACCACGGGGCGGTTGATCTCGGCGCGGTGGTGAGTACGCCGATAGAGGCGCCGGAGGCCGGGGAGGTGTTCGTGTGGTGCGCTTTCCGGGCTGAGCCAGGGGCATACTGGCCGCATGTTCCGCATGTCAACGGGGTGCTGAATACATTCCGCAACTACTTCTATGACACATTCGGCGGCGTCATAATCTTGCACGCCCACAAGCGGACACACATCATCACGCATTCCTATACAAACCAGCTATTCAACAAAGGGCTGTTTACGTTCGGCGGCACGGTCGAAGAGGCGGCGGATAAGAGGTTCACGATTCATGGCATCTACAGCAAGCGGGTCGATGTCAAGCGGGGTGCTTTGATCGGCTATGTCGGCAATGCCGGATACTCCACCGGCGCCCACGTCCACTGGGAAATACATCACGGCCGGGCGTGGGAGCGGTGGGGGGATAGGGTCAATCCTGAGCGGTGGGCTCCGGGTTGAGGGTAAAGAAAAAGCAGGAAACCCGCGCTATCCACGGATTCCCTGCTCTGATACGGCCAAAACCATGGCCCTATAGCGGTTTCCCTTCTAAGGGTGGCGCGTCATGGCGATTATCGTCCATAGACTCGACTGCCTGCTTTATTCGCCGCCGTGTCTCAAGCATCGTGCTGTGGAGCATGAAGTTCGCAAACGTTCTGCCTTGATACCTCGCCACGATTTGGGCATCGGCATACTCGATCTCTGAAAACGTAGCCGATTTCTTGATGCTCAAAACAGGCCCTTGCCATCATCGTCCGGCGCATCTTTGGATAGTGACTCGACCTCATCGGCGATGTCTGCCGGCGCCTCTTCGGCCCCGGGCGGCGTTTCCCCGGGTTCCGGGTCCGGGGTTGACAGTGCGGTGTCGAGGATTGCGTCAGGCATATCGTCGCGGGACATATTGACATCGCCGCGGGGAAAATCCTCGGTCTGGCCATAGATCGTATGGGCAAGGGCGTCCTTGACATCGACCCACGGGCGGCAGAATGCTTTGATCGCGGTTTTCTCGGCCATCGGGATAGGATCGTCCTTCCATGGACCGGACTTGTTTTTCTTCCATGATTCAGAGTGGTTGTCTCGAATGTTGTGAATGACATCGATCGGGTAAAACTCCGATTCCGTTTTCGTCGTGTCGGTGGTCATGATGATCTCGGCCTGTACCCACACGCCGACTATGGGTCCACGGGTAGGCCCTATCTCGATTTGATGGCCGACCTTCCCGGTCTCGCCATCGATCGAGCATTTGTCTTTCGTATAGACAGTACCCCACCGTAAATCTTTGAACAGCGGTTTGTCACCGCCGCACAGGAGAGCGTGGAAACCTTGGCGCTTGACATCGTAGCGCGCCTTCTTGATCCATTTGTCACCACGCTTAACGGGCTGCGGTACGGCATAGGCATGCTTGCCGAGTTCGAGCCCGGTGGCGAGCGTTTCCTCGATGATCCGGAATATCGACAGCTTACCCTCCGGGCTGGTAAAACACTCCGCCAGCTTATCGTCGAGCAGGGCGCTTACCGTCCGGGCAAGGAACGCGGCCTGGTTGTCCGGGGTCATGCTGCGGACGTAGCCGCAGGCGTTTTTCAAGAGCCTGTCCTTCTGCTCTTCGACAACGCTCTCGATCTTGCCGCGTTTCTGATCTATCGACACAATTGCTTGCATCTCGGGGGTGATGTGGGGTCCGGTCTGTGGTTGGTCACTCATGCTCTGTTTTCTCCTTTGGTAAAAAATGCTTACAAAAATCAGTTAGTGCATATTTCGCGTGAATCATAGCCAATGCATCGGCATCATCGGCTACCCAATTGTAAATATTTAATCGCTCTGACAGGAAATCATCTACCATCATTCGCAAATGGCAAACATCGAAATGGATACACTCATAGCACCTCGGTTCTTTATCGCTCACGCCGTTATCCTCCCTCTCTCTGATTCAGTTATCAGCCCGGCATCGTCGAGTAGATCGTATGCTTCTGGGCATCCCGCTTTGATTTTCTTCGGCGATAGCATATTGCCCTGCATCCATTTGGATTGAGACGCGATCTTGTTTCCCAGCTCGTCGGCCATTTCGGAGTTCCCGCCAATGAGCAGTGCCATCGCGTTCATCAGATCTTCCTTGATTGCTTCACCCCGTTTGATCTGGGCGCGTGCTTTCTTTAGCCGTTCCTTGATATCCCAGGCTATCGCGGCTTGCTCGCCCATAATGGTGAGCCGCTGCTCATTGAGTACGGGGAATAGGTGACGGATATCGCCGAATGTTTTCGGGGTGGGCGGGACGTCCCGCTCGAGGCAGTACATCATGCGAGATCCGACTTCGATCAGTTTGGCCTGGATCTTCGCGTTCGCATTCACGTCGTATATAGAAAACTTGTTCGTATCGATGAGGGCGGCGACCTTGGCGTAGGGGATATCATAGCAGACCATTTGAGCCTGGACCTGGAAGAACACGCTGAACGGCACGCCGCTTGCGGTAGGATCCTTCGGGTCGTAGCCGTCCATATCCTCGCGGCGGATGTTACCGAAGAGGCCGCCGGATTTTGCCTCGATGATTTCCATTCCATATTTCGCGGCGACATGTAGACAATCGGCATGCGTAATCAACCACGGGTGATCCGGATGAATGCATTCGGTAAATGGTTCAAACCGTGTTTTAGGTTTCCAGCGCCTCCGCCGAGTATACATATTCCGCGTATAGTCGATGAAAAACTTCATGGCGGTTTTCATATCGCCGTGCCTGGCAATCACGTTTTTCAATATCAATCCCTCGAGCTCGTTCCCCCACCGCGTAGACTCATTGCCCGTGAATGCCGGATCGCGTCCGGACTTTTGGCGCCACAGATCCATCGGAGTTGTGAATTTGCTCAGACCCAGGATGATGGGGAGGTCGGACGCGCCGATGTAAAAGCCCGGGCGGGAGCGGACGGTTTGGGAACCGGTCATGTAGGTGTAGTTATTCATTGATCTTGCTCGCGATCAGCCTTTGTGCTGCGTAGAAAACCGCGCCCGCCGCTTCAATCATAGCTATTTCATCTTGGGATAAATCGATTTCAGCACAGCCGGGATAGTCGCTTTCCTCGATCTCATAGACCGGATACAGCTCATCCTTGTTTATTTTGACTTTCATTTTCCGTTTTCTCCTCTATCGCTTTCTCGGCCAACGCACAGTAATGTTCCGGCGTCTCCGACGGCGTCATCAATCCTCGTGGGGCGCATGCCAATGCGAGGGCGTGGTCAAGCACTTCGCACGTATGCTGTAGGGCAAGAGTTATCCGTAGAGCGCGCGCAGTACGTTCGTCAAGTTTGGTGAGCAGGACCGCGTTCGATTCTCTCTCTATGGATACATTCCCGATTGGCTCTCGGCGTATCTGTAGGTGCCTGCGTTTGTGTGCGGACTTTTGTTTAGGTTTCATTCTTCGTCCTGCATAAGCGGATAAGGCCGTGCATCACAATGAACCGGCGCAATCTCCACGGTAAGCGGCCGAACATACGTCGTCGCAACGACACGCGCGGCACTTTGTAGCTCGCCGACCAACTTTCTACCTTGCCGATCTCCTGGTCGCCGATGAAAAGTCGCCCAGATGTTCCGCTACAGGTGCGATTCTCGTCATTTCGTTTCACTTCCTTCCCCCCATCTCCGGTAGAATATATTTCTGGTACACCTGCTCGGTATATGTACCAGACTTCCCGAGATACTTCATTATCATGCCGAACCGATCGGCCATTCCCATTTCACCGTGCCGCATATCGGCGAGGGTGCGGTCTATCAGGGCTTGCTCGCGGTCGCCGTTTGAGTAGGCATAGATTTCCGCCGCTTCGATAGCACCAGTCCCCACCATTGGCGGTCGAATGATTTCCAGAGGGGTGTATACAGTCCGTACCTCAGCGGGAACTGACTGTTTATCTTCCGTTGAATCACCAAAGACGTTTTGGCAATACGGGCATACCCGAGGCCGACCAGCCAAAATAGCTGAACAGTGCGGGCAAGTGACAAGAAGCGATTTGCGATTTTCATGATCGATTCCTTGTAGTGACCATTCCCGGTACGCAAGCGGATGGTCGTGGAAGTACGTATTGCCCACTTGATCTATTATCAGCGCATGCGACTTACCTGGAGCGATCCTAAGGGCACGACCCACTTCCTGAAGGTACACAATAGTGGACATGGTACGGCGTCGCATGATGACACCGGCAAGTATCGGCACGTCCACGCCTTCGCCCAGTACATCGTAAGAGCACAGGGCATTAACCGTTCCATTACCGAGGCCAGCAATGTACTTTTGCCGTTCTTCCTCGTCCATATCTCCACGCACCGTTTCACATTTCCATCCAGCCGCTCGCATCGAAGCAGCGACCGTGTCACAATCGGCGAGGGACGCACAAAAAATGATAGCGGGAGATCCTTTGAAGTAAAGCCCGTACATTTCAGCCGTCTCATTGACAATCTTTTTTTGGCCCATGACCACGGTTTCGGCATCCGCATCATATTCTCCTTTTACTATCTTACCCTTGGTTTTGAAAATCTGCCGTGCCATCGGTGACGACAGTACGATCGGTGTGGACAGGTACCCGGACTCCACCAACTCGGCTGTCTGTGGTCCCTGGACCATCACATCGTACATATCCTCGAGCCCCACCCCATCGGTGCGCGCTGGGGTAGCCGTGAATCCGAGAGACAAGGCCTTCGGGAAAAAGTTGATTATAGTTTTGTAGGTAGCCGCCGGCGCGTGATGGCACTCGTCAATTACTATCATTTTCGGTTGAGCGGCACCGAGGTATTGCATCCGATTGCGCAACGTCTGCACCATGGCGACCTGTATATAGTTGGAAGTCATTCGTTGCCCGGACTGTATGACGCCGGGCTGAATACCGAACATAGCGAGCTTCTGGATGGTCTGCCGTAGGATCTCTTGGCGGTGAACGAGGATGAAAACCCGGCTGTGCTTGAGGGCGGCGCGCCGAGCGATGTCTGAAAAGATGACCGTTTTCCCCGAGCCCGTGGGCGCCACTACCAACACGCGGCGGAATGATTCGGCGGCCTGGCGCGTGCGGTTGGTGATGTCTGACTGGTAGGGTCGGAGGGATGGGGTCATTTCTTTTCTATGCCATATATCGATTGATCAGAAACTCTTTCTGCAGCTCTCAATTCCCAATCGCAGAATAGGCGGAAGAGTCCCGACTCCGGCAGGCAGTCTATGCACCATCCTTTTGCGGGAACAGGTCCGCATCCGTCACGCTGATCGTACGGTCCATATCCACCAATTCCGTCGATATTCAATACATCAGAACAACTGCCAAGCCTGGTAATGGGCTCGCCCTTTTTGCACAATACATAGGAGATGCAGCGGAAGCCGCTATCATGTTTGGTTCTTTCGGGAAGCAAAACAACGCTGTCAAAGTCTTCAATGATTACCCGCCAATCTCCATGCGCCGGGATTGCGCGGAAGTCTTTCTGTGTCATATTTTCAATGTTCATTTTCTTACCTATTACACAACTCGATCAGTTCGTTGATAGAAATATCATCAGGATAAACCCAGCGGTAGGCCGTGACGTGGATTATGTCAACCATCCCCGTCCGGCTCGTCGTCCCTACGTAGTAACCGCGTATCAGGTTGTCATTTTTCAGCCTGCCGAGCTTGGTAAAGGCGTTCCACTCCATGCCATCAAACAGTGGTTTGATCAGGCTGTCGCTATCCCGGCCTGGGACAATCGCCATGACGATACTCAAAAAGACAGGCACTGTGGTCGACGGTGTTAATCGCGGGATGCCGTGGCAGCATGCATACCGGATGCCTTCTTGAAAATCCCGGTAGCCATCGGTCAGCGCTTTGCTCGTCTTACTGACATACCGATTGTTCACGCCAACAGCCTTGCCTTCCCAGTCAAATGAGAAAAGCGGTTTATCTGGCATGCTCGTCAAGCCTTTCGCGGACGACCTTCTCGATCAGGATGGTCAGCATGTTGGACCGGGACCGACTCTCTGCGGCAGCCATTGCGTCGATTTGTTTAATCAGCTCGGCCTCAAGCTGTATGGTTACTGATTGTTTCATAATGGTAGAATAGTGCCTATTGCCACGAAAGTCAAGAGTAATCAAGGAAGATGCTTGACAATTGGTATTGGGTAGATTATGATAGGAAGTACATGCTGACGTAGTCTGGCGGGTCATGGCAACAACTCCTGAAGGCCGGCAACGGCGGAAGCAAGACGGAGTGAGCAAGACCACAGGTTCGAATCCTGTCGTTAACAGTCGGGCAGCCGTTGGCTGTCCGGGGCATGAGCCCGAAACCATCCGCCCCCGGCAAAGAGGTGCCCTCCCAAAGCTATCTCGAGCCGGGGGCACTTCTATGGAGAAAAGTATGCGAGGGATAATTTTCCGAGTTCGGATGTGGCGATCACGACGGATGAGGGCCAGAGCGCGGCGAGCGGAAAGGCGGGCGCGGGAGGAAATGCGTAATGAGAATTGGAGTAGCCGCAATATGTTTCGTGACATGCGGGATCGCCTACTCACCAAGAGTCGGCGCCTGGAAATCAAGGCTGTCAATGGCCGGACGCCGAGGAGGTGAGTATGACGAAAATCGACGGTGACTACCTGGTGACGGACGAGGCGAGCGTAAAGGTATTGTTTCGTAAACAAAACGGAACAGGGAAGCTTGGAGTTGACGAACAATTCCAATATGTATTTTGCGTCTTAACATGCGATGCGTTGGTTGATGATTCTGAGGTGTTAATCCCCCGCGCCCTGGTCCTTGAGGCGGTAGGGTCGGTGGATGGTGCAGGCGAGTTCTATTTTGTCAAAGTCTACATGCCCTATGAGTTAGAATGGGCAGATTCGGATGCGCCTGAATACAGTGCAGCGCCTATGACGCACCAGAATACGGACTATTATTACGTAGCAGATAACGCCATCACGACAGGCAAGACTACTGGCGAACTACGCGAGCTCGTTGAGTGGGCAGGGGGGGAGATGTGACGCGCTACCGATACCATTGGCTATTCAGTGCCGCGGTTTTCTTCTTCATTGCCACGGGCTTGGGGTGGAACCTTGCTCGTGCCTATATCATGGGATACTGGGGTGACATTTTGACAACGCAATATGACACCGCGGTCTATTTCGGCGCGGTAGGGTTGGCTCTGATCTTCGTGGTGATCTGCGTCAACTACGCATCGCCCATGGATCTGCTTAATAAGCTGGCGCGGCTTGAGCGTGAGCGGGCGGGGGTGCGGAGGATCTTGAGGCACTATCGGGACAATCCGAGCAGTGCGATCGAGTTGGATTTGGCGGGGGCGGCCCTGCGGAGGATGGGGGGACGGGGATGACAGTTAAAGAAATAGTAGCTGATTGGCTCTGGAGGCATCACTATGATGGTTTATACACCGAAGAATGTGGATGCCTGGCGAAAGATGAGCTGATGCCATGTGGCGAAGATGGTCGGGATTGTGAAGCCGGATATTATCGAGAGGCAGAACCGGATACTGGATATGATTATTTCATAGGCCCTAAAAGGACCACAGGAGGACAGCGATGATTGACACGAAGCAAACAAGAATAGATATCGATAAGCCGAGGGCGAAACAAATGCTGTGGCTGACGAAAAACCTAGTGGTAGCACTCGACGAGGTAGATCGGCGGCAGTGGATAAGCGTTGAGGAGCGGTTGCCAGAAGAGACCGGGAATTATTGGGTTTATAGGCTGACAGGCACAATGATGAAAACGCGGTTCACCCATACCGGATATAAAATCGGATATACAACTGGATATTGGGGTGGCCGTTTGGCCGATGATATCACCCACTGGATGCCTTTACCCGACCCACCGGAGGACAGCGATGAAAAAGTTTAAGCGAATTATCTGTGTAGATTTCGATGGTGTTATTCATTCCTATACGTCGGGGTGGCAAGGTGTTGGTGTGATTTCAGATCCACCTGTACCTGGGGCAATTGCGTGGCTGAAAAATCATTTACAAGAGCCTGATTGTTTGGGGATGTCTTTTTATGACGGACCAGAAGCACAAATATATTCTACTCGCTCTAAGTCATGGCAAGGCCGAAGGGCAATGAAGAAATGGTTAATAAAACACGGTTTACATCGGGCATATTTCACTGAAAGGATTTTGAAGTTCCCGAAAAAGAAACCCACGGCATTCCTGACGATTGACGACCGGGCTATCTGCTTTGAGGGCACATTCCCGACAACACAAGAAATGCTTGATTTTAAGCCATGGTACAAGAAACCTGATCCACCACAGCAAATGCTAAAGGGGCCTTGGTGGTGTAAAGACTGTAAAAAAGTAATACCTGATAAGAGAATACACGGCTCGGCACAGTGGGGCTATTATCACCTGCCGGGAGTGAGCAAACTTGCTCATGACGTTGAATGGCATAGTCACCCACCGGAGGACAGCGATGAATGAGCTAACTGTAGGTCATTACCACTACTATCGCAAGACAGATGCATCCGAGCGGTGGTTTCGCAAACACAATACGTTGGATGGCGTAGAAGTTGTGCCGACCGGGAAACGTATATCTACTGCAAATAACGAAATTGTCAAGCTGCGTGGCGAGGTGAAGCGGCTACGGGAGACTTTAGAGATAGCGGCGATTGTTGTCTCGGACAAAAAGGGGGCAACAGCAGAAGAGTGCAAATGCCTGTATGACCAAATAGACAGCGTGCTATATCCACCGGAGGACAGCGATGAGTAAAGATTGGCCGGATAAATCACAGGGCTGGAACCCGTGGGCATGTGATGTACAGACATGCATCGAAGATCACAAGAACGCAATAACAGAGTTGCAGGATGCTTACCAGGGCCATCTGGAAATACGGCATCTTGACCAAGAGGGGCGCATCAAGGCGTTGGAAACACTACTCAAGGACGAGGATATTCTCGACAGGCTTGCGGCGCTGGAAGACAATGCACATTGTCCCGACCCTCCAACGGAAGATCCCGAGGGAGCGGTGATAAAACCCGTGGTGACCGTCGACCCACCGCAGGAACAGCCGAAATCCGACGGGCATGAAGACTTTCTCGAAGCAGCGTATTGGTCATTTGATGCTATGCATAAGGGTCTCGGAAAGCACAAAGGCCGTCCTCAATCGGAGCGCGATGCATTTAAGATGGCGGTACGGGAAATGCTAAACAGAAAACCACCGCAGGAACCGCCGAAGGGGTACTGGTGGTGTGAGACGCATGAATGCATATCGACACAACGTGGATGTCCAGAATCTAGGGGTGATGGCAGGTGTAGATTTGACTGGCGCGAGCAGCCACAGCCCAAAGAGGAACCGTCGCAGGGGCATTGGGAGTGTACTGATTGCGGGGCGACTGTCGAATGTATACGACTGGACATCATTCATGCGTCTCAAGACTTTGTACCCGAGAAACCCGACGAGCCACCGGCAGACGAGGGCATGAAGCGGTACATCAAGATGCCGGTACTTGTACTTGATGAGGTTGAGGGGTGGGTTACCGACCAATTGCAGGATATTGACGCAACACATTACGATACACCATACATTTGTCAACAGTGCACTGCCACGAGAGACCATATAAAACCGCACCCCATCAGCGAAGAGGTCCTGCGGCTGCGGCATGACCTATCCCAGTGGGTTGATGTAGCAAATGATCTGCGGGTAAAAACAGACGCCCAGGATGAAGAGATCGTTCATCTGCAAAACAAAGCCATACTGAAACGTGCTGAATGTGACGGAATTGGGAGCCAGATGCTTGATATACAGCAAGATTGCATCGCAGGGAAGAAAGAGATCGAACAGCTCAAGGCCGAGCTTGGTCACGAAAAAGCAGGGCGTAATATTCTGGCGGGAGAACTGAGCAAATCACAGGCCAAGCTTGAATCCAGCACAAAGACAAAGAGAAGCTTGCTACGAGAGAACGAGAGTTTGGGGCGTGAACTTAGGCAATACCGAAGAACTGATACTAGTGATGCTTGTAATATTCTCGCCGCACTCGACACCGAGGAGGAAACAAATGCACCACAATGACGAATGGCTACGAGGATATGAAAACCATAATCGTTCGGGGTATAGCAGATATGACGGTGGCTATGATTATGAGAAAGGGTGGGATGGGCATGGCGCAGATGACCGACGCGAACGAATAAGGCAGGAAGAGCGAGAGCAAGAAGAAGATGAACTACGAAGACAGGAACGGCGAGAGTATGACAGGCGGCAGGAAGAGATGGAGGAAGAAGCGTATTACGTGGCACAGCAGGAAGACTACGAACGCGATACGCAAGCCGCACTCGACACCGAAGATACCGAGGGGGACGCAAATGTCACGTAATCACGAATACATATCCCCCGAGCTCGCTTGCCACCAGCCCCTCGGCTTCGCCAGCTTGCGGAAATGTAGATGCGGTAGCAGGCTGCTGACTACCGGCAACGGTGTTTTCCGGTGCGACAGGTGCGGGTTTAGGGACAAGCAGAACCTGGACAAGCTGCGGGGTAAGGGGCTGGATTATTCATTACCGGCCAGGGAGAACATGGAGAAGATGAGTTTTGTGTCGAGGGGGAAGGGGTGAGCATCTACGACGATTTGAAACATGAGCTCGCACTGGCCAGACGCAAGCATCCCGAGAAGTGGAAGTCAGGATGGCACTCAGTTGGGTTGATTCGCAACGAACTGGAAGAGCTCAGATACGAGGTTGAGATGGGCGGCACCTCCGAAGACATCCGCACTGAGGCGCTGCACGTGGCGGTAACGGCGATCCGGTTTATCGAGGATCTTCTTGACAGTGAATAATGAATGTCCTATGATGGGTGGTAGATATCCGAAGCTATCCGGATGTGGAAGAGCGTTTTATTCGACATCCTTGCTCGTGTCTAAAGAGGCCACGAGGATAGCCAAGGGTGTCGAGTAAAGCGCTCTTTTTTTGTGAGGTGATGACATGGATTTAATAAAATACAGTGCGGATCTGGACATAATAAACGAGACACGCAAAACGGTAGCGAATATCACAGATATCAAGATGCTGAAGGGCGCCGACCAGATGGCAATATCCATGTTGGATGCGGCGAAGACGTGCCAGGAACCGCTCGAGGTCCAGATGTGGTATTTCATCCAGGCGGCATGGGCACGCCACCGGGCTGGGCAGTTGCTAGGGGATCGGGAAGCGTTGCCACGGGCCAAGGCAGGCCGACCGGCTAATAGTAACAACCTGTTACCATTAGCTGACTACGGCATGGACAAGATGGAAGCCTCACGCTGGATGCTGCTGGCGAAGATCCCAGATGAAACCTTTGACGGGTTGTTACGTGCGCGGGATCTGCAGACATTCTCGTACCTATACAACGAAGCAAAGAAGCTCAACCCGCCACCCACGCCGGAAGGGCAATACGATGTAATCGTGATAGATCCGCCGTGGGAAGTAGACAAGATAAGCCGGGAAGTAAGACCGCATCAATCGCAGAAG
>SDBU01008131.1_pt1 | contig 11984 bp, 12 predicted proteins | sample 2277071 | NCBI WGS metagenome assembly SDBU01 (sample SAMN10397929, study PRJNA504765) | marine sediment metagenome | isolation source: marine sediment core GS08_GC12, 126 cmbsf | place: Arctic Ocean: Gakkel Ridge, Loki's castle | collected 2008
ACGCCTATGTGTGGCAGGATCAGCGCCTGTTTTTTTAAAGGTTTGGATAGTAAGGGATAAATGTAGTATTCGTTACGTTGTGCGTAACACCCCTAAAGTAGTGTATAATCAATATCGTGAGACGAAGCCTTTCTGATATTCAACCCAAACAATTAAAATAAGCGAGCGAGGGGAATCGAACCCCCGTCACGAGCTTGGGAAGCTCGGGTAATAACCATTATACGACGCTCGCCTGAAACTGAAATATATCAGCCGTCAGGCAATGTGTCAATTACTGCTTACCCGTGCTGGCTGCTTGCGTATTTCTTCCCGGTCGAAGATATAGAGCACCAGCTCTGAATTTTCATTCACTATATAAGGAATCGATATTGGACCCCCGGGATGCTTCATGGAAAAGAGCTCTATGCGCTCATCACTGGAAACAGACTCCAGCCTGATATCAATCATTATGGGATAATCCGGAAGAACATAATCAAATATCCCGAATATTTTACCTGAGTGGAGCCTCTCGGGCCGGGTCATTCCCAGCTGGAGCACTGATCCATAAGGCAGTTCACTGCCCGGATCAGGAGATTGGGATACCACGTTGCCGGCTTCCTCACCCTCGGCACGCTTCTTAATACTGAACACAAATGGAATATTCAAACTGCTTAATTCGCTTATAACATCTATAAAGTTCAGGCCGACAAAATCATCCACCTCGATAAACTCTCCCCTGGGCCCGCGGCTTACCACCAGCTCCAGTTCCGTTACGCTGCTTATTCCGGTGCCGGCTTCCGGTTTCTGAGCCAGGATAGTGCCTTGTGCAGAGGAGTCGAATTTATGCATCACCGGTTCTTTTATCTTAAGCACAGTTCTGTGGGAGGCAAATAGGGTTTGCAGCTGTATTTTTAATTCATTGAGCTGCTGTCCAATATAATTGCCGACCCGGTCAATGATCGGCCCCTTACTGACCACCAGATCAATACGTCTTCCGGCTTTAACCGTGGAGCCGGCTATCGGTTTCTGCTCAATAATTATTCCCTTTTCAAAATCTGAAGAATATCGAACCTGTATTTTGGGAAAGAGCTCTTTATCCTGCAGTTGAATAAGCGCAGATACAATATCTTTTCGCTGTACATCCGGCATCAATGTTTTTTCAGCACCTTTGACTGAGATTAAAAAGGTCACCATTACAATCAGCAGCATCAGTAATACCATACTGATAAACAGGTAGGCTGTTATTTTAAGATTCCTTTTTTCAGGAGAATCTTTACTGTTAAGCAAGAATCGATCAAGATCAACCATTATTCACCTCCGAGGAATGAACCGATAAAGGTCCTTTGACCATTAAGGAAAGACTGCCAATCATTGGGCTTTTTTGATTGTAGCTGCAATTTTTCTATATATAACATACCCTTCCCGGTTTTAACCAGAATGCCGTACCTCTTATCCACACCCACAACTTCACCATTACGGGCCCTGCTGAAATCCCTTTCTTCGGGCAAAACCCCCCCGGAAAGAATAGCTAAGCGCAGCCCTTTATAATTGGTAAATGCCTGCGGCCAGGGATTATAGGCCCTGATCATACATTCAATCATGTCAACACTTTTACCCCAGTCAATCAACCCATCATCTTTTTTTAATATTTTGCAATAACTCGCTTCTTCCTCTTTCTGTGCATATTCTCTGACAACACCTTTTTCCACGGAATCAATCGCGGTCACAAAAAGCTCGGCGCCAATTACTGCCAGTTGTTCGGATAGAGCGGCGGTTGTTTCCTTCCCGGTCAGCTCAATCCTATCCTGTGCCAGAATATGACCGCTGTCCATCTCCAGAGCCAGCCTTTGGATAGTCACTCCGCTCTGCTTATGACCAGCTAGAATTACTGCAGGTATTGGAGATGGTCCACGGAATTTGGGCAGTAAAGAGGGGTGCAGATTAATACCCCCTTTGCTGAAGATGTTTAAAAAATTACTCTTAAATATTTTACCGTAAGCAGCCACAGCCAGAAGCTCCGGATTCAGATCTTTTATCAGGTTGATAAAAACATCATCAATTCTTTCAGGCTGAAAAAGCGGCAATCCAAGCTCCAGGGCTTTTTTTTTAACAGACGTTTGCTGAGTATGTTTACCTCGTCCGGCTGAGCGGTCCTGATTGGTAATAACACCGCAGATTTCATGGTTGGCGGAAATTGCCGCCAGTGAAGGCACCGCAAAAACAGGACTGCCGCAGAATAGAACTCGCATTATTCCCCGTTCTGCCGTTCATACAGCTTGATCAATCGCTCTTTTTTCTTCTGGCTCAAACGGTCTACAAAAAGAATTCCATTTAGATGATCAAGTTCGTGCTGAATTACCCGCCCCAGTAAACCGCCGGCATCAAGCGAAAAGGGTTTACCATTATTACTCCAGGCCTGAATAGTTACTTCTTCGGGTCTGATTATGTCAGCATTTATCCCGGGAACACTCAAACAACCTTCTTCATTTTTATCCTGTTCAACTGAGGTTTCAATAATATCAGGATTAATAAAAACCCGCTGTTTATCTCCTGAAACGTGAGTAATAAAAATACGGTAGAGTTTTCCCACCTGAACTGCAGCCAATCCAATTCCCTTGCCTGCATACATGGCATCGAACATCTCTTTGATCAAATACTTCATCCCGTTATCGAACTCCGGTACCAAAGCTGAATGTCGTTTCAGTATTTCATTACCCATAGTTACTATTTCAAGCATTCATTTTTCCTTTGTAAACATTACTTAATAGAAAATGCAATGTCAACTAAAGCAGGGAAACTGGGTCCACATCCACCTCAATGTAAACACCTGCCGGTGCTTTATAAGCTTCCATACTGCTCTGAACCATATTGTGCAGTGTAGAAAAATCCTGAGACCGGAATATCAGATGATAACGGTAGCTGCCCAAGATCATTGCCAGAGGACACTCTGCAGGCCCCAACAGGCTGACCCGGTCCAGGGATGGTTCCGGTATTTGACTTAAGAAAGCAGTTGCGGCATTTCGGGTTTTATTACTATCCCTGCCGCGAAAAACCAGGCGGATCAGCCTGGAAAAGGGAGGAAAATCCAATTCCTGGCGGACCTCTATTTCTTTTGTATAGAAATCCTCAAGCCGGCCTTCAGCCGCCATGCGGATAACTTCATTCTGCGGTTTAAAGGTCTGGATCATTACTCTACCGTCAGGAATACGTCTCCCCGCCCTGCCTGAGACCTGCACAATAAGATTGAAAGTTCTTTCAGCAGCCCGGAAATCAGGAAGCTGCAAACCTGTATCTGCAGATACTATTCCCACCAGTTTCACCCCTGGGAAATTCAAACCCTTAGCAACCATCTGTGTGCCTAAAAGAATATCGATTTTACCCCGGCCGAAGTCAGCCAACAACTCACGTAATATCTTCTTCTTGCGTACCGCATCAGTATCAACCCGCCGTACAACCAGATCGGGGAATAGCTGTTCGATTTCTTCCTCGATCCGCTCTGTGCCGAAGCCGCTGTAACCAACATCGATGGAACCACACTCGGGACAGACCTTTACCGGTTTATCCTGGTAACCGCAGTAGTGACAGATCATTCTATTACGACTCTTATGAAAAGTAAGGGAGACTGAACAGTTTTTACATTTCATTTCAAAGCCACAGCTGCGGCAGTAAAAGTAATAGGCGAAGCCGCGCCTGTTCAGGAATAGTATTGTTTGCCGTCCCTCGGAATGGGTCCGGCGTATTTCCCTGATCAGTGATTTTGAAAGAGGCCCTTTTTCTCTCTTTAGATCGAGAATTGTTATTTGCGGTATATCGCCGCCGCCCAGTCTCCTGGATAATGATAAACATTCCAGCTTTCCATTCTGCATGCGGTAATAAGCCTCAAGCGACGGGGTTGCGCTTCCCATAACCAGAACGGCTTTCTCAGCTTTACTGCGGTACATGGCTACCTGGCGGGCATGATAGCGGGGTGTTGAACCTGCTTTATAGGAATTTTCATGCTCCTCATCCACTATGACAAGACCCAGGTTTTTAACCGGCGCAAAAACAGCGCTTCGCGCCCCAATTACCAGGCGGACATCACCATCAAGCACCCTGTGCCACTCTTTAAGTCGCTGCGAAGGAGTCAGCCCGGAATGAAGTACCCCTACCCTGCTGCCAAAAACAGCGCTGAATTTTTCATAGACCTGGTGAGTCAATGAGATCTCCGGAACTAAGTAAATAACCCCACGCCCGTTGCTGATCATATCTTCAGCAGCCCTTAGAAAAACTTCGGTTTTTCCTGATCCGGTTACACCGTAGAGATAAAAAAAACCGCTCCCGGCTGTTGAAATCCTATCAATGGCTTGTGCCTGCTGGCCGGTTAAATCAACTTCTTTATTATCCCCGAAGTCAAGCTCAAGATCTTCCAGATCTATTTCTCTTCTTCCGCTCGGCAGCACGGAAGACAGAGCCTGCCCCAGTGAGCACATGTACATCCAGGCAAGCCACTTAGCCAACTCTAAGGTGCGGTAATCAAAGACAACACGCTTATCCAAACAGCGTTCAACTTCCTTTATACCGGCCAGTCCCGGAGGAGATTCATCACCGACCGCTATGACATAGCCAACCAGTTTTCGCCGCCCAAAGGGAGCGATAACCCTGTATCCCGCTTCTACAGTCAAAGCTGCCGGTTTGAGATAGGTGAAGCTTTTATCAAGAGGAAGGTTGAAAACAACCTCTAAATAACTAGCCATTCTGCAGAACAGACCTCAGTTTCTGTAAATCTTGCCAAACTGCTGCTCTTAGTGAAATATTCCTCAACACTGCACTGGGATGATAGGTGGGCGCCAGCGGTATTCCCTGATAAGAGTATATCCTGCCTCGCAGAGCACCAATTCCACTTTTCTCACCGGTAAGAATCTGGGTAGCAATTCTGCCAAGTGTCATTATTGCTTTTGGCCGTATAAAAGATATTTGCCTCTGCAGATAGGGCAGGCAGGCCGATGATTCCTCAGGCAGAGGATCGCGATTATCCGGAGGGCGGCATTTGACAATATTACCTATAAAACAATTTTCTCTCCGGTTGAGATCAATAGCCATGAGCCAGCTATCCAGATATTTGCCGGCACGCCCGACAAAAGGTTTACCTGTACGGTCTTCATCCGCACCAGGCCCCTCTCCGATCAACATTACCAGTGGATTGATTACCCCTTCACCAGGTACCGTATTATTCCGCTCTTTAAATAAACCGCATTTCCGGCAGGAAGAGATCTCATTATTGATTTCAAGGAACTGATCCTCAGGACCTGCCATTTGCTCTGCTAATTCAACATCAGAATGGCGGCGATGAAATCCTTCCTCATAATAATCTTCTATGAGGTTGAATAATTTCACCAGATCATTCAGAGAATTTTGAGTGCTCATTATAGAGAATCCTTTCCAGAAAAAGGCCACGGGCCGGGGCAGTAAGACCGGCAAGGGAGCGATCTTTAACCGCAAGAATTTCCTTTAACCGTTCTTCACCATGTTCAAGCTGTTCTATCTCCAACACTGTTCCTACAATACTGCGCACCATTTTCCATAAGAAAGAACTGGCAGCAATCTCAAAAATTAAAAAGGGACCCTCCGGATAGAAAGAGGCTGCATATACTGCACGAACCCTGGATTTACTGGTATCCCCAGCAGCAGCGAAGGTGGTGAAATCCTGTTCTCCCAGCAGCCCGGTTGCAATTCTATTTAGATATGCAATATCGGGTTTCCGTGAAATTCTCCAGCAATACCTGCGGTGGTGAGGAAAACCTACAGAAGAAATATATAGATAGTATTTATATATTCGTTCCCTGGCTGAGCGTCTGGCATCAAAATCTCTATCAACTAACCTACTCCTGATAACCCGTAAATCCGGCGGTAAATTCGAATTAAGCGCTTCTTTATACTTTTCCGCAGGTATTGAAGCAATATCAGTAACGAAATTAGCCACCTGTCCGTGGGCGTGCACACCGGAATCCGTTCTACCGGCGCCGGTAACCGGAACTCTGCGGCCGTGCATACCTTTAAGAACATCCTCAAGAACCCCTTGCACCGTTCTCTGTGAGCGTTGTATCTGCCAACCGCTGAAATCAGTACCGTCATAAGCCAGGGTTACACTGATATTTCGCTCCCCCAAAACCGCTATCCCCCGACCTGCTGCTCTTTTAATTCCTTGTTCATCAATTCATAGAGATCCTTGGCTTTTTCCAGTATAGCGGAGGGTTTGCTCTTGGAGGTTTTACCTGTGCCGAAAAGCCTGGATACAATTCGTTTGCCATTTTCTAAAGCCCTGGTTCTTTTCTCCGGATCACTCCTGGGGCCATATTTATACTCCAGCAATCCGGTAATATAGAGTAAACCGTCATAACTATAATTATTATCAAGATCCGGGCCATAGTTCAGTCCACTCTCCAGGACCTCCTGGCCATCCTGTGATCTTTCCAGAGCAAGCAAATAAAAGAAATGTGCTTTTCGATAAAAAAGATCACGCAAATAGTCATAATTCTCTCCGGAATATTTACCATGCAGCTCATCAAAAAGCCACGCTGCTCTCAAAGAAGAGAGCCCGCGCTTAAAAGTAGGATAGAAACTGGATTCAAAATAATCATAACACCTGATTGCCAGGAAAAAACTTGCCGCACCCTCTGGAAGCTCTCTGAAGGTAGTAAAATCAAGTTCTTTAAATATTATAGAAATGCTCTCGATACGTTGATCAGTATCCTCTTTGAGCTCGCGTAGAGCGTCATTACTCACTTCCTTAAAATCAGCAGCATAGGCTGCATAATAGCAAGAGGGGCACACCATAACCGAATATATGAGCGGTAAAAGCTCTCCATACTTCTGAGAGGGTTCATAAAATCTCCTCAATTCATCAGAGAGATCACCTGCTATAAGCCTTCCCCTTCCTGAAAGCAGATCCTCATTGTAGAATTTTGTACTGCACAAAGGACATTCAATAGGATTTTTGGAAAAAAAAGTTACTTTGACGGATTGCATATCTGACATAATTAACCCTCGATTACCACCACAGCCAGTGCATTTTCTTTTTCATGGCTTAAGGAAATAAGAATATGTTTGCCCCCAAAACTCCTGAAAGCCCTCCTGGCCGTTCTATAGAGATACATCACCGGCTTACCCGAGTTCAAATTCATTACTGAGATATCCTGCAGGGCCATACCGCGCAGTCCTATTCCCAGGGCTTTCCCCAAAGCCTCTTTGGCGGCAAATCTAGCAGCAAGGGATAGAATACCCACCTCACCCCGGGGCATTGCCGTTTTGAGCTCATCCGGATGAAAAAAACGTTTAAATAAACCCGGTATAGTCTGCCACCTTTTTAAGCGTGATACATGAACCACATCGATTCCAATACCTAAAATCATTGCGTTATATACTCCTGTGTTGGATGAATGATCTGGAGCGTTAATTCAGTAGGCTCATATTTCAACACCACAAAGCCCTGCGGAATATCCGGCTGCAGTGATAAGATATAATCACCATAATCTTCAATTGCTGAACAATCAGCCACCATGCGCAACTGATTGGGCAATAATTCTTCTATTGCATTCTGTTTGCCCTGAAGTTTAATACTTCCTTTGGGAAGCTCTGAAGCGAGCTTAAAACGGGGCGCCAGGTCAATACTTATTATATCAACATCCCCAAAAGTTTTAATGATTACTGCCTCCCTGATAATACCATGAAAATCTATTGCGGTAACTCCGGAAGTTTCAAAGAACGGATTTTCCAGGATTATTTTAACTTTTTCGGAAAAATCTTCTCTTCTTTCGGTAATATCTATCTGCTCTACCGTTAATTTGTCAATTTTAATAAGCTGACTATAAGGACCGATTACTTTTACTGAACTCGGTGAAATATTGTACTGCACCAGCTCAAATCCATGCGCCGGCTGTCCTTTAATGTTGGGAACCACAGATAAGCTCTTTTCCAACTGCCGTTCCAGGGTAAAAGTGATCTCAGTGGGGTCCACCCTTATTTCAAGGGGCTCTACATTTAAAGAGGAGCCGAAGCGCTTTATCTCGACCGGCGCTCGAATAACGCCTTCGGTCACTTCTCCTTTAAATTCAACAACGGCTCGAATATCTTCTTCTAAAATAGTAAAAATACTTTCTGTTTCACCACGTAATGTGACACGTACATTTTTAGGGTGGGGTGCGGCAAGAGCAAGCCCGGAAGGTGTATTAATTTGCAGGGGAATACTGAAAAAACGTTCATCAAATGTGTTTATACGGTAAAAAAGGAAGAGTACAATAGCTCCAGCTAGAGAAATTATCTTGGCCGGCCAATTTGCAAACAGTTTCTCAAGTATTTTTCTGCTATCCAAGATCAATGTCCTCTTTTTCATCCTCTCTGAAATTTAAAAGCATTTTCAGTCTATCCAATATTTCCTGTATGGAGAGATCATAGAGAAGATTAGCATCATAAGATAGAGAGATTGCACCATTTTCCTCAGAAACAATTAAAATAACTGCATCAGTCTCTTCGGCCAGGCCAAGAGCCGCCCGGTGGCGGGTACCAAATGATCTCCTGATATCCGGCTGGTCGGATAAAGGCAAAAAACAGCCTGCAGCAACAATTTTATCTTCGCTCACAACGATTGCTCCATCGTGAAGCGGTGTACTTTCTACAAAAATGGTAAGAATAAGACCGGAAGAGAGCTCGGCATTCAAACGAGTTCCGGTTTCAATAATAGTATTTAAACCGACATTCCTGCTAAAAACAATCAGCGCACCACGTTTATGAGCCGAGAGGATCTCAATAGAGTTAATAACAGCCTCAACATGATAGGAGCGCACTCTGGAGCCAATCCGGAACCAATCACTTTGACCTATCCTGGTGAAGATCCTTCTCAGCTCAGGCTGAAATACAATTGCCATGGCAATTACCAATCCGGGAACAAGCATATTAAGTATCCAAAGGAAGGTGTTAAGGTGCAGAAAAAAGGCTAATAGGTAAACAAGACCTATGAGCAAGGCGCCCTTTATAAGCTGGATAGCCCTGGTCTGCACCAGGATTTGATAGGTTTTGAAGATAAGATAGGCAAGGAGCAGAACATCCAGCGAGGGAATTATAAACTCACGGAATAGCCAATTCCTGGTTAACCAATCCAAAAAATCCTCCAGTGATTAATAATTTACCCTGCGTACCGCATCGATGATCTGGACCATTTCCAAAGCATCCGGCACATCGTGCACGCGGACAATATCTGTCCCATTCAGGATAGCCATGGTATTGGCTGTTATTGTACCGGTTAATCTATTCTCAACCGGCTGTTTTATTATTCCAGCAATAAATGATTTCCTCGATATCCCAATAAGAATCGGAAGATTTAGTGATTGCAGAGAGGCAAGTTGCTGAATAATACGCAAGTTATCCTCAACACGCTTGCCGAAACCGATTCCCGGGTCCACAATAATTTTCTTGCGTGAAATCCCGCAGTTCTGAGCAAAAGCTACTGCTGACTTAATCTCTTTTAAAATGTCACTTACCGTATCCTTATAAAAGGGTTCCTCCTGCATGTCTTTAGGAGTGCCGCGCATGTGCATTATGATTACGGGAATCCCTTTTTCAGCAATAAGCTTTGCCAGAGCAGTATTCTCTTTAAGACCGGAAATATCATTTACAATATCCGCACCGGCTTCTATGGCTTGTTCAGCGACTTCAGATTTGCGCGTATCTATGGAAATCAGTACTTCAGATTTTTCCCTGATCATCTTAATGACCGGGACTACACGTTTAAGTTCTTCACTGGTTTCCACCGATTCGGAACCGGGCCTGCTTGATTCCCCCCCAACATCAATGATATCCACACCGTCAGCAATCATTTTTAGCGCCTTCTCTTCAGCGCTTTCCAGAGTCGGGGCGCAACTAGCCGAATAAAAAGAATCAGGAGTACAGTTAAGGATGCCCATAACATAGGTTTTATCAGAAAAATCAAGAGTTCGCTTTCCCCAGGCTATTTTCAGTTTATTCGCAGGCAAAGACTCTTCAATCTCTCGGCTAAGCTGATCAAGATTGAAAGGTTCTTCGCGAAGCCGCTGTATAAGACGATAGATGGTGTGCCTGCTGCAGGAAACGATAACGTCACTTTGCCCCGGAACAGAATGGCCGGACCCATTATTCATAACTACTGTGCCATCCAGTCCTTTCATGCAGGATTCCAGTAGAACTGCCGATCCTGTATCAACATTTTCAAGTTTTATTAAATAATTGAACAGCCGGTCCTCATAGATAGATATATCAGTTTGACTTAAACCAATCGCCTGCAGATTTTTTCTAATAGTATAAGCAATGCGGAGATCAATAACATGAGCGTTGTAAAGTTCCACGGAATCGGTCATTGAGAGTAAAATATTCTAACAACTCTGAGGATGGGGTGTCAAGGTGAGCCGGCGAGGGTTGACAGGTTACCGAATTTGTCAACGATCCAGCCGCGACGACTCAAAAAGAGAAAGACAGCCTCTCTAAGCACCGCCATGCCTTTCTCACCGCTACGATCAATACACTGGGCAATGAGCATTTGTGCAAGACACTACAATCCCGGCGATTTCTTTCTTCATTTATAAGCAGAGATAACTCTGAGGGAATTTACATATCTTCAGACGCTTTGTTTCTTTTGGATATCAGTTTTACTGAAATAAAACCGTACAGGGTCATGGAGGCAGTTATTTCAAAAAAATGGACAGCTCTGAGGGTTGGAGACATTAAAACCGATGGATGAATCAGACCTACAGCTGTAAAAACAGTAAAAATCAGAATGACAGCAATAATACCTTTTTTTCTTTCAACAAACAGATCCATTGTCACAAGCACCAGCAAAATCCAGAGAGCTCCCCGGAAGAGCGTCCAAAGCGGTAATAGCTGGATTAATCTGGGATTCAATATCCATTCGGCGTATTCTTCCTTCAATGCCGGAGACAGCTGGGCAATCATTCCAAATCCCAAATACACCGGTACATACACAAGAACTGCCAGAGCATATTTCCACCAGGATGATGACCATACGAACTCTTTTTCTAGTTTTATTGACTTCTTGGAGAAAATGGCAGCAGCAGAAGGAACAAATAACAGGTGAACAAGAATCCCCCGGATAAAAAGACCGGTCATCTCCCTATCACTAATTATGGGAAAAGCCGCCTGGAAATAGAGAGTTTCTATCTGGGTCATTATTACATTTACTCCGATAATAAGAGCTGTAAGTTGAATAGTCCGTCGAAGTCCTGATTTCCGAGAGTTATTGCAAACGAACAGAATTACTGCAGAATAAATAAATCCGGCAATAACCAGTGATGGAAAGGCAAACCAGGCTTCTTCCGGAGGAAGGGCAGCCATTTCTTGAGACATGGGGAAAATCAGATTACTGATGATAGCCGCAGCTGTGTAGATAACTGCTCCCGCAAATAATTTAAGCAAGACACGTATTTTAGACATAAAACACTCCTGTTAAAGGTAATAACAGTAAGGTAGTGTCAGTTGTTTGGTACTTTTATACCAGTCAGTTAGTGATTCTACAAAATCATTGTCCCGATGGCAACAAGCTTTCCGGTAGTTTATGCATTATTCATGCCTTGTTAATTTCAGCAGATCCATTCGCTTTTGAATACCAAGTTTCTGATAGAGATTATATGTGATTCCGCACAGTATTCTGTGAAAGTTCGAGAAACGCGGGTATTCTATTTTAGATGAAAAAACAGAATATCGCCCCTTCTTTCAGTAACAAGCTCTCTGCCACGGCGCCCAAGGCCTGTCAGCAATTTTTTAAGCTGCTGTGCAGAGATACGCCTGAATGGCTGGAGTGAATTCTCCTGCGGCAGAGTCAAGGCAATGTTGCCGAAAAACTCTCCGTCAGCCTTAAGAACTCTGTTTGCTTGCCTTATTATTTCTTCCAGGTTTATAAAAACATTAAAGCTGAAAAAAGCCAGACATAAATCGGCGCTATTATCGGGTAACGGCAGGTGTTCAACATCGATTCGCCATAAAGA
>SDBU01008132.1_pt1 | contig 11984 bp, 13 predicted proteins | sample 2277071 | NCBI WGS metagenome assembly SDBU01 (sample SAMN10397929, study PRJNA504765) | marine sediment metagenome | isolation source: marine sediment core GS08_GC12, 126 cmbsf | place: Arctic Ocean: Gakkel Ridge, Loki's castle | collected 2008
TCATAGAGCTCACGGGTCATCCGCTGACTACCATTAATGTCAGAAGCGTCCAAACTTGTTACTACAAGGGCAAGGTCCGCGCTAACAATGGCGTTTATGGAGGAATATTGAAGTCCAGGACTGGTATCGAAAATAAGGTAATCAAAATCGCCATCGTTAAGAATAGAAGACCTGAGTGACAAAAGCCTGCCTAGAGCCTTCATCTCCCACTTCCTATCTTTCGCTGTCATCTCCCTGATTGCTTCGGTGGACGGATTTGCCAACGCAACCATTAACTTGCCGCCGTTACCATGATCTCTGCTTGCGTCGATCAAGACTTTATCGATTTCACAGACACCGTTAAGGTAATCGTTTAGCCAATACTGTGCCTTGTAGTCTTTGAACAGGACGTGAAGGCTTGGCGCACGAAAATCTAGGTCCATCAAACAGACTTTTTTGCCCCTTCTGGCGTAGATGGCTGCCAAGTTAACTGAAAGTGAAGTTTTTCCGGTTCCGCCCTTATACGAGTGAACTGCTATAATTTTTCCCATTTTGTATCAAGTCTCCTTATTAACAGAAAAGTAAGCCTTGCGGCCTTGCCTTTCCTTTTTCATGTATCCCATTATCACCAATTGGTTCAGATAACCACTTTCTACTGCTCTTGCTCGTTTTGTTTGTTCAGAGACTTCATTGGCTGTTGCTTCTTCGAGTTTGCAGAGGGTAATTGCTGTTTTTCTTAGATGGTCGGGGAGAGACAGTAAGGTCATTACGTCCAATGCTTCAGGTAGGTTTTCTGGAATTCCCCTTTTATCGTGCTTCTGTATTTCGATCATCACTTCCATCTTTTCGTTTAGCTGTTCAAGGTTTTCTCTTATTTTTTCTAGCAGTTGTGTTGATTTTCCCTCAAGCTTTCGGTATGCTGCCATGGTTGTGGTCCTAGATGTGTTTTCCGTATCTACAGTATTGTAGCTGACACGTTTATTAAATCTTATGATATGTTAGTTCATATTCTTAATTTAAACAAACACACGCTAAAAACTAGAACAAAACATATCGACTAAACAAAAGAACAAAAAAACAAAGAAGAAAATGAAAAAAAGGCGTCACTAATAGAGGACAGCAGGCACTCTAACCTGACCATCTTCAAGGACCGGCAACATAACCTTCAATTCTCTGAAGTACTTGAGAACATTCAACCCTTTTTCCGAAACAACATAAACTGTCCTTTTCTTGCCCACGGTCTGCTCTTCAATCAGATCTTGCTGGATGAGAAAATTCAAGTATTCCTTGAGGACACTGCAGTTCACATTAGCCTTGTACATGATATGTGTTAGCTTAAGTGGACCTCTTTGGGCCAGAACCTTGAGGATGTCAATATACATTTCGAGTTTTGATCTTCGCATGTTAACGCCTCTTGAGCTTATTTCCTTCAATTTTATATATAGCATTTATGGATTTGGAGTAAGGGTTTTTGGGGGTTATTTTTGCTAAAGAGTTGTTTTGGCTTGGATTCTCTGGAAGACATCAAGTCGGTTCTGAAAAGCTGTAACCATGTCATCCGCTAGTATATTTTGAAGTTCAGGGGTGAGAGTGCAAATTTCGTTAGTGAATGCTTCCAGCATCATCTTCTGGAGCTTTTTGCGGTTTTGGGGAGAGAACGATTTTTCCATCACACATTTCTCCTAATGAATAATGGCTTACAGTTGCCGTTGGTATTTAACTAACTTATGAATTTTAAGTAAATATTTAAAAATCAATATTGTGAATCTATATTCTGGATTCAGGTTCAGGAGAAAGGAGAATATTGGAGAAACTCAATCACTGGGTTGAGGATTGGCTTTTTGGTAGAGCTGAAGCAGAAGGAACAAGAATTAACTATCTCAGATGCATCAAACAAATCAACAAGTTCTTCAAAAAAAGAGGAAAAGACCTCTATGATATTGTAGATGAATATAGGGCAGCCAGAAGATTAGGGTATGATTCTGAACTGGATTTCACTGAATCCTGGCAGGATCTAATCAGAGCATATTCTACATTCATCAAACAGAGCAGATATGCACCTCTAACCCAGAAGAATTATCTTTCAATAGCCAAGTCATTCTTCAGTTATTACAAGATCCCAATTGATGTGGATCTGCCCAGGAGAGCTTGTGTTATTTACCATAATAGAGATCTCTCAAGAGAGAACATCAGAAAGATCTTCAATAAAGCCAGCCAAAGAGACAGAACAATCTGGCTGCTAATGGCTGAATCAGGGCTCAGAGTAAATACAACAATCTATCTCAAGTATTGGCAGATCAAAGAAGATTTTGAGAAAGAAATAGTTCCAATGAGAATCATCACTCCAGCTGAGAGCCTAAAGGATCATGTTGGAGATAGATGGAGCTTCATTGGAGAAGATGGATTCAAAGCACTAAAAGAATACTTGCAGCCCAGGATCCCTCTGAATGATGATGAATTTGTGTTCACTACCAAAAAGCCAGAAAGAATGAAGGGAGATCAGTTCACTTCAGCCAGCCTATCAACAATCTGGAGAAAGGTTGTGAGAGCACTGAAATTGGAGAAAAATTCCACACATAGAAAGTTCAACCATTTCAGGATGCATGGTCTCAGAAAATACTTCAGAAACAACATGAGAGCAGATCCAAGTTATAGAGAGTTCTGGATGGGGCACAGCCTGGGAGTAGATGCACATTATGTAAGTAGAGATCCAGAATTTCACAGAAAAGAATACAAGAAAGGATATGAAAGCCTCAGGATCCTAGAGCCAGCAACCCCAGCACAACTCACAGAAATAGTTGATCAGCTGAAACAGAAAGACCAGGAGATCCAGCAGCTAAAGAAAGATATGAACGAAGTCATAAAAAATACAGCTGTTCTACAGGAATTGGTTGATTCCTTAGCGGAATATGGGCATCTGAAAGGTTCCACACCATTAGAAATTGTAACAATTCTTGTAAGGATGCTGGCTAAGAAAGCGGAAGTAGAAGAAGCACAAAAAGAAAATGGAAAAGAATAACTATAAAAAATGAAGAAAAGGATGCCCATTAGATATGAATTGTCAAAAATCATGTTCAGTTTGTGGATCTGTAGAAAATGAAAATTACATTCACCATTATACTGGAAAAATGAAGAAAATCAAGATTAAATCTTACCATATCATCCCAAAATCATGGACAAATTTTCCTGAGTTCAAAAATCTCACTGTCCAACTTTGCCAAAGATGCCATGATTGCTGTGCACCAAATATAATTGCATCCTATAATCACACTCTTTCACATAGAGTAGCCAAGGTTTTGATGAATATTTTTCTCATGTTGGAGTTCAAAATTAAAATTCATGAATGTGGGAATTCCAAATGTCAATTAAAGGGAAAATTCTACATGGACATCAATAAGAAAAGTAAAGAATCTAAAGAGGAGTAACTATAGAAATAATTGACAAAAAGCTGTATAAATCACATCTCTTTCCCATGTTACTCAGTTGGATATCCTTGGTTGAACTCCGATATTTTATACCCATGTTCATTAGCAAGTGGTATCAAGAATTTTAGTGTCAAACGATAGAATCTGGGGTTAGTTCTGGGCTCCATAGACTCAATAAGACCTTGGCGTTTAAGGCGTTGAATGACTTTCTTGAAGCAATTATGGCTCAATTCAGAGAAATCTCTTAAACAGAATGTATGAGGCATACTGAGAGCCCCGAGGAGAATATAGCGTTCTAAGGCTCTACTAATGACAGTGCCAGAGATAGCCCGATTTGAGATATTCAGAGGCTCTCTCCTGGGAACCTGTGGCATGTAATTGAACTGGTTATTCTGTTGGATATTGAATATATTAGCTCCAAGAAGTGCTTTTGGATCCTTGGCGTTTACACCATCATGGAAAGCGTTGAAGCTCTGAGCATACATAGAATATAGAAAACAGGTGTCGCTTCCTGTGTCTTTAGAGAGCCATCTTAATCGCAGATTCTCTCTATATGCATCTGCAGTTGCAGGTCTAAAACCTATAGTCTTAATTCTTCCATTTTTGTCAAAAGGATTATCCCATTCATCCATCCGTTTAGGAACACCAATTGCCTCTGGAGGATACCGTTTCTTTTTGAGTTTTAGTTTATTGAAAATTTCCCAGGGGATCTCCCCTGGTTATGCCTATGCTGATCGTTAATATCAGACATTTAGCATCGCCTCCTCAAGACATAGAGAATGAACTAACAGCTCTTTCAATAACACTTGAACCATTCTCAGAAAGTCAATATCATTGATTTCTAATAAAAGCCTTTTTCAAAGAAATAACTGGTTGATGCTCAGGGGAGAGAATGGTTCAGGTTCAGAATCCCCTGAGCAGCCTGAAAATAGCAGCCCTGGAGAAGGAACTGCCTATCCCCGAGTATGAATCAGAAAGAATAAAAGCCTTTCAGAAATCAAAGCTACGAAGAGGCTCATAGGCTCTTCGTCAGAGCGAGAGGCTAATCATCCTCAAACTCCCAGTCTTCATTATCCCATCTGGATTCAAAGGGAAAATCCATCTTTCTCACAAAAGACCTGAACTTCTCTGATGGTGTGGAGCCACTGCCAAACCTGTCCAGGAGCCTCTGATAATGTTTCCAGTCTTCATCAGAGAGTCTCACTGCAACGGTATGCTTTAGTTTCCTCAATGCAAACGTCCATCCAAGCCTAAATATCACTTATTTTATTAAATAGAGCTTGTTTATTAGGTTTTTGTGAGTGTTTCTGTGTGTGTGTGGTAGTATTATATATCATATTATAATTACCCCCCCTGATTTTGCTCAGATCAGAAGAAGAAAGAAAGATCTTTTATTGGACAGTGGTTAATACTCCAACTATTAACCACAGGACTTTTTTGTGCTGGAGAACTTTGATGCTCCTAATAAAGAGGGAAAAGAGGAACAGGATGCAGCCATCTCATGGATGGAAAAGAAAATGAAAATCTAAATTTCTTCTGATTAAAGAAAGCAGAGTATGATTGGAAATTGTTAATACTCAAACTATTAACCACAACCATTTTCTGTGGCGTAGAATGATGATTATCCTCACAAAAAATCAGACATCTAATAAACTGCTGAATTAATTAAATTAGTCAAATCAAAATACGAAAAGGATATGGGATATTTTTTAAAACCAATCTACAAAAATTGGCGGACTTGCTACATATTTTCTGTCTCATAAAAAACCAAAATTTGATATTGTCTTTTTAGTTTTTAGCTGAAACACTACCAAAGTATTATTAGCTTAATGAATAAATCAGTTTTATCATCAATTATTGTATTCATGTATAAATCTAAAACGGGGTTTTGGTATGCATAAAATGTTTAGAGAGTTGTTAAATAACGCTACGGGAATTTCCGAATTTATTGTTGCAGTTTATGTGGATATCAGAAACTTTTCAAAATTTAGCCAAAAAGTCGAATCACCAAATGTAGCCATGTACATAAAAAGAGTATACATGAAACTTATAGACGAATATTTTACTAATGCGTGTTTTTTCAAACCTGCAGGTGATGGTCTTCTTATACTAATCCCATATTCTGAACAAAATCTCTGTGATGTTCTAACAGATACAATAAACAATTGCTTTAGAGCTATGACAGATTTTGGTTCATTTGCTGTAAAAGATCGAATGATAAACTTTGATGTTCCACAGAAAATTGGGATCGGATTATCACGAGGTGTCGCTTGTCGTCTATTTTCAGGGGACAAAGTTTTAGACTATTCTGGAAGACCACTGAATTTGGCTTCCCGATTAAATGACCTAGCTAGACCAAGCGGAATTGTATTTGATACCAGTTTTGGTATAGATTGCCTTCCAACAAAACTAGCAAATCGATTTGAAATTGAGAAAGTATACATAAAGGGTATATCTGAAGAGGAACCACTCGAAATTTTCTTTTCTAAAGACTATACAACTATAGATCCTCGAAGCAAGAAATCAATCCAGGAAATAGAATGGCACGTCAAAAAGGATAATCGGACATTAAAGGAAATTAAAGATCTTGGTTCCAATTTTAATTATAAATTAGATAATAAACCTGTTGACCCCGAGAAAGTGCGAATTCAAATTTCACACCCAACCATTAAACGTGGAAGAAAACTAAAAGGATTTGTGACATTTTTTGATTTTTCGGATTTTGAATATTATTTGGAAGCAGGAAAGCCCAAAATACGAATTCAATTTGATGCCCTAGCAAAAAGATTAGCAGAAGAAGGTATTAAATCCAATTGGAATATAACAATAAAAATAATGTATCCAAAATGATTGAACATCTTTAGTGAATGTTAAACATTTTTCAATTAAAAAAAGGGGAGTTTTGCAAAAACACAGTGGTGATATCACCACCATGGAACGAACAGCCATTTCCATAATTTTGGTTAGCTAAATATACATTTACCATTCTTTGATTAGTATTCTTTTCAATAATTACTTTTGGTCTCCTGTGAATAGCAATAATAGAAAAGCCAGTATTCCAAGACCCAAAATTGGTGCTAAGGGAGATTGTCCACTCTTCTGATTAATAGTCTCCATTACTTTTCTTAGAAGTTCCTCTGGCGGATCGTACTTTGAAAAAGGCACCCACTCTGTTTCGCTTTCAATAATCACACTTTCTTCTTTAAAAGGAATCACAGGTCTACCGATTTGCTTTGCGTAATCTGTTTCAAAAGCTACCCACTTAGAATTGACCCCATTTTCAGTAAGGAGGGCGATTAGCATGGAACAATCTCTAATTTTTTTCTGCAGTTTTTGCTTTATTTCAACCCCTGGTTCTCTAACATCTTCTGCTATAATGACTTTAATTCCTTCATTATCCAATTGTTCTTCCAATTGTCTCACTAATGTCATGTCTTCGGTGCTATAGCTGAGAAATACTTTTGTTCCTTTGAAAGGTTTTTTCACACAAAAAACAAGTGGATCTGTCCATTCAGTTTGCAAAGGTTGAATCTGTTTCATTGCTAATCGCTGTGCTTCTATTCCAAAAATCATTGTGTATTCTCCAAGTTTAATGTCATCAGGAACAGTGATCAGAAAATTGAGGTAACGCTTTTGACCGGATTTAATTAGATCTTTTACTTCTTGGGCGATCCACGTACTGCTTTCCATCCATTCAAACCAAATCCCTGTCCTGTAAAGGTACATGTCTTCTTTGGAAGTGTTTTGAAATTGAAATTTTAATGATAGTGACTGTCCAGGGATTGCTCTTGGTTCGCTTGGAAAAATATTAATTATCATCCATTCTGGTTTTGTTGTCTGCATTGAGTAAGATCTTACTTTCTGGTACACTTTATACACAGTACTTTTTCGATATCCCTTTTCAATTATTTGATTCGGAGTAAATCCCTGTTGAAAGTATTTTGCGATTTCGTCTTCTATCAAATTAGACCACAAGTAATACTGTTTCTTAACCCTTATAAGTTTTATGGACTATCATATGGAGTATACTAATAAGTCTATTAAATTAATAAAAAAAGGGGGTTTTGAGGGAGATATCTCCACGTGCATGGGATGCAATTCCCATCCCCAACTTTGGTTAGTTAAATAAATATTTACCATTCTTATGATCAATTTATTTCATGAATGAAAAATTTTAAAAGTCTATGAATTGAAAAGGATAATCATGCCAGTAGAACAAGTAGATTGGTATTGGAGTGCAATAAAAAAAATACTGTCAATATTAATAATATTGCTCCTGTTTACTACAATCATTGTAATAATTTCTGCTCTGATAATGCCGACGGCAAGTGAATATGATGATCCCAATACTCCGGTTAATGAATCATTTCCATGGAATCCTTCCATCTTTAATAATTCTGGCAGAGTTTTGGAGTTGTTCATAGCAGGTTTTTTAAGACATATTTCTATTCTTCCTGAACATTTGAATTTATTTCGCATAATCAATTTTTCAAGTTATGTATTCTTTCTGATTTTCATTTATGGTGTTAAGCAGGAACTTGAAAATAATAAAAAATTCCAAATGCATAATTATGCAGAATGGGGAATTGCAGCTATAATAGGTGCAATTATGAGTTTAGTCAGAACCTTGGACACAAGAGATATCAATGATGTAACAGCTGCAACTGTTCTATTATCAATAAGTGCTGTGATTCTATATTTAGTGCATCCAAAAAATTGGGTAAAATCTTTCCTTGAAAAATATCTGAAAAGGGATAAATCTCAGAAGAACCCAGAAAACTTAGAAAAAGATAATGGAACAAGTTAGAATCTTATGTTATCATAATTCCAAATTTAAAAAAAGGGGAGTTTTGAGGTAGATATCTTCACTTGCATGGGATGCAATTCCAAAAACTTTTCATGTTTGTTAAAAATAAGTAATAACGGAGAAAATAAAAATGGCACACATATTTGTGTCTCATAGCAAGAAAGATACAGATCTAATTAATTTCTTTTCAAAAGCATTTGCCAGTTCCAATGTTAAAGCTATCTATGAGGAAAATGAAAGAGGAGGGATTGTAACCCAACAACAGATCTCTTCAGATATAGATAACTCAAGAGCAGTTTTCATGATTCTTAGCCAAAATGTTCAGAATATTGAACATACCAGGGATTGGATCTTATGGGAAACTGGAGCAGGAAAGAACAAAGATGTTTGGGTGTTTGAACAGCTTAGCCAATTGGGTAGTATTAGCGTTGTTACTCCAAAGATCAATCATTATGTAGTTTTTGAAATTACTGATCCCTGGTTGAACTACATTAGAAACATCATAGATTCATATGATGATTCAAATGTTCTTTCAACAAGTTTAATTGGAGCTGGATTTGGAGCATTAGTCGGTTCTGCACTATTAGAAAATAAAGATGATGGGGCAATATTGGGTGGCTTGGGTGGTTTCTTATTGGGTGCTTCAGCTGCAAATAAATCAAAGTTTTGTCCAACTGGTAATAAGATTGAATGTGCAAAATGTCTTTCAGTATATTCAATACATGTTCCTTTTGGACTAAACAAAATTAGATGTCCTGTGTGTAATAGTGTCCTTCAGATGGATAATTACATCCGCTTATGAGGATTAGCCAAAAATTGATCATCAAAAATTTTGGTTAGTTAAATATACATTTACCATTCTTATGAATTCAGGCTATAGATTCAAAATAGCCTCTTTTTGACGATTAAAGCAAAGTTGCGGTTACGGAATATGGACAAATGATCTAATGATGAAAACTGTGGCATAATCAACTATGTTTTTCTAGTTTGTTTCGATGCTTTCTGAAGAAACAACGAACCGATTCCGTTAGCTCATAGTTTTCTACTTCTTTTAGAGGAAACCCATCTGGTGTCTGTGTCACATCGCGGGTAGGCTTCAAGGCTCCATCTTTTGGCTGAACAAGAAACTGGAGCAACACATAATGGTACCAAAGACGATCATCCTCGTCTAACTTTAGAATGTCATAGGCATCCATTGGAGTGTCTTCGACAAGCTCAACATCCAAGCCACACTCCTCTTTCGCTTCCAGTATGACAGCAGATCTAACAGTCTCCCCCAGCTCCACTGCTCCTCGGAAAACTCCACTTGCCCAACGCAGGCTCAGCACCCACCATAACAAGAACAAGCCTGCCATGATCCACAATAACTGCCCAACACCCACAATAGGCCGACATGGATACTCACGCCTCAACAACAAGCCTCCAATACTGCCCAGCATCACAGGCATATTAGGAGACTAATAACAGTTGATTGTTGAAAACAGTCTTTTTCAGAAAAACCAAGCATTAACACAAAAACGCCTCTGTGAAAAAATGATTTTGGTGGGGCCGCCCGGATTTGAACCGGAGTCCCGAGAGTCCAAGTCTCAGAGCCTGGACCAAGCTAGCCGACGGCCCCTCTCTCTGCCGAACAGAGAAATCACCAGATTCTATAATCTAGTAAGCTTATGATGAACACGGTTTTCCTTTAATACTTTACGTGCTTTCTTCAACTTTCTGAGAACCTGCTCGCCATCAATTCGCAGATACAATTGAATACAGCCTCATTTTTGGCGTTAACGATTTCCTGTAAATGAGTTGTGATTAGTGCAGATCATTTTTCTATACTGAATTGTAGCTCCAAGATTATTGTGCTCTCACTCTGTCACGTGTTATAATTCACAATAGAAAATGGGCAACTACAAAAATAGAAACAAAACGACAAAAAACAGAAAAGGGTTATGTAGGAGAACTAACTCCAACATAAACGACTATCTTCTTTTTGGCGAAAATAGCCGACCGCAAAAATGTGGTTTGATACGCTTGCTAGGCGTATCTTTGTAACTTAGGTTTTTTTAGCAGCATTGCGGATTCTTTGCTTCTAGTTCTTCTATGTGAGTGTTTGTCAGATTTTTTATTTTGCTTAGTTCTGCCATTTCTCCGTAGCCCACAAGCGTTATGGCGGTTCCTTCGCCACCGTTTCTGGCGGTTCTTCCGATTCTGTGGAAATACACTGGTGCCTCTATTGGGACATCATAGTTGATTATGTGGGTTATTCCTTGGATGTCTAAACCTCTTGCGGCAACGTCTGTTGCAACAAGAAATTCAAATCTTCCGTTTCTGAAAGCGGTGCTAACGCGGTCTCTTTGTGATTGAGTAAAACCACCATGCAACGGTTCCACAGAATATCTGTGTGATCGCAACTTGCGTGCTAACCACTCTGTTCCTCTGCGGGTGTTACAGAATATGATTGCTTTTGCTACATCGTTTGTTTTCAGCATGGTAAGCAGATAACCAAGTTTGTTTCTTGGATTTACAACCATGTAGTACTGGTTTAGTTGTTCAAGAGCTATCTCGTCTTTGCTTACAAGTATTTTTTCAGGGTTCTTCATGTATCTGTGGCACACGTTCATTACTGATTTGTCGATTGTTGCAGAGAATAAGCTTAGTTGCCTGCCTTCGGGCACTTTTGAAAGTATATAGTTTATGTCATCTATGAATCCCATGTCAAGCATTCGGTCAGCTTCGTCAAGAACAATAACTTTCGTTGATGATAGATTTAATGTTCCTCGTCGTATATGGTCTATTGTGCGACCTGGCGTACCAACAACAATTTGGACGCCTCTTTGTAGTGCTCGAATTTGTCTGTTGATTGATTCTCCGCCGTAAACTGGCAGAACTTTCACATTTGTGTATTTGCTGAATCGGCCTATGCGCTGTGCAACTTGTATAGCAAGTTCACGTGTTGGCGCTAAAACTAAGCCTTGCACTCTTTTGTTTTTCGGGTCTACGCGTTCAACCATCGGTATTCCGAAGGCTGCGGTTTTGCCCGTTCCTGTTTGTGCTTGCCCAATAACGTCTTTTCCTTCAAGTAATGGGATCATTGCTTGAGCTTGTATTGGAAAAAGTTCAGTAAATCCAAGCTCTTCTATCCCTTTCATGACTTCTGGAGTTAGGGGTAAGTCTTCAAAGTTTTCTATTTTCATCTGTTTATTCCTCCTGTCACAAAATGTTTGCACGCGGTAATCAAAAGTCTTCAAAAGTCTCAAAAAGTCTTCCAAAGGTTCTCGAGTAAGCATGAGTCTGTGACGATACCACCCAACAAGCAACTCCGATATAAAAAGGTTTACAATTCAATCATAACTTTCTTGAATAAACCACTCAAAAATCACGTTGCAACCTTCAAAATTCCTCAAGGTTTTAAGATAAAAAAAAGGTGAATAACCTCACAAGTAAAAAATGGGTTTGAAACTGTTGTCTCAATACAAGACAAAAATCCCATGTTTCTTGTTTGGGTATCACTTGTGCTTCTTTTGGGTCTTCAATATGTCGCGTATTTCACGTAAAGTAATCAATATCTCGTCGTCCAAGCCTTCAGTTTTTGGTACAGGTTCTTCAATTCGAGGAACCACTTCGGTTCCAATTACATATGGTGCCTTGAACTTCCTCAGCTCATTCAGGATGAAGTCTCGAACTTCCTCATAAAACACGATGCCTTCTAGTTTGACTTCGGGGCCTGTCTGATTACTACCAGAATAACCTGCAGTCTCGATGTGAACTGAACCGATACCAAA
>SDBU01008133.1_pt1 | contig 11984 bp, 11 predicted proteins | sample 2277071 | NCBI WGS metagenome assembly SDBU01 (sample SAMN10397929, study PRJNA504765) | marine sediment metagenome | isolation source: marine sediment core GS08_GC12, 126 cmbsf | place: Arctic Ocean: Gakkel Ridge, Loki's castle | collected 2008
GGTCTGGTACGCTGGACAATAAGGGTGGTACCGCGGGAACTGAATCTCGTCCCTTGAATTAGGGGCGTGTTTTTTTAGCGGGGCCTTTCTCGGGTCTTGTTGAGAAGGTTCCAGGGGAGGTTTGAGAGGCCATGAAGCTCACAGGAGGCCAGATAGTCTGTGAGAGCCTTATTCGAGAGGGGGTCGAGGTGATCTTCGGCCTGCCCGGAGGGGCCACGTTACCTCTTTACGATACCCTACCCCAGTATCCGCAGTTGCGACATATCCTGGTGCGTCACGAACAGGGTGGAGCGCACGCCGCCGATGGATATGCCAGGGCCACCGGAAAGGTGGGCGTGGTCTGGGCTACCTCGGGCCCTGGCGCTACCAACCTGACCACCGGCCTGGCCACGGCTTATATGGACTCCGTACCGGTAGTAGCTATCACCGGGCAGGTGACCCGGGAGGCCATCGGCAACGACGCCTTTCAGGAGACCGATATCACCGGCGTTACCCTGCCGATTACCAAGCATAACTACCTGGTGATGCACGCCTCCGAAATCGCCGCCACCATAAAGGAGGCCTTCCATATCGCCAGGACGGGCAGGCCCGGTCCCGTGCTGGTGGACATACCCAAGGACGTATTCAGTGAGGCGGCCGAGTTCGAGTACCCACGGGAGGTGGACCTCCCTGGCTATAGGCCGGTCACGGAGGGCCACCCCTCTCAGGTAAAAAGGGCTGCCCGGCTCATCAAGGAGGCCAAGCGACCCATTATCCTGGCAGGACACGGCGTCATCATCTCGCGGGCCTTCGAGGAGCTGCGAGAGCTGGCTGAAAAGGCCCAGATGCCCGTTGTTACCACCCTCCTGGGCATCAGCTCCTTCCCGGAGGGCCACCTCCTCAGCGTTGGGATGCCGGGTATGCACGGTGTGGCCTATGCCAGCATCGCCATCGATGAGTCCGACCTTCTGGTGGCGTTGGGTATGCGCTTCGATGACCGGGTAGTGGGGAAGGTCAGCGCCTTCGCGCGCAAGGCCAAGAAGATCCACATCGATATAGACCCAGCCGAGATAGGCAAGAGCGTCAGGGTAGATGTGCCCATAGTGGGTGATCTGAAACGGGTGCTGAAACAGCTCAATAAGGCGGTGGAGCCCGCTACCCACGTGGAGTGGCTCCAGCGCATAGAGCAACTCAGAAAGGAGCACCCATCTCTACGTATCAGAGAGTCGGATAAGCTCCTGCCGCAATTTGTCTTGAAGCAACTGTCTGAGGCTACTCAAGGCAAGGCTATCATCGTCACGGGGGTGGGCCAGCACCAGATGTGGGCCGCCCAGCACTATACCTTCACCGAGCCCAATACCTTCATCACCTCTGGAGGCCTGGGGACTATGGGTTTTGAGGTCCCGGCTGCCATGGGGGCTCAGGTGGGCCGGCCGGATAAGGTCGTTTGGTCTGTAGCTGGGGACGGCGGATTTCAGATGACCATGTACGAGCTGGCTACCATGGTGGAGAACGACATACCTGTCAAGTTTGCCTTGATGAACAACAGCTACCTGGGGATGGTCCGCCAGTGGCAGGACATCTTCTACGAGAAGAGCTACGTGGCCACCCATCACACAGGAAATCCGGACTTCGTGAAGCTGGCCGAGGCCTTCGGGATGCTTGGTATCAGGGTTACCGATAAGATCCAGGTGATGCCAGCCATCCAGCGGGCCATGGAGTACGATGGCCCCGCCCTCATAGACTTCGTGGTCAGAGAGGAAGAGAACGTGTACCCCATGATCCCATCGGGGGCGAGCGTGGCCGAGCTGATCGAGGAACCTCAGGAGGAGCCGTCATGGCTGCGGTAAGACACACCATAACCGCTTTTGTGCAGGACAAGCCCGGTGTCCTCAACAGAGTAACCAGCATGTTCCGTCGGAGGGGCTTCAACATCGCCAGCCTGGCGGTAGGACATAGCGAGGCCCCAAACCTGTCCCGGATGACCTTTGTCGTCAACGGGGACGACCACACCGTTGAGCAGGTGACCAAGCAGCTTCGTAAGCTCATCGATGTGGTAAAGGTTACCGACATTTCCCGGGAAAACCAGGTTTCCAGGGAGCTGGCCCTGATAAAGGTACGTACAACCGCCTCAACTCGCGGGGAGATCATCCAGGCGGTGGACATATTCAGGGCCAACATAGTAGACGTTTCCCAGGAGTCCCTGGTCATTGAGGTTACGGGGGACGAGGATAAGATAGAGTCCCTTCTCAATCTGCTTAAGCCCTTTGGCATCCGTGAGGTCATGCGTACCGGCGTTGTCGCCATGGTCCGGGGTGCTGGAAGCTCATCGGAGTGATGGACATACCGGCACCAACGGGCCTAGCGGCGCTCGCATGGTATAGGCACGCAGCCGTTCTACGTGGCCTTCAGTAGCCGCAGGCTTTCCCCGTCCGGACAGACGAAGCTCGATCGAAAGGAAGTAGCAATGGCAAGAGTTTACTACGACAAGGATGCTGACCTTTCCCTGCTGAAGGACAAGACCATAGGCATTATCGGCTTCGGTAGCCAGGGCCACGCCCAGGCCCAGAACCTGAGGGACAGCGGCCTGAATGTGATGGTTGCCGAAGCAGAGGGTTCTCCCGGATGGGATGCGGCAAAGGAGGCCGGCTTCGAGGTCGCCGACGCCGCCACCGTGAGCAAGGCGGCCCACCTAATCGTTCTACTGGTGCCCGACACGTTGCAGGGCCGGGTGTACAAGGAGTCTATTGGGCCCCACCTTGGCGAGGGCAAGACCCTGATGTTCGCCCACGGCTTCGTCATCCACTTCAAGGAGGTGGTGCCCTCGGAGGGGGTGGACGTGTCGATGGTGGCTCCCAAGTCCCCCGGCCACCGGCTGAGGGAGGTCTTCACCCGCGGCATGGGGGTACCCGGGCTCCTGGCGATACACCAGGACGCATCGGGCCATGCCAAGGAGATAGGGCTGGCCTATGCCAGGGGCATAGGTTGTACCCGCGCCGGGGTCCTGGAGACCACCTTCAAGGAGGAGACGGAGACCGACCTTTTTGGTGAGCAGGCGGTTCTCTGTGGGGGGGTCACCGCCTTGATCAAGGCCGGCTTCGAGACCCTAGTGGAGGCCGGCTACCAGCCCGAACTGGCCTACTTTGAGGTGCTTAACGAGCTCAAGCTCATCGTGGACCTGATTTACCAGGGCGGCATGACCTACATGAGGTATTCGGTCAGCGATACCGCCGAGTATGGGGACTACACGAGGGGCCCCAGGATAATAGATGAACACGTCAGGGCCAACATGAAGAAGGTCCTTGAAGAGGTCCAGAACGGGACCTTTGCCAGGGAGTGGTTGGCCGAGAACGAGGAGGGGCAGCCTCGCTTCAGGGCCTTCAAGAAGGAAAACGCCGAACACCCCATCGAGAGGGTGGGCAAGGAGCTGCGGGACATGATGTCCTGGCTCAGTGAGACGGTGTAGGGGTGAGTAGCTCCTGCACCACACCCTGAAGGGTATGGCATGAGTTGAGATGAGAACGATGTCGCATCCTTCAGGATGCGGTAGATACCAAGGAGTTGACATGCATACCCAGGAGGTAGCAAACGTAGTTCGCGCCGGCGGCAGGGTTCTGACAGGGCTCTGTCCAGCGGACTACGTTGCCCTTTAGCCCCCTTCGTGTAGCGGCGAGGACCACATCGGAAAATGCACTGAGGGGACGACAAGGAGCGCATACAATGGCAGAAGAGAAGGTACTGATATTCGACACGACCCTCCGTGATGGAGAGCAGGCCGCCGGCGCCTCCATGACCGTCGAGGAGAAGCTGGAGATCGCCCGGCAGCTTGACCGCCTGGGCGTGGACATCATCGAGGCCGGCTTTGCCGCCAGCTCGCCGGGGGACTTCCAGGCGATCAAGACCATAGCCAGAGAGGTGCGCAGGCCCGTCATAGCCTCCCTTGCCAGGGCCAACGCCAACGACGTCGATCGAGCCTGGGAGGCCATTAAAGAGGCGGCGCACCCCCGAATTCACGTCTTCCTGTCCAGCTCCGACATCCAAATAATGCACCAGCTTCGCAAGAACCGGGAGGAGATCATGGACATGGCTGTAGCCATGGTCGCCCGGGCCAAGGAGTACTGTGACGACGTGGAGTTCTCGCCCATGGACGCCACACGAACCAACCCCGAGTACCTCTACACTATGCTGAAGGCGGTCATAGACGCCGGGGCTACCACGGTCAACATACCCGACACCGTGGGGTACGCCATCCCCGAGGAGTTCGCCGCGCTGCTGAAAGGCATCCAGGAGAACGTTCCCAACATTCACAGGGCGGTCATCAGCGTCCATTGCCACAACGACCTGGGCCTTGCCGTTGCCAACAGCCTCGCAGCGGTCGAGGTGGGGGTGCGACAGGTGGAGGGGTGCATCAACGGGCTGGGCGAGCGGGCTGGCAATGCCTCCCTGGAAGAGGTGATCATGGGCATCGAGACCCGCCGCGACCTCTTTGGCCTCGGCACCAGTATCGACACCACCCAGATATATCCCACCAGCCGCCTCGTCAGCGACATAACCGGCTTTCCGGTGCAGCCTAACAAGGCCATCGTTGGCGCCAATGCCTTTCGCCACGCCTCCGGCATTCACCAGGATGGGGTGATCAAGGAGCGCACCACATACGAGATCATGGAGCCGCGCTCAATAGGCTGGCCGGGCAGCGCCCTGGTGCTGGGTAAACTCAGTGGGCGGGCCGGGCTTAAGGCGCGCCTGGAGGAGCTGGGCTACTACCTGAGCCCTGAGGAGCTCGGCCATGCCTTTGAGGCCTTCAAGGAGTTGGCCGATAAGAAACGGGAGGTCAGCGACAGGGACCTGGAGGCCCTCATGGCCGACCAGCGGCGCACCGTCGTCGAGACGGTGGTATATAGGCTGGACCAGGTACAGGTATCTTGTGGCGATCACGGGATACCTACGGCCACGGTCCGTCTCATAGGACCTGATGGATCGGTGGTCACAGATGCCGCAACCGGTACAGGCCCTGTGGATGCCGTCTGTAAGGCCATAAACCGCATCGTACAGGTGCCCAACGTTCTCAGCGAGTTTACCGTCAAGTCGGTCACCGAAGGCATAGACGCCATCGGCGATGTGACTATCCGGGTACAGAAGGGCGACAAGGTGTATGTGGGTCGGGGCTCGTCTACAGATATCATAGTGGCCAGCGCCAAGGCCTACATGAACGCCCTCAACAGGCTCCTGGCCATGGAGGCGGTCCAGCAAGGCACGGAGAAGTCGACAGATAGCTAGACCTCTGCCCTTGGCTGCTGGAGCTGTTCAGCACGCTGAAACGAGCACCCTTGACCAGGAAGGAAGCCTGACCTATGCCTCCCAGGACGATGTTTGACAAGATCTGGGACGCCCACGTCGTCCACGAAGAGCCTGGCAGGCCGGCCATTCTTTATGTCGACCTGCACCTGGTGCATGAGGTCACGTCGCCTCAGGCCTTCGAGGGACTCCGGCTGACGGGTCGCCGGGTGCGCCGCCCGGACCTGACCATAGCCACCGTGGACCACAACGTGCCGACCTGGGATCGCTCCCTTCCCGTTACCGACGAGACCTCTTTGAGACAGCTCCAGGCTATGTCGAGGAACGCCAGGGAGTTCGGGATTACTCTCTACGACATCAACAGCCCGGGGCAGGGCATCGTCCACATCATCGGCCCGGAACAGGGATACACCCAGCCGGGCAAGACCATCGTCTGCGGGGACAGCCACACCTCGACCCACGGCGCCTTTGGAGCCCTGGCCTTCGGCACAGGCACCTCGGAGGTGGAGTTGGTGCTGGCGACCCAGTGCCTGTTCCAGGCGAAGGCCAAGACCATGGAGATCCGCGTCAACGGCCAGTTGCCGGGTGGTGTCACAGCCAAAGACGTGATTCTGGCAATCATAGGCAAGATAGGAGTCGATGGCGCCGTCGGGCACGTGGTGGAGTACACCGGGGAGGCCATCCGCTCCCTTTCCATGGAGGGCCGCATGACGGTCTGCAACATGTCCATCGAGGCCGGCGCACGGGCGGGCATGGTCGCCCCGGACGAGACCACCTTCGAGTACATGAGAGGCCGCCCCCATGCCCCTCAGGGGGCCGATTTCGACGTCGGCGTCGAGAGGTGGGGGACCCTTCCCTCCGATCCCGGCGCAACCTACGACAGGGTGGTGGAGATAGATGCCGCCACCCTGGCCCCCTTCGTTACCTGGGGGACGAACCCCGGCATGGTGGTGCCAGTCACGGACCGTGTGCCAGACCCTGCCTCCTTTGTCTCGGCAGGGGACCGGGCTGCGGCGGAGCGGGCCCTGGAGTACATGGCCCTGGAGCCGGGCACACCCATTCAGGAGATCAGAATCGACAGGGTATTCATCGGCTCCTGTACCAACGGCCGTATAGAGGACCTGCGTGCCGCCGCAGCCATGGTGAAGGGCCACACGGTGCATCCACATGTAAAGGCTATGGTGGTACCAGGCTCCACACCGGTGAAGAAGCAGGCCGAGGCCGAGGGGCTGGATCGCATCTTCAGGGACGCCAAGCTCGAGTGGCGGGAGGCGGGCTGCTCCATGTGTCTGGGCATGAATCCGGACGTCCTCCAGCCCGGCGAACGGTGCGCCTCGACCTCTAACCGCAACTTCGAGGGGCGGCAGGGCAAGGGAGGGCGCACCCACCTGGTCAGTCCCCAGATGGCCGCCGCCGCCGCCATCGCCGGCCACTTCGTGGATATAAGGGAGTATGATAAACTGTGATTTGTCAGATTGCAGCGCACCTTTGGGGAGGTGAGACGTGGATATCAAAGACATGGACTTCATAGACCGAATTCGTGAACTGGCTGCACGGTTTCAAAAGCGAATTGAGAGTATTGAGACCGAAGAAGCCACAAAGAATGCGCTAGTGATGCCTTTCATTGACCATTTATTGGGGTACAACGTATTTGACCCGACAGAGGTTATCCCTGAATTCACGGCAGATGTGGGGACCAAAAAAGGAGAAAAAGTTGACTACGTGATCCTGAAGGACGGCAAGCCGATCATTCTCTTCGAATGCAAGCGTTACGGCTCCGATCTTGGCGAAGAGCAAGTCTCCCAGCTTTATCGGTACTTTTATTCCGTCCCGGAGGCACGATTTGGCGTCCTCACAGACGGGGTTGTCTACCGGTTTTATTCTGACTTGGAACAGCTCAACAAGATGGACGTCAAGCCTTTTCTCGAGTTCAACATGCTTGACTTTGAGGAGTCTCTTGTTGAGGAGCTCAAGAAGTTTTCGAAATCGTCCTTTGATCTCGGAAAGATCCTGACGACTGCGATGTGAGCTAAAGTACACAAGGGAGATAAAGCGGATTTTGGGAGAGCAATGGAGCAATCCCTCAGATGACTTTGTTAGATTCTTTGCATCACGGGTGTATTCGGGTCCAATGAGAAAGACTGTGATTCAGCAATTCAACCAAATAACGAAATCCGCGTTTCAGCAGTTTGTTAGTGATCGTATTAACGATAGGTTAAAGTCTGCTCTCGCCGGGGAGCAAGCAACATCCTTGGGGCAGAAACCTCAAGAACCACAAATCTCATTGGGCGATGGCGAAGAGGAGGACCAAGGGGCCCGTAGGATTACTACTACGGGAGAAGAGTTCCAGGGATACTACATTGTGAAAGCCATTCTACGTGAAATAGTCGACCCCAAACGTGTCACCATGCGCGACAGGATATATTACTGTGGCATTCTGTTGGACAATAATAATCGAAAGCCCATCTGTCGCCTATATTTCGGTTCCCCCAGGAAGCATCTGGTGCTTTTCGATGAACAAAAGCGGGAAGAACGAGTTTCCATTGATGACATTGATGACATATTCAAGCACGCGGATCGGTTGAAGACCACTGTGAGCTACTACGATAAGGGGTAACAAGCAAAATATGGAACCCTTTACAGAAGTAACGGGAATCGTGGCGCCCCTGGACAGGGTGAACGTGGACACGGACCAGATAATACCCAAGCAGTTCCTCAAGCGCATCGAGCGGACGGGCTACGGGGAGTTCCTCTTCCTCGACTGGCGCTACCTGGATAGCGGCGAGCCCAACCCGGACTTCGAGCTGAACGCGCCGGGCTATCGTGGTGCGGTCATCCTGGTTGCGGGGCGCAACTTCGGCAGCGGGTCGTCCCGGGAGGCTGCACCCTGGGCCCTCCTGGAGTACGGCTTTCGGGCCATTATCGCTCCCAGCTTCGCCGACATCTTCCGTAACAACTGCTTCCAGAACGGCATCCTAACCGTCGTCTTGCCGGAAGACCAGGTCGACCAGGTCATTGCCAAGGCCAGGGCGAAGCCGGGATACAAGCTGACCGTGGACCTGGGGCGGTGCGAGGTGTCGGACCATGAGGGCTTCAAGGTCGCCTTCGAGGTTGACGAGTTCCGGCGTTACTGCCTGCTCAACGGCCTGGACGACATAGGCCTCATACTACAGCACGAGGACAAGATCAGGGACTACGAGACAAGCCACGCTTTGTGACTGGCCTTGTATTTCCCCTCACCCGACATCGGCATGTTATTCTGAGGGACTTCGCCCATTCTTGACTCCCGTTAGCAGTCTGTCGAGCCAGCGGGGAGTCGTTGAGCCTTGGGCAGGCTCAAGATGAGCGGAATGGTGGCATAGGCAGGATCAAGGGGTTAATTAGCTAGTTTCACAGGGGGGAGCTTTACAGGCTCCCCTCTTTCTTGTATAAAGGGCCTGTGGACTGAGGGTAGGTATTCATGGAAGCCGTAAGGGTTGAAAAGGTCTCCTTCTCCTATGGTTCCTTACAGGTGTTGCGGGAACTGAGCCTTGAGGTGCCCTCAGGTATCAGCTTTGGACTACTGGGACCCAACGGAGCTGGCAAGACCACCCTTATATATCTCTTGATAGGCTTGCTGAAGCCCAAAAGCGGTACCTTACAGGTGTTGGGGAGTGTTCCATCGCAGCGGAATGCTCCATACATCGGTTACATGCCCCAGTCCACTGCTCTTTATCAGGAGCTCACCGTTTACGACAACCTGGACTTCTTCGCCAGGGTTTACGGTATCCGAGACAGGAGGGAGCGCCGACAACGCATAGAAGAGATGTTAGAGATGGTGGAGCTTCCAGGGCGGGCCTCCAGCCAGGTATTCAAGCTCAGCGGTGGCATGAAGCAGCGAATCAGCCTCGCCTGTGCCTTGATCCACCGGCCGGACCTTCTGCTCCTGGATGAACCTACGGCAGGGATAGACCCTGAGCTGCGGGTCGCCTTCTGGGATCACTTCAAGGAGCTCTCCAGGAACGGAGTGACCCTGATAATATCCAGCCACACCATGGACGACGCCGCCCGCTGCGACCAACTGGTCTTTCTTAGGGACGGCAGGGCAATCGCCCAGGGCTCTCCCGATGAGCTACGCCGTGCCACCGGGCAGCCGGGATGCACTCTGGAGGATGCCTTTCTCCACTTTGCCCGAATGAAGGGAGAGGCCGATGTCTCCTGATCGCATACTGGCCATTGCCACCCGCATTATCCGGCAGTTCTTGCGCGACCGCCGTACCCTTGCCCTGATCATAGTTGTCCCCGCCCTGGTAATGTGGCTGATCTCCGTCGCCGTGCCCGAGCAGGTATTCGCAGGTGGTTTTAGCCTCATAGACCGCGTTGCTCCCGCCCTGCTGGGTGCCTTTGTCCTGCTGTTTGTGTTCATGCTCACCGGTGTGAGCTTCCTGCGGGAGCGGCAGCAGGGCACCCTGGACAGGCTCATGGTCTCTCCTGCCTCCAAGGTGGATCTGGTGGCTGGATACATGGTGGGATTCTTTATCTTTGGCCTGGTCCAGTCGAGCATCCTTCTTCTCTTCACCCTCTTCGTTCTCGATGTTGACTATCGAGGGCCTCTGTGGGCTATTTTTGTCTTTGAGCTGGTCATCATGGTAAGCTCTGTGAACTTGGGGATTCTGGCCTCCACTTTTGCCAGGAACGAGTTCCAGGTGGTACAGTTTATTCCTCTGTTTATAGTGCCCCAGTTCCTGCTGTCCGGGGTGTTCTGGCCGGTGGCGGGTATGCCAGGATATCTCCAGGGACTCGGCAAGGTGTTGCCTCTGACCTATGCGATACGGGGGCTGCAGCACGTGATGCTGGACGGCGCTGGTCTGGGGGCGGTGGGATTTGAGCTGGGCATCCTGGTTGCCTTCGCCGTTGGAATATCGCTGCTTTCGGCGATAACCCTGAGGCGTAGCGTGGCCTAGACCCCTCCTAAGACTTTAGAGGGAGAGCCTGAGGGGGCCTGCGAGGGTTTTTACCCGGCTCACCTAGAATTTATGCGTAGTTGTCGCCAGGGACAAGTCGGTATAAGGAGAACGAGTCATGGAATTTAAGATAGCTATCCTCCCAGGGGACGGCGTGGGCCGTGATGTCGCCGCAGAGGGCATCAAAATCATGAAGGTCGTGGGTGAGAGGTTTGGGCATAGGTTCGCCTTCGGCTATGGTGACATAGGAGGAAACTCCATAGACAAACATGGCACCGCCCTTCCTGAAGATACCCTCGCTATGTGCAAGGAGAGCGATGCCGTCCTTCTGGGTGCCGTGGGTGGCCCTAAGTGGGACGATCCCCAGGCCAAGACCCGCCCCGAGGACGGGCTGCTGGCGGTCCGCAAGGGCCTGGGCGTCTTCGCTAACCTGAGACCGGTCAAGGTCCACCCCTCCCTGGTAGACTCCAGCCCGGTGAAGGCCGAGCTTCTCCAGTCCGTGGACATGATCATAGTCAGAGAGCTCACTGGCGGCCTCTACTTCGGTCGTCCCAAGGAGCGCTGGAACACCTCCCGGGGCCGACGCGGTGTGGACACTATGCGTTACACCGAGCAGGAAATAGAGCGCATCCTCCGAGTGGGCTTCGAGTTGGCCCGGAAGCGACGCGGGTTCCTCACCTCCGTGGACAAGGCGAACGTCCTGGCGACCTCTCGCCTGTGGCGGGAGATGGCCATGGAGATGACCCTGGAGTATTCGGATGTGACAGTTGAACACATGCTGGTGGACACCGCCTCCATGCAACTGGTGCGTAACCCCGGCCGCTTCGACGTCATCGTTACCGAGAACACCTTCGGCGACATCCTGACCGATGAGGCCTCGGTTCTCGCCGGCTCTATGGGGATGCTACCGTCGGCTAGCCTGGCTGGCGTACCTCGTAGCGGTGGCCGACGGCGTCGCACAAAGGGACTGTACGAGCCCATTCACGGCAGCGCCCCGGACATCGCCGGCCAGGGGATCGCCAACCCTATAGCCATGATCTTGAGTGTGGCCATGCTCTTGCGCTACTCCCTTGCCCTGGAGGGGGAGGCCCAGGCGGTGGAGAGGGCTGTGGATGGCGTTTTGACCGAAGGCCACCGCACCACGGACATCGCCTCCCCTGGCGAGAGGGTGGCCGGGACAACGGAGATGGGAGATCTGATCGCCGCGAGGGTCTTCAAGGCGTAGATTGGTGTCGGTTTTTCCCTCCTAAACACACACGAAACTTCTGTGCTGGTTGTCGGCATAGCTGAACACTCTACAAGCGATGCGTTCTTATGTCACCGATGGGCAACTGCCTTGTCCCAGCTAGACGTCGCCTTAAATCCTGGAGAAGGTGTTCTCCTCCCGGGTCATGACCTCCAGGAGGGCGGCCTGTCCGGAGGTTGTAGCCTTTAGGGCTCGCTGGATGGCGGGGACGATATCGCTAGGATTATCGACCCTTTCGCTGTAGCCTCCCAACGCCTCCGCAATGGCGGCGTACCTGCCGGTTATGAAGCTGGTGCCGTAGCGCTCGGTGGCAATGGGCATACGTTCCGGGTATCCTCCCAGCAGGCCGTTATTGAGCAGGATGGTTATGATGGGTATCCTCTCTCTAACGGCCGTCTCGAAGTCCATTCCGACCATGCCGAAGGCGGCATCCCCCATCAGGTTGATAACGGTCTTTTCCGGTGCGGCCAGTTTGGCGCCCATGGCGAAGCCGAGGGAGGAGCCCAACTGGGTGGAATGGC
>SDBU01008134.1_pt1 | contig 11983 bp, 11 predicted proteins | sample 2277071 | NCBI WGS metagenome assembly SDBU01 (sample SAMN10397929, study PRJNA504765) | marine sediment metagenome | isolation source: marine sediment core GS08_GC12, 126 cmbsf | place: Arctic Ocean: Gakkel Ridge, Loki's castle | collected 2008
AACAAAACTATACCCAAAAAAGGCAGTACTTCTAGGTTACCACCCAGGTCTCAAACGCAAAGCCATAATCACCTACACCACAAGTCACGGAATCAAAGTTTGGTACTGGAACGACAAACCAGAAACAATAACAAACGAAAACTTCCTAAGCCAAACCAGAAAATATGTGCTAGACATCGCTAAAGAACAAGGCATAAAACTTGATACAAAAGAAACTCATCCAGCTAAACTAGCTCATATTTTATTTAGAAAACTTGTACCCGAAGTGAAACTATGACCTATAGCGATATTATTATGAAAAGTATTCGAGGTTGGTTTCCAGAAGAACCAAAAATGCCAAAAAACCTGCTAAAAAATCTAATTGGGAATGATGAAAAGATTAAAAGAAATATATCTAAAAGATTTTTCTTAGGTCTAATTATATTCATTATTGGATGTTTTACTTTTAATTATCGTTTTTCGATAATTGCCAATTTTTCATATGGATATGTCATAGATTCGATTCTTTTTTGGTGTATTTCAATACTGCCACCAATTATTGGACTCACCATTCTATTATCAGCCTTTAGACAATTTGTGAAAGAGACAAAAGTCCTATGGGTTGAAAAACCCAATAAAAAAGAATGAACAGTTCCTCTTGGGCATTTAGGTTTTCACATCGTTTTTATGGTGAACATTTTCTTTCTTATTACAATAACAGATGCGGTGGTAATCAAAAATATTAGGAGAATTGTCCATCATGGATTATTCTGCCATTGTTCTTAATTGTTACATTTGTTGGTATACTAGCTAAGAAGAGATTGCTTCAAAATACAAGCTAATTCTATTGTTATTAGATAATTAGAAGCAGTACCCCAACCATTAGTAAAACATAACCATCAGGGGGAGATCAAGTTAGTTTCAGATTGGGATACTGCTCTTCTTCACAGATGAAATATTTAAATTTAAACTTTACTAAAAACCAATTCATATCAGCGTAACAAAATAATAAACAGTTCAAATACAAAAAAGCTTGAGCTAGAGGTTTTTTGATTGCTCCCCTTGATGGCTCAGTAATTATAGTACGCTGGAATATACATTAAAGCTTTGTGATTTTTAATTACGTTCTGTTAGGAAGTCTTTGAATGTGATTTGGTTCTGTAATTGTTAGTGTTTGGTTTCCATTACATTCAAAGATTGTTATTCTGAAGGCTTATCACGATCAGGCAATCTACTATAATTTCCTTCAGGTGACCTGTACACTGCAATTTTACCAATATTCTCCCATTTTTCATCCTCATATTTTTGTACTTGAACAGAAATCACTTCAGCTTTGGGGTCTTTTTTGGTTGGGAAAATTGCTACTGATAATGTTTTTCCATCACCTAATGGTATTCTGAATGATTCTTTTGGTCTTCCCATATTTCTCCCTATTTTCTCTTTATTTGGTGTTTGCTTAAATCTTTTGTCAAGAAAATTTATTTGTTTATGTTTTGAACTTTCTGCTGGTTTGTGATTTGTTTTGTCTAGGTTATCTAGTTTGCATTAAAGAAGTATACATATATAGTAAATATCTAAACTAGGACTTGACCTTTCTAGGCTATAGCCATGTTTTGATTATGGAACAATGTAGCCACATATACCAAAGTTCTGAGAACTGGTAGATCTGCTAATTTAAACTAAAGCCAGAAGTATAGTACAGTATACATTAACAAATGTAAGGTATTTTTATTATACACATATTTATCAATACCCTAACTCCTCGAAGTTTAGTATCCCTATTCGGGGTTAAATTTTAACCTTCTCTCTGCAGAAGAAGGGTGTCTCGAAAGTTTTAAGTGGAATATAAATTAAGCCTTATGTTCGAGGCATGAAATAGATTGAGAGACAGACGTTTAGGTGTACTATTTTTTGTCCTAAGTATAGTTGTCATGGTCGCATATTTCTGGCTGCTTTTCCTGTCTCCAGAAGACATTCGCGAATGGGCATTAATCATTCCAGTCATAATCATAGTTTATGCTGTTCTTTTGGTGATAGCGTGGATTGGATGGGCTTTGGCTTCCACAGCGCCTCCCCTACCCGTCACGGGTGAACCTTCAGAAAACTAGAAAAGTTAACTACTCTTCATTTTGCGATAAATGCTTAACCATATTGTTGTTAATAGGACTTCAACTTCTTGGATTCATATACTCTGCCCCGTTCAATGGAACTAATTTCAGTTTCTAAGAAAGATTTTCATTGATTATCGTCCTTCCAATAATGTAGAAACACAACAGGGATTTCATTCTCTCTGTAAATACATGCTCTACGATATTTTTCGTTTTTGTCTCTTTCTGTCCCACAGACCTCTACAAACAATCCTAAATCTGGAAGATAAAAATCAGGATACCACACTCTCTATTTCTTGTCTTCGTCCTTAATAATAATGGGAAACTCATGTTTCCATCTGACACCTTTTTATTTCAAGTATTGTGCAACATTTTTCTCTGTAGGGTATTTAATTTTATTAATATCAGAACTCAATATATTATCCCCCATCTTATTTTGACTATTTTCCTACGGTTCAGCTTTAACTTTTTCCGCCTTTTTCACATTTATGTGCGCCTACGGGTAATTTCCAACTAAAACTCTTTCCGCCCTAAACAGCCGCGCATATTCGCTCGGCAACCTCGGCACTCGTAAAAAAACCTACAACTTTAACCTGTTTTCAAAGAATGGTTTAATGGTGAATTTATAGTCCAAGAATAAAAGTCGGAAGAAGACAAACTCTTGACACGTTAATTAACGAAGAGGTTTCTTAGACCCCTCAGGGGTTAGGAAGGTCCTTCCGAGTTATCCGATGTATTTTCACTTTCCTATCAGGAGTATCTTCTCTAATTTCTAAACCCTCTGATACTTTCTCTGCAAGCAACCTCTCAAAACGTGGATCATTCAAAATTTCTCTCATCATCAAGTCGCTTGTATCTCTGATTTTCGAGAGGCCTTCAAATTTAATTCTCAATTCAGAAAGCGAGGTCTTCAGCTCGTCGATTTTTGTTGCTTGCTCTTCAGTTGTCTTCCTTAACGCCCCATCCATTACTGCATACACGCTCACGTTTGGTATGGCTTCTTTGTAGGCTTCAGCGATTTCGTTCTGGTTTAATCTGACATAGGAATCATCAAGATAACCTGAATGACCCATAAGAGCATGGGTTAAGTCAACATCTAATCCAATCTGACTTCTGAAAAATTTTCGAAGTCCATGCAAGTGGTATATTCTACAATGGGTTTTCTCGTCTTTAGCGTCTAAACCTGCTTTCTCGATTGCCCTATCCCACATATATCGTGCAGTGTTAATCGCCCAATCAAACACCAAGTCTTTACTGAATGGCATGCCGTTGCGTTTCTTTATGGTGTCTTTGATTTCCAGCCAATCATTAATCGCGTCTTTTGCTTCGTAGCTAAAATAAACAGTTCTTGCCCCTACTCCGTTCTTTGTGTTTTCTGCTCGAATGTAGGCGCATGGTGGGTCTGACTTCAAGTCTAAATCGTTGATTTTTAGTTTAACCGATTCTCCGACTCTGCAGCCTGAACTGAGTAAAAATAGAACTTGTGCTCTCCCTTTGATGTCAAGATAGTTCAGGATTTTTCTAAGTTGAGTTTTGCTTAATTTTTTGTCTCGGGTTTCTGCTCTTATCCGTTTTGGCATGAAGCCTCTTCGTTTAAGTTTCTTCCATCCGTTCTCACTGAAAGATATGTCATGGTCTTTGAGGAAACTTCTTACTGCGCTGACGTTGGCGTGAATGGATTTGCTGGGGCTTCCATCCATTGATATAAGAAAGCGTTTAAGGTCTGGTGTAGAGTCTTGGGTGTTTTTGATGTATTCGTTAAGGCTTTCTATCCCAAGATTTTGTTTGAATTTTCTTAAGGCTGAAAGGTAACATTGTTGTGTTTTCTTAGATTTGAACTCGGTTAGCCATTCTTTGAGAACTGGGTCTTTGATTGGTTTTGTTGGTCTTGCCATTTTCTCCAACTCTTAGTTATTTTAATAATAGTGGAGAAAATATATATAGTTTACTGTTACCTAATCATTGTCAGAAGCATCTTAAACCGTTTAGTTGCCTTCAGCGCATGGGGCTTATTGGCGGGCATTACAATCATTTCTCCCTTCTTCAGCTGAACAGCTTTGCCAGATATTGTCACTTCAACTTTGCCATCCAAATTGTAAACTAAAGCGTCGAAGGGCGCCGTATGCTCACTCAATCCCTGCCCATCATCAAAAGCGAAGATGGTCACAGTTCCAGCCTCTTTGTCAACTATTGTTCGACTGACCACCGACCCCTCCTGATAATCGATTAAATCAACAAGCCTTACTGGCTGGGCAGAAACAGCCTCAACATCCTGTTTTTCGTTTTCTTTCATGAAGTCTCACATCTCCATCCAAACAAACGCGCAGATTACCAAACATTAGCCCTCTTTTAGGTGACACTTTCCGCCTGTTGGACAAAACTTCTGGGCATGATTCTCAACTGCCTTGAATAGTGCACCGATCGTTTCTTTATTCGCAAAATAGATGCGCTTCTTTCCATCGCGTTCAATGTAAACAAAATTGCATTCAAGAAGGGGTTTAAGGTTATGCGAAACCATGCTCTGTTCCTGTCCAAGTGACTCAGCGAGTTCGTTTACGCTCATCGGCTGTTTCATCAACTGTTCCAGTACGGCTAATCGGGTAGGATTTGCCAGATTTACAAAGAACCTGTAGCAGGTTTCGCTTAACCCTTTCTTCATAATTGATCCAACGTCTTTGTTTATCCCAGTATTGCTTTAAGGTCTTCCTCTGCTGAAGTTATTGGCATGATATTGAAGTTTTTCACCAGAACCGCCAAGATGTTAGGTGTGATGAAGGCGGGTAAACTGGGTCCCAAACGGATATTCTTGATTCCCAAATGTAGTAGCGTCAACAGTATAGATACAGCCTTCTGTTCATACCACGATAGCACTATCGATAAAGGAAGATCGTTAACGCCTACGCCAAACACCTCTGACAGCGCCAAAGCCACCTTTATTGCAGAGTAAGCATCGTTGCATTGCCCCACATCAAGAAGCCTAGGCAACTCGCCGAGTGTGCCCAAGTCTTTGTCGAAGAACCTGAACTTTCCGCACGCCAAAGTAAGAATAATCGTATCCTTAGGAGCCTTCTCAACAAATTCAGTGTAGTAGTTTCTTCCAGGTTTTGCGCCGTCACAACCTCCAACCAAGAAGATGTGTCGAAGATCCTTGTTTTTTACTGCGGCAACAATTTTGTCAGCTACACTCAGGATAGCATTTCGGGCGAACCCAACCATCACAATTTTTCCGTTTGTGTCTTCTTGGAATCCGGGCATCTCCAATGCTTTCTCGATTACTGGAGTGAAATTCTTGTCAGCAATGTGGGTTACGTCTGGCCATCCAACGAGACCCGTAGTGAATATGTTGCCCGCGTAGTTTTCTAGGGGCTTTTGAATGCAGTTTGTTGTCATTAGGATTGCTCCTGGAAAAACTTTGAATTCTTTTTGCTGGTTTTGCCACGCAGTTCCGTAGTGACCATAGAAGTGCGAGTACTTTTTTAGTTCAGGATAGCCGTGCGTGGGTAGCATTTCTCCGTGCGTGTAAACGTAGATTCCTTTGCCTTCGCTCTGTTTGAGAACCGCCTCTAAATCTTTGAGGTCGTGCCCAGAAACGAGAATTGCTTTGCCTTTCTTTGCGCCAAGAGGAACTTTAGTTGGTACTGGGTGACCATAGGTTCCCGTGTTTCCTGCGTCTAGAAGCTCCATGGCACGGAAGTTTATTTCTCCACATTTCAAAACTAATCCAACGAGGTTATTTGCAGTAAGAGATTTGTCAAGAGTAGCTGCAAGAGCTTCATAGATGAAACTGAATACCTTGGGGTCTTTTTGTCCAAGAATGTAAGCGTGATCGGCATATGCTGCTACACCTTTAATTCCATAGATTAGAAGCTGTTGAAGAGAAAGCAGGTCTGGATCCAAATTGGGATCGGATTTGATGCCCACCAATCTGCCCTGCTCAACCAGTTCCTCTACAGTGTTCTTTGGAACAAAGCTTACGGGACCAGCAGATTTTATGGTTACTCCAGCATTTTCAGCCTTCTTTCGTAAAGAGTCGCGTAGTTCCACAGTTTTTTTGATTAGTTTCACGAATCGGTTTGGGTCAAAGTTTACGTTTGTGAGGGTGGAGAAGAGTGCTTTGCATACGAATATGTCGGTTTCTTCATCGGTTATTTCATGTTTTCTAGCTTCTATTGCTACTTGTGAAAGACCTTGTAATGCATATATTAGCAGGTCTTGTAGGGTTGCAACTTCGGGACTTTTTCCACAGACACCAAAAGTTGTGCATCCTTTTTCGTTGGCGGTTTGTTCGCATTGGAAACAGAACATTTGTTTTTCGCTCATTACATCACCTATACAGATTTTTTCATGAATGATTCTTCATATGTATTGTCATTCATATAAACTCATCGGTCACAAAAAGAAACAAAAGCACAAAACCAACAAAAGTTCCAAGAACAGCTACAAGTAAGCTTCAGAAGCATACCTCCGCATCATCCTGTGACTGTTAAAGTAGTATGCAACCTTTCCAATCGAATTCTCCATCAGCTGTATCCAATCATCCCGGTTCCTGTAGAACGTGGGAATAATCAGATACTCCAGTTTGGAGTATAATTGTGTAATCTCTCTGCGTCTTCTTTCAGCTTCTTCCAAGTTCTCTTTTGGTGAAGGACCAATAGCCCAACCCGTGACACCCTCAATACAGCCTTCCACCCACCAGCCATCCAAGACACTAAAGTTTATCACCCCATTATGCGCCGCTTTCATCCCGCTTGTGCCAGACGCTTCAAAAGGCGGGATAGGGGTATTCAACCAGACGTCCACGCCGGAAGTTAGCTTAGCTGCCATCTGAAGATCATAATTCTCCAAGTATACAATTTCCATTACGTCCTTCAGTTTCTCTTTCATTTCATGAATGTCTTCGATTAACCGTTTCCCCATCCAGTCTCGCGGATGAGCCTTGCCCGCATAGACCACCTGAATCTTACCCACCCTGTTGATTTCTTCAAGCCTTTTCAGGTTCGAAAACAACAGAGTTGCTCTCTTGTAGCCAGTGAATCTGCGCGCAAAACCCAACGTAAGCACATTAGGATCAAACTGGACGCCAGACAGTTCACGGACATAACGTATCAGAATTTCCTTCGCTTCTATGTGGGCACGCCAAATCTCCTCGTCTGGGATGCTGTCAACTCGGACCAGCAATTCAGGTTCGGTTGCCCATCCTGGCAAATATTTGTCATACAGCCTTCTGAAACATTCACAAGTCCACGTAAAGGAGTGAACCCCATTGGTTATGGCTGAGATGTTATAGCCCGGAAACAGAGTCAACGAAAACTCTTTGTGCCTTTTTGCTACCCCGTTCACGTACTTGCTGGTGTTCAGTGCCAGACGGGTCATATTCAGTTGATCGGCGCCCCCAAGCTCTTTCATGGTTTCTATAGGAATTATTTCACCCAACAGGTCTTGGACTAGATCATAAGAGAATTTGTCGTGACCCGCCTCCACCGGAGTGTGAGTGGTAAAGATGCAAAGGTCTCTTACGTTATCCAATTCCATACCGTTCTTTGTCAGCAACTCCAATGTGAGGAGGCAAGAGTGACCTTCGTTCATGTGATACTTTCCGATCTTAAAGCCTGCGGCTTCAAGCATTTTCACGCCGCCAATTCCCAAGACAATCTCCTGCTTCAACCGGTAATCCCTGTCGCCACCATACAGGAAAGAAGTGATCTCTTTATCCTCTGGAGAGTTGCCCTCAACATCTGTGTCAAGAAATAGGACAGGAACCAAACCGCCAGTAGGACTCTGGTAATCGTAAAGCCAAGCTTTCAGTTTGACTGTTCGATTCTGTATCTTAAGCTCGACTTGGTTTGGCAACTCATTCATAAAAGAGGAGGGCGTCCAATCGTCCGGATGTTCAATCTGTTTTCCGTCCTTAACCTCCTGCCTCAAGTATCCTTTACTGCTGACAAGAGTAACCCCCACCAGCGGAATCTTAAGGTCAGCACTGGACTTTATCATGTCACCAGCCAGCACGCCTAAACCTCCGCTGTAGGTGTGAATATCATTGTTCAATCCGATTTCCATACAAAAATATGCTATTCTTTTACCCCGCAAAAAGGCACGCTTGCAGTATTCGCCACAGAAATAGTAGGTGCGTCCCCTAATTTCAGCCTTGAATTCTTCCTTTGCTTCAGTTAAAGGCAATCCACAAACAGGGTCTCTAAGCATAACCAAAAACCTCTCGACGCGCACCTACACTCCGTAATTGTTGTTCGGCACCATTATTAGTTTTCATTTTTCATTTAATCCAACAGAAATTGCATCAGTAATTTTTTTCAACTGCTTTATTCTTTTTGCAGTTGCGACAAGAACTTTCTTACGTAGAGCTTCCCATTTCAATCTTTTGTTCAACTTGATCGCAGCTATCGCATCGGCTAGCTTGTCATCTCCAACAACTTGACGTATCCAACGTTCAAAATCTCCCTTTTCGGTATGAAACCGAATAGAACGCACATCAACTGTCTTTAGTGTTGAAACAAATTCGCCTAAGCTGTGAACCGTTAAACCCGATGAACGGGCAAAATCGTAAGAGAACGCAAATCCCATTCCAGCGGGAAGTCGCCTCAGAAGCCTTTTTGCTGCAAGCTCCGGTTTTTCTAGTTCTAAATGGATTCTAGCTTCAAGGTCTGAAAGGATTCTTGAATAGACGGCGAAGGCTTCTACGGGGCTACCCATGGAACTAAAGTAGTTGTGTACATCTCCAGGTCCGCCTCCTTTCATGCTGAGGTAATAGAGGTGGTCACTGAGTTGGAGGTAACGCCACAACCGAATCAAGTCTTTGTCGCCTATTCCCTTCACTAACTGTTCCAGTTCCTTCAATGAATCGTAGCAGATGTTTTGCATGGGATTGCCAATCCATGCGCTGGAGTCTCGTTCAATGTCTGCCCATGAGACTGTGTTGTATTCGTGGATGTCAATTTCGCCAACTGGAGTGTGCCGTTCAATGACTTCGGAGGGGGTTCGCCAATTCAGGTGATGCCATTTATTCACTTCGTATGGTAGTGCTTTTAGGAATTCGTGGATTCCGCCGTCTGGCCAGTGGTGTTCCCCAAAGGTTTCGTAGTCGATAAAGAGTACGATTACTTGTCCTTGGGTTCCGGCTAACCATCGGGCATATTTTGTTGCGTCTAGGGGATATTCGTTCCATTCGGTTGATGAGAAACGGAATCCTATGTCGTCGGAGAGGCGGTAATTGCGGAGTAACACGCGCAGGTTAGAGTCTTTGGCTTTGTAGACATAATTGGGGCTTCGTCCCAACAGAGTTTTCTTGATACCTTCTGTGACGGTGCCCTTGTAGCCCATCTCTTCCATGCTCTTGGCTATGGCGTTGTTGTATAGCAGTTCAGTGTTTTCGATAAACGTTGGCGCATAACCGAACAGGTCCTTCATCATGCTCCGATGCATATTCACCTGTTCAATAAACTCTGAACGGTCTGCCCCGTAGAGGCTAGCTAGGGAGTGGTAATAGGTTTCTTCCATGAATTCGACGCATCCAGTTTCGGCGAGCTGCTTAAATGAGTCGATGAGGTCGGGGCTCCACAGTTCACATTGCTCAAGAAAAACGCCCGATATACCATAAGCTACCTTGAACGGTTTGCCTGCTCTTTTGCTTTTGTCGATTTGTTCCAAGATTATGTTGTTTGCTGGAAAGTAGCATTTTCGTGCGGCTCTATCGAAAACGTAACGGTTGAGTCCGTGATCAAAATATAGGTCAAAAAGGTCCTTTTTTGCTAATTTACCTTTAGACAGTAGGTCTGAGTGAAAATTTCGGTTCAGCCTGAAGGGTTGATGAACCTCAAACATTAAACAAACATCTGTCATGGTTGACCACTAAGCTGAAAGGACATATGCTCCAGAAAACAGACAGCTTCGTCCCTTTTTATAATTTCTTATTTACCAATAACTTTCAACGATTACCGAAAGGTTTAGAGGAATTTTTTGACGTCTTACTTGTATTTATAGAAGAGTTTTCCACCATCATTGTATTCACCGGTTTCGAATTTGAAGCCCTGTTCCATGAGCTTTTTTGCCTCTTTAACGTTCAATGCAATTTCGCATATAGTTTCTCGTGGTCTGCTTTCATAAAGTTCCTCATAAAGTTCAACGTATCTTTGAGTTGTCATTATAGACTTGTGACCTAAGATTCTTTTCACTCGTTGCATATTGTGGTGTTTGTGGTATTCACGAAGAGCCTTGCAGTGCCGAAAGGTGTGATAATGCATTTTCCGTAATCGTGGATTTTCATGTATTTTCGCTAAAGTTATCAATCGTAAACGAAAAGCCACCTGTCTTGCGCCTTTCGATCTTTTCGGAAACAATATCTCTTTTTTCTTTGATGCTGTTTGCTTCTTTTCTTAGGGTTTGGACTTTTTCGTTGAGTTTGTTTCTTTTTTCAGCCCACTTTTTTGCTTCCAAGTTCAGTTTGTTTCGTTCTTCTTTGATCGGAATTAGTTCTTTGTTTAATTCTTCGTTTTTGTTATTAGTGGAGTCTGTTATTTTTTTCACGTCCCATGCAATGGTTAGCTTCGGCAAAGTTTTTCTGAGTTTAACGTTGTTTTTTGATTAGTTTGAAAAGAATGTGCTTTCTAAAATATGAGCTTTATTCCAGTATGATTCGTGCATCAACTGTTTTTGCTCCTTTCTCGTAAACCATTATTGGATTTAGGTCGAGTTCTTTAATTTCGGGGTGATCCATCATCAGCCTTGATGTGTTTAGCAGGATTTTTACTAGCGCGTCTATGTCGGCTGGTGGTTGACCGCGATAGCCTTGGAGAATTGGGTATGCCTTTACTTCTGTAATCATCTCTTGGGCTTCCTCTTCGGTGATGGGGGCAATTCTGAATGACACATCCTTCATGACTTCCACGAAGGTTCCGCCTAATCCAAACATCAAAGTTTGCCCAAACTGTGCGTCTTTAATTGCCCCTACTATGACTTCTGTTGAGCCGGGAGCCATTTCTTGTATAAGGATGCCGTCTATTTTTGCGTCTGCTTTATTTTTTTTTACGTTTTCTATGATTTTGTTGTAGGCAGTTACTGCATCTTCTCGATTGTTGATGTTGAGGGCTACTCCACCTACGTCAAATTTGTGGATTATATCAGGAGAAATGATTTTTAGAACTGTGGGATAGCCAATTTCCTCTGAAAAAGTTGCTGCTTCCTCGGCAGTTCTCGCTATCTTTAACGCTGTGATTGGTATTCCATATTCTTTACAAACAATTTTGGCTTCGTGTTCAAGGAGGAATTTTCTTCCCTCAGCTCTGACTTGCTCAAAGATTTTGGTAACTTTATCCGACACTGTCAACAACCTGTTTCTAGGCTGCAAAGAGGTAAGTAAAGTTTCCCCTTTCTAACTCTTTCGTATATCCTATCTGTAACCTCTGATTCTTGGTAGTATCTTCACTGTTTTTTTGTTGATGCTTTTAAACCCCAATTTGATGTAAATGAACTTGTTGTTTTATGCGAAAAAACAAAGTGAAGTTTGTTATGCTGTACGAATACGGAGCAACTTTTCCTTACTTCGAGTCAACGCTAACGCTACACGAGGTTTATGTCACATTATTGGATTCTGGCAGGTTTACCTATGTTGCGATTTTTGGGAAGAGTCCTCGTACAATTTCTATATTGTCTTTTACTTGATATTGACCATGTTTCTTTCATTAGAACTCCAAATAATTGATTTGGGTTTGGGGTTAGAACTTAACTCTTAGAGGCTCTTCGTATTGTTCATGGACACTATATGCTTTATTGTCTACTGGGAGAATAGTTACTAAGAGACTCTTCGTAGAAACCCCAGCATTTTGTTACTGTTTTGGACAAAAAACTAGCTAAAAGGTGCTCCCAATAGACTATACAATATT